>OGFG01003284.1_pt1 | contig 11919 bp, 10 predicted proteins | sample 1570761 | NCBI WGS metagenome assembly OGFG01 (sample SAMEA2581938, study PRJEB24529) | metagenome | biome: Human gut stool | place: China | collected 2011 | reverse complement strand
TCCCATTTGCCTTGTTTGCGGGCTGCTCCTTCCAACTGTTTTGCTCATCTCATAATCATAAGACACTTATTCGTCTATTTTGCAACAACAAGTCGAACGAGTTTGGAGGCCTTTATTATGAAGGAGATACGCTTGTTGTTAATGTTATCGCGTCTCAGAAGGCAACATCTCTCAGGCCCCAGCTTGCTCAAAAGGCACCCGAAGATATTGACGTGGAATACCGCACAGTCACGTACTCCCTTTCTGAGTTGGAGCGCATAAAGAATTTCCTTACAGGATATATGTCTGATTATAGCATCATGATGCTTGATGCAAACGAAATTACAAATCAAGTGGATATTAGTCTAAAAGACTATAGCGACGATAATATTGAATCCATTAAGGCCGCAGTTTTAAGTCACGGTGGAAAGACGGATTATCTGAATTTTATCGATGACAGTAATAAAGTGATTCGTTCGACTGTAGGCTATGAAACGGATAACAACGCTTCGCCTTTCTCGCTTTATGGCGGAAATCCTGCTTCTTTTACAGCAAAGGCATCTACTACACGATATCTTACGGGTGGCAAAATTCTTATTGGAAATGGATATTATACGCTCGGCCCTGCTCTTTCAGCTTCGAAAGCATATTCAGCGGGGCACGGATTTAGCGGAACAGTTGATGTAAAAGATACTATGGGCACGAAGATTGGAAGTGCTACGTGCAACTTTGGGACTTTGTCTGGCGATTGGTCTAAAATCACGCCGTATGGCGGCGAATTTTTCCCTGTCGTGGCGAAGGCGACCCCAATCGCTGGGAAACAGGTTTATATGTTGGGAGCAACATCTGGAGAGACTACAGGCAAAATTACCAGAACAGGTATTTCTATCCAGTTTTCTCCGTATGCGCCTTTAACGGATATGTGTGAAGGAAATTACGAATGCAACCCTGGCGATAGTGGAGCAGGATTATTTGACAGTGGAGCCAAGGATGTCCTCACGGCTTCATCTAACGCAAAGACTTATGGAATCCAAAGCTCAGGATTTTTTGAAAATGGCAAATGGGCTGGATTCAGCTATTTTACGCCAATTTCTAATGTATCGTGACAAGAGAAATGCAGGTAACTAACCTCTAAATTGTCTTGCCGATTGTAAGCTCAGTAAAATACCCATAAGCCATAATCTTAAAAACAGTCTCAAGGCCCTACCATATCTGGGTAGGGCCTTTTCTGTTCAACTACTCGCCGTAGTATTGTGGCCTACCGACGGAGGTAAAGCCCTCCTTGCCGGTAATGACCACATTGTTATATCCACTGGCGCAGTGGATGATGAGCAATTTGCCGTTTGCGCCCCTGCCGCCAACAATGCCCACATGGGAATTATCCGGGTAGAACACCAGGTCGCCGGGCTGAGCGTTCTCCCAACTGATATCAGTACAGTAGCTGTGCTGCTTGAACAAATTGACAATGGTTCGCTTGTGGTTAGTGATCCTTGTGCATACTGGCTAGTAGAAGGATGGAGAATTGCGTACTTTGCAAGAGTCAATGGAACCGACGAAGACGCGCTAATTTCATGGCTTGAAAATGATAGCCATACTGTTACTCGGAACAGCTTTCAAGCCTTTTGGGTTGTTGCTAAATAAATGAAGTGTAAGATTAAGACAAAGCTTAATCGAAAGGGAGGGGCAAAAAGCTCCTCCCTTTCGATTAAAACCGCTGTTTTCAATCTTGCCATTATGCAACTAAAGCGAAATGCTTATTACCTAAAGCGCTTTCACAGAAAACTTATTATTGGCTGATTCAATGCTATAGTGTTTAGCCATAACAACAGTACCGAGTTATCCTACAAAAGCAAATGTTATGGCATCTAAAGTGCAAAGACATACAGCCCCCAATTACAGCGCAAAAAGCAGCCCCGAAGAAAGGAGTCCTTTCTCCGGGGCTGCTTTGATACATCCCGCACTTCGCATCCATAGCAAAAGCAAGGTCGCTTTCATACCCTTGCCTTTGAAAAGTAACCTGTCCAGAAATAGGAGTAGCAAAATATTCGATAAAATTAGCTAAGTTTACTACCAAACGATACCCCTATCAATATACCTGGAATGATAAACACGCCTGCATTTTTTGAAATCCATATCAATTGACTCACATAACTCCCTGCGCAGTAAAATACGAGCATCACACAATACGCAAGTATGATAATGGCCCCAAGGCCCAGGCAAATATTCGCCGCTTTTTGACTTTTCTGAGCACGGAAAAAAGTTACTGCTATAACAATTCCGATACAGAGCCAAAGTGCCGGTTTACCCCCCAAAGCATTTATAAGTTCTATTTCAGTAATCCTATATTGTGGTGACTGGAGTGGTTGAAGTTCAAAATGGACATACAATCCCAGTCCGATTGACATCACAATAACAAGGCCGCATAGCCAATAGATAACCTTTTTGCTTTTCATAGAATAATTCTCTGACTTTCCCTGTTAAATATTACTCTCATTACACCATGTTATTGAAAAGGTTATTAGTCAAGGTAAACGACCATCTTCTAGATGTTCCCATTAGGTAATTCACCGTCAAATTGGCTCCCATAACCGCAAGGACATCAGGAACTACATAATCTGTAAAACCAGTGCTGATGTCAAAATAATTGTTAACAGAGATATCTGTGACGCTCTGTGTAGTAGGACTGGGGAATGTTCCCGAACAACCATAGGATAGTTTTGCGGACTCCACCGATACTTTTTGAGCGCTAATTTCCCAGTACCCCGACACTCGAGTTAAAAGATATTCCGTCGGCGTGTTTCTATGCGTATAGTGAATAGTCAAATAAACAGTTGAGGCAGCAGCGCCATCATGATCGCTTTCAGTCGTCGAGCCATTCGCATGCGGTGATACCGGCAAATCATATCGATATGTTGCACTACACGCGTCGTTAGCCGCTCGGCTCATCGGGGCCACGGACACAAGCACTCCCTTGATCGTATATTCTTTGCCATCATCCGTTCTCAAAATCCCCATCATCTCAGGTACGTTCTCTACATTTACGCCATCATTTTCTTTTGCAAATGTCTGTACACACAGCGATAAGCACATTACCATTGCAAGTATCAGGCTGATAATTTTTTTCATTTTGAAACTCCTTTCTTCAGCACACCGTAATCCTAATCTTCTGATTCTTAATATACTCTCAATGCTGCATCGGCATCGCCTCCCCTTTTTTAACAGCAATAACGCTTCATCTGCTATTTATAAATAAAGACGCTCGCACGCATATTTTGCAACACAAAACTAGAATTTTTTCTTAGCAGGTGATTCATTTACTCACCATCACTTCACCACTTGAACCAGCACTTTCTAATGTTATACAGATGTTCCTCTTGATTTTCTTTATAGTAAGCGCTACGCTTTTAATAAAGATCTTTGTAAGTAGGTGAATAAAATGATTATGAACATGAACAGTTTCTTTGCTGCGCACAGTGACCTAGATGTCGATGCACCGCTATACAGAATTATGCTCAAGAAGCACTTAGAGCAGTTGTTACGGACAAATACGCTATACTTCCGAAAAGTTGCTTTGTGGGACGACACATGGGAAGTACCATCAAAGTTTTGGAAAAGCACAGGAAAAGATGTAAGCTACTCAAAAATAGAGTTGGCGAATATTTCTCAAAAAGATTTGTACGGAACTTGCTGGACTGATGATATAGATTCTGATGCGATGTGGCGAATCTACTCTTACTATAAGGATGGCATCGCTATTCAGACAACAATCAGGAAGTTGTTTCAATCAATAGACTTTTCTGCATTTCTAATCGACCCGAATTTTGTAGACGGTTTCATTGGCCCTGTCAGATATGAAAATATAGATGGCAACGTATTTTTTGATGATAAATCATATCAATACCCAGAATATATGGTTCCTTCGTATATTAAGCGCAACGCATTTGCGCATGAAAAGGAAATTCGCTTTTTACTTTGTGCCCCAAATTATCTAGAACTCCACCCAACAAATGAATTGGGAATAACTTCTGACTCATCAGGGTTGCATTTGCCTTTGTTAGGAAATGGTTTCATTGAAAAGCTCATACTCGATCCAAGATTAACAGAAGAAGAAGTTCCTGAGTTTCACCACGCTCTCGACGCATATGGCATTAATATGGAAAAGTCATCGCTGTATGCTGTTCCCACATCTACCTGCAACCTTTTGCTTTCAAAAGATCAATGTCAACCATACTATCCAAATGGCCGTCAGTGCTGGGACATGAAAAGAAGAGATTTTGTAACTGGTAAGAAAAGCGTCCCCTAACCGGGGGCGCTTTCCTTGCTCATAGCAATTCCTATACCACACTCTATATCGCACAATCTCATGCGCAATAAAAGCATCTCATCTATCTACTCGCCGTAGTATTGTGGCCTACCAACCGAGGTAAAGCCCTCTTTGCCGGTAATGACCACATTATTATAACCGCTGGCGCAGTGGATGATCAGCAGCTCTCCGTTTGCGTCCCTGCCGCCAACGATGCCCACATGGGAATTATCCGGGTAGAACACCAAGTCACCGGGCTGTGCGTCCGCCCACGAAATATCGGTGCAATAGCTGTGCTGCATGGTGGCTCCGCCGCCGTGGCCGATGACATAGCTGCCGCCAGACTGATTGTAGAACACCCAATCCACAAAGCCGCTGCAATCCAGTCCATAGGGGCGGTAGGTCCCCGTGGTGGAGCTGCCTGCCGCCGTGACCTGCCGCACTTCGCCCCATCGGGCGTCCCAGCCGATCACAAGGGATTTTCCTCCCCAAAAATAATTCACCTTGCCGACAAGAGAACAGGCGGCGCGTACCACCGCTTCGCGCTCCGGTGACAGATCCTCCGGCAGATCGCGGAGCAGCGCCGCCGTGTCCCTGCTGACGGAGTACGCATCCTCGATCAGCTCTCGCAGGAGATCCCGCTGCTCCAGCAGCTCGTCCAGCGCTGCGATTTGGTTACGGTTGAAATGATACTCGGTTTTCATCTCCTCTGCCGTTTTTGCGGTAACGGTGATATAGAGGTTTTTCTCCGTCCAGCCGTCATCGCCCTCGCCGCTGCCTGGATGATGAATGACCTCAATGCGGTGGGCTATGGTAGTCATATCCCAAAAGACCGCTTTCAGGCGAGCGATGCGGTCGGTGTCCATGGTGGCCACGTCCGCGGCATCCGCATCGTTACTGCCTGCCACCTTCACCGCGAACACCGCCAGCACCTCCACCCAATCGGCAGACTGCCCGGTCACGGAGATGGAGTCGTAGCTGTCCGCTGTTTGCAATTCCTCCAACCGCTCGTTATACTCATAATTGACCTGCGCCACCGCAGCGGAGAGCGGCACAACGCCTGCCTCCCGGCTTTCGTTGGAAAAGAGGATACCGAAGGGGGACGCCACGATTGCCGCCACAAGGATCACCGTCAGTATCAGCACCAGCACCACCGCACCGCCGCCTGCCGACAGGATCGAGCTGACCGCAGACACCACTCCTTTTCCGATTTCCTTCACTGCCTGGACTGCCGCGTTGCCAAGCTTTTTGGAAGCCCTTCCGCCGCTCTGCGCGGATTCCTGAAGCATCTTCCGCTGCGCCTTTCGCTGTGCCGCTGCCTGCGCACGCTGCGCGAGACTTTGCATCGGCTGCGCCGACTCAGCGGTCGAAGGGCTATGCGCCGTCCGACGCACAGCTTTGAAAGCGGACTGCCTGCGCTTTGGCATGGAGCCGTTTTTTGCTGCGGTACCCGGAATACTTGTCCGCGGGGGTGGCGTCATGCCTCCACGGTCTGACCGTGGAGGCGTAAAAGGGCTTTCTGTTGTTCTTTTTTCGGCAAGGTTCCGCCGATAGGCGGCTTTTGCGTCCTGCGCAGCTTTTTGCCGCCCACGCTCCTGCGGGGCGGCATTTGCGCTTTTTGTACCTCCGCGATTTTGCGGAGGTACGGTCTGATTTCCGACTTCGTTTCGTGCAGCGTGTGATTGCGGCGTATCGGGCAAGTTTCTTCCTGCCGGTGTCACGCTGTCCATGAATTCGGACGTCTCTGGCGCGGCACGGCTTTCTGACGCACTACTCTTACCTTGCCGTTTCTGCTCCTGATAGTGCTTTATCATGCGCCGCGAGGCATCCGCCGCTCCAGCCGCACCACGGCGCATATTTTTCTCCACGCGGTCGGTGGCGTAACGCACGGGATCGTGGCCTTCCGGCTCCTTTTCCCGCTGCCGCTTGTCCATGTGCTGTTTCAGAAGGGAATCGGCGTCTTTAGGCGCGGGGTTCTTCAACTTTGCCTTTGGCGTGTCCATGCCGGGTTTGATCTTCAAGTCCCGCATAGCGTCAGTCCTCACCGGGGCGTGTTGACATTAAGCGGTACAGCTCCGTATTTTTGGGCAGCTCATTGGCGAAAGGCACGATGGCCCCGCCTACCTTGATGAGCCCATGACCGGCAGGGGCATTGTCCACATAGCTCATCTGCGTATCCGATGCACCCAGCAGTCGGGCAAGCTGCTCCCGGTCGGTGGTAGCCTGATTGAGCATCAGCAGGAACTCGGAGTTTGCGAACATCATACGCGCCGTATTGGACAGCAGACATTCCTCCACATTCTGTGTAATGCCGGTGAGCGTCGCACCATATTTGCGGAACCGCTTCCAGCACTTGTAGAGGAATTCGCTGCTGTAATTGGTAATGCTGTGTCCGCTGCCGCTCCCGTTGGCGAAAAACAGATAGATCTCGTCGATGTAGACATGGGTGTATTTTCCCTCTCTGCGGTTCTGGATAACGCGGTTATAGATGGCGTCCAGCATCACCAGCAGGCCCACCGATTTCAGATTTTCACCCAAATCCTGAATGTCAAAGCAGAGGATGCGGCTTTTCGTGTTGATATTGGTCTGGTGGGAAAATACATTCAGACTGCCCACCGTGAACAGCTCCAATGCCAGCGCGATACGGTGCGCCTCCGGGTTGACCTGCTTCATCAAATCGTCATAGAGGTCTTTCAGCGTAGGCGGCTGACCTTGGAAATTCTTGATGTACTCTCGGTAGATATTGCCCACGCTGCGGTCAATGATGGACTTCTCCTGCGGCTCGATCTTGTCCGCGCCCATAAGCTGCTCGTAGAGCGACATGATAAACTCAGACTTCATCACCAACGGCTCCCTGCCGTCGCCATACCCCTCGGACAAATCCAGCGCATTGATGTGACAGCCGTTTGGGTCAGAGGCAGAAATGGTGATGACCTCGCCGCCCAATGCCCGCACCAACTCGCCATATTCACGCTCCGGGTCCACGATGATAATATCATGGTCGGTGGAGAGCGCCAGCGCGGAGACCTCCTGCTTTGCCGCCATTGACTTGCCTGATCCGGACACACCGGTAATAAAGCCGTTGCCGTTGAGCAGGTTTCCGCGGTTGCAGACGATGAGGTTATGCGATACGGCATTAACACCGTAGTAGATACCGCCCGCGTCCTGAATTTCCTGCGACTTGAACGGCATGAGAACGGCGGTACATTCCGTGGTCAGGGTACGGGTGGCGTCAATGCGCTTGAGGCCGAGGGGCAGCACCGTGTTCAGCGCGTCCTCCTGCTGGTAGCGCAGAATATTGAATTGACAGCCCCGCGCCCGCCCGATGGCTTGCAGGGCTTCGGTGTCCTGGTCAAGCTGTTCGAGGTTATCTGCCAAATGCGTCAGCGTCACCAAAGCCAGCATCATGCGCTGGTCGCGGCTCATGAGGTCGTCCATGAATTCCTTCGTTTCGCTCCGCATCTGCTCCAAGTCATAGGGAATATTGGCGGTAAAATTGTTGCTCTGATTCTGCCGCTGCTGCCAGCGGGTAATATCCGATTCCACGGACATAATGCGCTTGCGAATATCGCTCACTGCTTCGTCCATCGCCACAGGGATAATGTCAATGGAAAGCATCATATTCCGGGGATAGTCCATCAGCTCCGTGATCATCTCATCGGAAATGAAGCTGGCATATTCCCGCAGGAACAGGGTACGGCCCACATGATCGCCCAGTTCATAATAATCCTTCTGATAGGAAATGCAATCTGGAGCAATGCAGTCCCGGAAGTCATGTCCCCTTCGCATGGTGTCCTCCAAATTGAACCGGAATAGCTGCTCCTCGCCGGGGCGATAGAAGTCGTGCAGAAGCCGCAGGCGGTCATTGACCGTGATCTCCCGGATGCTGGAGGACATACGGGAAAGTCCCGTAGTGAGGTCAGTTCCAACACGGGAGAAGAACGCGCGGGCCTCCTCCACGCTTTTCTTCTCCGCCGAAACAGTGATGTACTTCTCCTGAATGAGATTGTTGCTCTCCGCCGCCTTGCCCAAAACAAGCGCGTTATACTCGTTCCGGTAGAGGTCACGGCGGTCGCCCTGCATGGGCATGAGCAGCGTCCGCCCGAAGTCCTTTTGATTGAGCTGACGGTTAAAGAGCGTGATCTTTGCCGTGGCTCCGATGGGCAGCGAGTTCAGGAAGGAGCAGTAGGTCATAAAGAGTTCCCGCTGCTTTTCCGGGGAGGCCACGGCATAATTCACATCAAAAAAGCGCCAAGTTTTTGAAAACTTGCCGCTTACCTGAAACACGCCGTCTTGATAAATGCGTTTGATGGGAATAGATTTTTGAACGCTGTGGGGAACGGAAAAGGCGTCCCGTTCCGCGCTGCGCCGATGCTTGAAAAAAATCAATGTTTCTTCACCTCGCGTTTCATCGCTTCTTCATAGTAGTTTTCCGCTTTCCAGACACGCTTGCCTGCCATGATGACCTCGGATTTCAGCCATGCCCACAAAAATCGCTCCAGTGTGAGGCCGTTATACTGAAAAAAGCCCGCAGCGGCCACGGGGGCAGCGCCGACAATGCACACCCAGCTCACCGTTTCACGATCCAGCACGCGGCTCAAACTGAAATACAGCGTCACAGCAACGCCCACCGCCAAAACAGAACATACAAACTGCCGCACGGACAGGCCGAAAAAGAGCGTTTCGCGGTAAGCTCGAATTTCCTTGTTGATTTTGATTTCCATAACAATCTCCTAAAAAAGAAAAGCAAGTAGCGATGGGCTACTTGCTTTTCCTGTCTATTTAATAAAATGTATAGTTTTAATCCTCGTCAGCGGCACAGATCCTGCGTTTTTCTGTTCTTCTCAAATTTGGCAACGGCTGACTTGTCGTAAAACTTCATAGCATCTATTCCGTCGTACTCTTCTTTTTTCACCAGATAATTTCTTGTGATGCCGTGCTTTTTACAATAGTTCAGATACCTTTGCATTCCCTTCCAGCAGGAATTTTCCTTATCTCGATTCTGCTCATCAGCCAGATATTCCGTTGCATTCCAAGCGGTGCAATGGAAAAGATCAGATACCGATAAAATCGAGTATCCTTGCTCCAGTCTTCCAAAGAAGTCTCTTTCCACATCAAACAAGGTCAAGTCATACCACATAGCCTGCTTCTGCCTGATTCGCGGCTCGTCTCTCCAAATCTGAAATTGAAGCTCAAGCCCCATATCCTCAACAAATGCATGAGCGATCACCTCTTTCGGAAAAGCATCGCCCTTAACCATGATACAGCCCAAAATGTACTCCTCGTTGCCGTACTCGTCGCGTCTTTGCTGATACTCTTCCGTTCGTTTCAGCTCTCGCTCCACGATACGGACGATCTTCTCACGGTAATTATCCATAAACGTCTCCTTTATAATCCAAGCATTTCCTTTGCAATATGGTCAGCGGACTTCACCAGGCCCACCAGCACCAGCAAATTGAATATGACCTCGCCCAAATAGCTCCACACCTGCGTCACCACGGACGCACTGCTATCCACCACCGGCGTACCGCTGGAGGAAAAAGCCGAAAAGATGATGCAGGCCAGAACGATTACCGCCCCTTCCATGCACACGCCCACATAACTCCGCAGAAACGCCTTGCCGAAATGGGAAGTCCCCTCTCCGGCAAAGGATGCCAGTGCCACCGGGGACAGTGCGGCATACATATAAATCTTAAAAAAGCGCCCATAAACGGTGAGGATCATAATGAACGCCAGCACTGTGATCATCAGGCTTCCCAGCAGCGTCACCAGCCAAAGCGGGATACTCGCCAAAAAGCCAACATCACCAATGGCGTCTGCGATTTCCTGGGGCAGCGCCACGGATGCGCCGGTCAAGCCGCCGATGCTGCCCGCCGCCGTTGCCACAATGCCGTTGCACACATCAAATATATTCACCAGCAAGTCCATACCATAGGTGATGCCCAGCTTTGCCAGCACAAAATAGATAAAGTGCCGCAGCAAATGCTCCGGCCTTTGAAAGTCCCGAAAGCTGGATGCGCTGCGAAAGATACCGATGGCAAAGAACAGCACCAGTAGCCCGTAGCCGATGGCCTGCATTCCGCCATTGATGGTCACAATGGTCTGCCAGATGGTGCCGCCCTTGAAGGTCTGGGGTGATTCCGTCAGCAGTGACCACATTTCCGTCATTTTACTATTCCAAACGCCAAAGGCGTTGGTCAGGTTTTCTACGATCCAGTTATTATCCAAATGAAAATCACCTCCCACAAAGGAGCCGGGAGATCCGCCGCAAGGCAGTATCTCCCGGCTCTTTTTATCAGATCGCGCCGATGGCGGTCAGAATTTCCTTTGCAAAGGCGATCATTAAGCCACCAAACAGGCAGAGGAAGCCCTGCGTTCTCTGGCTGGCATCGTGGGACTGGATCGACATACCCACCTGCACGATGCCCCAGCCGAGAATGATCACGCCCAGCGCCTTGATGATGCTGAAGATAAAATCGGAAAGGTTATTGACAATATCCAGCGGATCGCCGCCCGCCGCCATCGCAGGCGTAACGCAGCAAAGGCAGAGGGCAGCAGCCCCAGCCGCCGTCCAATAGCATTTTTTCACCTTACTCAGTCTTGTCGGGTTTGAAATCTTTTTCTTTTTCAGATAATTCATGTTCAGGTTCCTCCACGTCAATAAAATCATAATCGTCCAGTGATTTGAACGCATAGGGCCGGTCAGGCAGTGCGTAATCCGGCGCGCCCAGCGGCTTATGGATATAAGGCTTTGCCTTACCGTCCGTCGTCAGCTTAATGTTTGGGTGGCGCTTGATGTTGTACTTTTTGTCCAGTACAGGATCTTCCCCTCGTATAAACAAGATCGCTTTATGGGTGTCCAATTTTCGTACCTCGTCAATGGTCATCAGGTCGCGGCCCGTCTGCTGGAAGTTGGTAGAGCTGGAGCCGCTGCGCCCCTTCGTTTCCCCGCGTGTGCGGGTGGCGATGGTCTCCTTGCCCAGCAGCTTCACGATAAATTCCAACGAGGTCGGCTCGTTGCCGCCGCCGAGGAACAGCAGCGTGTCGCAGTTGCCGATGATGCTCTCCCATTCCTTTTCGTACAGCGCCTTGATCTGCTGAATGTTCTGCACGATGATGTTCAGCCCGATATTGTAGCTGCGGCAGGTAGCCAGAATCTTCGGATAGCTCTCCGGCTGGGCCACATTCGCCCATTCGTCCTGAATGACACGCACCGGTACAGGCAGACGTCCGTTGTGCTTCTCGTCCGCCCTGCGGTAAAGCGCCTGAAAGCATTGGGTGTAGAGCATTCCTACAAGATAGTTCATGCTGCTGTCATCAACAGGGATCACACAGAAGATGGCTTTTTTCTTCTCGCCCAAGCTGCCAAAGTCCATCTCATCCACCATTGTCATTCTGGCATACTGCGGGATATTGAAGGTGGCCAGCCGCACGGCGGCGCTTACCAAAATGGATTTCGCCGTCTTGCCAGAGACGAAAAGTCAAGGACTTTTTCATCAAATTCAAAAAGAAGTCACATTTTGCGGACTTCCTCACGGAGCAGACGCTTGATTTTGTCCTCCATCGTCTCTTTTGCGGTCTGGCTGAAATGGACACGGACGATATAGGTGGTCTTGCCGATCTGCTTTCTGACAGTC
>OGFG01003282.1_pt1 | contig 11931 bp, 6 predicted proteins | sample 1570761 | NCBI WGS metagenome assembly OGFG01 (sample SAMEA2581938, study PRJEB24529) | metagenome | biome: Human gut stool | place: China | collected 2011 | reverse complement strand
CGACGACGGCTGCCACCGAGCCTGCCGTCACCGAGGAAACGCCCGATCTGCCCGACCCCGCCTCGGTGGACATCGCCGGGGAGTTCAACATCTTGGTCAGCGGCAACTATGCCCGCAACGACTTCGCCGCCGAGGGCATGGACGGCACCGCGGTTGAGCAGGCGATTTATCGCCGCAACCAGGTGATGAAAGAGACCTGGGGCGTCGACATCAAGAATGAGGACATCACGCGCTTTGGCTCGGCAGGCGGCACGGGCGACGGCTATACGAAGATTTACACCGACTATATGGCGGGCGACGCCAACTACGACGCCGCCATGATCGGCACCTATGATGTGGCGACGCTGGCGTACAGCGGCTACATCCACGACCTTTGCGACATCCCGCACATCGACCTCACAAAGTCCTGGTGGGATCAGAAGGCAAACAAAGACCTCTCCATCCGCGGCAGAATGTTCTACACCACCGGCGACATCAGCGTGGTGGACAACATGGTCACGCACGCGCTCCTCTTCAACAAGGATATGATTGAGAGCTATGGGCTGGACAATCCCTACGACCTCGTGGCGGACGACAACTGGAACCTCGAGACCTTCGGCGCGCTGGTCAAGCAGGTCGGACAGGATCTCGACAACAACGGCGTCTATGACGAAAACGACCTCTACGGACTGCTCACCTGGAACGACCCGATGACCGCCATCCTTGCGGCGGCGGGCGAGAAGATCGCCACCATCAACGACCGCGGCGAGCTGACGCTCACGCTGTACAACGAGCGTGTGGTCAACCTGTACGACACCTTTGAGGGCATCGTCTTTGACCAGGCGCACGCCTTCAACTATCAGTATGACAACACCACCGGCAAGGCGTCGCCCTCCAAGGTCTGGAACACCAACCGCGACAACATCTTCAACGGGAGCCGCGCCGTCTTCTACTTCAACACGGTCGCCACGGCGGAGCGCCACCGCGACAGCGAGCTGGACTTCGGCATTCTGCCGTATCCGAAGCTGAACCGTGAGCAGAAGGAATACGGCCACAATGTCAGCGCGTTCCACTGCCAGTTCCTCTGCGTGCCCGAAAACACGAAGGACTACGAGCGCAGCGGCATCGTGCTGGAGGCGCTGGCATACCAGGGGAAAAAACTGCTGACCCCCGCGTACTATGACCAGACACTGGTCGGCAAGTCCGTGCGCGACGAGGAGAGCGTGGAGATGCTGGACATCATCTTTGCCACCCGCGTGTTCGATGTCGGCATCTACTACAACATCGGTACATACAAGAATGAGCTTGGCAGGCTGTTTGTCAACCGCTCGTCGATTGCGTCGATCTACGAGACCTACCGCTCGAATGCGGAGGCGACCATCGCCGCGATTAACGAGACCTTCTCGAAGAGCATCGGCGAGTAATATCGAGTAATATAATGAAGAAAACCGCCGCAAACGGAATCGCCCGTTTGCGGCGGTTTTTGTGCGGGGAGGAGTAGTAAAGCCTTCTCCCTTTGGGGAAGCCCAAGAGATGCGCAAACATCATCGCGCGCGAAGCGCATACGCGATATCACGCGGCTCCGCCGCATATCACTGCGCAGCAATATCACTCGCCGCAGGCGAATCAAACTGAAAAAAACCGCTGACTTTCGTCAACGGTTTTTCTTTGGCGCGCCTGGCGGGATTCGAACCTGCGACCTACCGGTTCGTAGCCGGGCACTCTATCCACTGAGCTACAAGCGCATCCAGTCGGTTTTCCGACTTATTTATATTAGCACAACTCTTGCTGTTTGTCAACATTATTTTTGAAAATTTTTGCGCGCCCCTTTGACTTATGCCGATAAATATGGTAACATCTTATTAAAACCAAGAAAACAGGAGCTTCCTTATGCGAGTCAGAAAGAAAAAACACGGCAGCGAACGGCTGGCAGCAGCCGGGGATCTGCTTTGCACCGATAAATCCGTCACGCTTGCCGACCCAACGGCGCCGTTCGGCGGCGCGCAGCGTCCGCTGCATCTGGAGATCGGCTGCGGCAAGGGCAAGTTCTCGGTCGGCATGGCGGCGCTGCACCCGGAGGTCAGCTTCTATGCGGTGGAGCGCGTCTCGGATGTGGTGGTCGCGGCAGTGGAGCGCGCCATGGCAGAGGAAGTGCGCCCGGAGAATCTCCGCTTTATCGTCGGGGATGCCAAGGCCCTCACCGAGTGGTTCCCGCTGCACACCTTTGATTGCATCTATCTCAATTTCAGCGACCCGTGGCCGAAGGCAGGGCATTACAAGCGCCGCCTGACCTACCGCGCATTCCTTGAGCTCTACAAGTCGCTGCTGAAACCGGACGGCGTGCTGCGCCTCAAGACCGACAACGCGGGGCTGTTTGATTTTTCGCTCGGCGAATTTGAAGCGGCGGGGATGGAGGTCGTCAAGTGCAGCCGCGACCTGCATGCGTCGCCCTTTGCCGAGGGCAATGTCATGACCGAGTATGAGACCAATTTCACCGCCAAGGGCATGCCCATCTGTTTCGCCGAGGTCAAGGTGAAATAAGGGAGTAAGGGAGATGCCGCGGCAAAAAAGCGCACAAACTTTTTAGGGGCGACTATCAGTCGCCCGCCGCCTCCAAGCCTTCCCCCAAGGGAAGCCAAAGAGGCGCTGCAAAAGCGATATTGCGCCTTCGGCGCAGCTCCCGTAATGCGCGAAGCGCATATCACGCAGCATCGCCGCATATCACTGCGCAGCAATATCACTCGCCGCAGGCGAACAGAACTGAAAAAGCCGTTGACTTTTGTCAACGGCTTTTTCAATACTCAATACTGCTTTTTCAGATACGCGACGGCGAGGTCGACGACGAGGCCGTAGCTTTTTGTCCCCGCGCTCTCGCCCTGCAACTTCAGATAGGTGTCGTTTATCGTGTCTGTCACGGCAGAGGCGGTCGAATGGCTGTAGGGCGCAAACATCTTGGAGTAGGCGGCAAATTCGCCTGCGACGGCGGGGTCGAGGAAGGAAGCGATGCTGCGGTAGGCATCCGCGTCGGCGCTGTAGAGCGCGTCCGCGATGTATTCATAGAGGTTGGCGTAGCCGCAGTAGCGGATATAGGGGTCGTCCGATGCGGCGCAGACGAGAAAGGCAATGAAATTTGCCTCATCCTCGGGGGCAACGCCGCGCTGGTGCGCCATCTCGTGCGCCGTGGTGTACACAATTACAAAGTCCGGGTAGTTGATGTTGACATTCGCCTCACCGGTGTAGACCGCGTAGATGCCGGAGAGATGCGTGTAGGTCATCGGCTTTGAGAGTGCGATGCGCTTGACCGGGGCGTGCAGCGGTGTGAGGAAGTCATATTCCGGGTAGAGCTTGTCGTAGGCGGCGTTCAGCTTTTCCGTCAGCTCGGCAAACGAATAGGGCATCTTTGACGCGCCGGAGGCGGCGAAATCCACCTCGTCTGCCCCTTGATTCAACTGCACCTCCGTGTAGGAAAGGGCGACGATCAGATCCTCTGTGCTCGGCGCGGTGATCTCCAGTCCGATTTTGTCCTCCAGCGGCGTCGCACCGTATGCCGCGCCGAAGTTGAGGAAGAACGCCGAGAAAATCAGCGCGAGCCCGCCAAGGACGCCGAAGACATGGCGGCCGAGGCGCGCGGACGGCACAACCTTGATGCAGTAGAGCACATACCACACGCCGAGGGGGAGCGCCGCGAGGAGCAGCGTCTCGGCAATCGAAAACGGAAAAATCGCCGTCACCCACGCAAACACGGCGCGGAAAAACGCGCCGCCGGTGCGGTTGTAGGCGTCGGCAAACGGCGCGGACAGCGCCGCCGCGATGCGGACGGCGAGCGCGGCGAGAAAGACGGCGTAGAGAACGAACGCCGCGGTCGGGATGTTCTTTTTGACAAAAGCCTTGATTTTATGCATGGCGGTCTTCCTTTCGGAGCGTTTCGAGATAGGCGGCAAGGTCGGGCGCGAGCGGGCATTCGATGACGACGGGCGCGCCGGTGATGGGGTGGACAAAGTCGAGCCGCGCGGCGTGCAGCGCCTGCCGCGGGAGGGCAAAGCCGCCGCCGTAGAGGTCGTCGCCCACAATCGGGCAGCCGAGCGCGGCAAAGTGCACGCGCAGCTGGTGCGTGCGCCCGGTCTTCGGCCGGCAGCGCACCACGGCGACGCCGCCCACGGTTTCAACGGTTTCGTAGGCGGTGACGGCACGTTCGCTCGGCGCACCGGTCGGGTAGGACGCGCGCAGGATGATGCTCTCGCCCGTGCGGCGGATGTAGGTGTCGATGACGCCCGCGGGCGGCTCGGGCACGCCTGTGAGCAGCGCGATGTAGGTTTTTTCGATTTGGCGGGCGGCGACGAGGCTGCCGAAGCGCTCGGCGGCGTAGCGGTTCTTTGCCACGAGCAGGACGCCGCTGGTGTCCGCGTCGAGGCGGTTTACCGCGCGGAAGACAAAGGGCACGCCCCGCCGCACAAATTCGCCCGCCAGCGCGTTTGCCAGCGTGTCGCCGAGGTGCCCGTGCGACTCGTGCGTGGGCATGTAGGGCGGCTTTGCCGCGGCGAGCACAAAGTCATCCTCAAAGAGGATGTCCACCGGCGCGCCGGACGGCTCGGGGCGGCATTCGGTGTCCGCCAGCGCAAGCGAGACGGTCTCGCCCGCACGCAGGATATGCCGCACCGTGACGGGCGCGCCGTCCACCGTGATGCTGCCCGCCGCTTTCAGCGCGGTGAGCAGCGCGGACGAGACACAGAGCGTGCGGCGCAGGTAGTCGCGCAAGGTGCGTCCGTCACAGGTTTGGTCTACGGTAAAATCCATGTTGTCCTCCGTGCGGATGTTTTGTCCATTGTAGCACATCGCCGCCGAAAAAGCAAGACTGCCGCCGCGCGCGCCCTGCATAGTCTGCCCCGAATCTGGCGAAAATCCCGTCGGAGGTGAGATGATGCGCGGTTGTCAGAGGCAGATCATCATGTTAAAGGGGACGGACTCGCAGATTTTTGACGAGGCGTATTTTCTCCTGCGCAAGGATTTTGACCGCTCGCGCGGGGATGAGGGTGAGCTTGTGCGTGAGGCGGAGCGCCTGGTGGCGCTGAACACCACGCGCCGCCGCGTGCGCGTGGTGTCGAAGTGGGCATTGTTTGCCGCCGGGATGTTGGCGGGCGGACTGCTCTGTCTGCTGGTTTGGTGGGTGGTCTGACGGGAGATGCGTGTACGCTATAATCGTGCGCAATCTATCCTTACGCGCCCACGATTTCCTTTTTTACAAACCCTATTGCATTCCGGCTGCGGATGGTGTATAATCAATCTGTAATTGTTGAACGGTTTTTATGTGCGTAAAGTGCCCGCCTGTGCGTTCCGCGGTGCGCTCCAAGCCGACATACATCCGACCGGGGCGGCGTTTGCCGGGCCCGGAACTTTTACCATATCTGTCCGATTTGTCCGACAGATTTTATTTTCATGCCCGCGTATAGGTTTCGCGGCGCGTTTGCATAAGACGACAGAATAAGGAGAATTTATGGAAAGAAACAAACAGAATAATATGGCGGAGAACCCGCAGAATGCCGCACCGGCGGAGAAAAAGCCCGCCAAGCGGCACTACACCAGACGGCCGAAGAAGGCGCAGCCGAAAGCGGCGCCTGCCGCCGCGCCCGCCGCGGCCGTGACCCCGGCGCAGACCGTGCACCCAGCCACGGCCCAGCCTGCCAAGCGCCGCCGCAAGGGGGGCAGCTCCAAGCCGACCGGCAAAATTCGCATCGCCTCGCTCGGCGGTCTGCATGAGATCGGCAAAAACATGACCATGATTGAGTACGGCGACGACATCATCGTCGTGGACTGCGGCATCGCGTTCCCGGACGAGGATATGCTCGGCGTCGATTTGGTCATCCCGGATGTCACCTACCTCGAGAAGAACAAGGAGAAGATTCGCGGCATTCTCCTGACGCACGGGCACGAAGACCATATCGGCTCGCTGCCCTATGTGCTGCGCTCCATCACCCCGGATATTTACGGCACGGCGCTCACGCTCGGCATCGTGGAGAAAAAGCTGTCCGAGCATTCGCTGCCGCACACGCCCCGCCTGCATACCGTGCAGCCCGGCGACACCGTGCAGCTCGGCAAGCTCTCGGCAGAGTTTGTCCGCGTCAACCACTCGATTGCCGACGCCTGTGCTGTAGCCATCCGCACGCCGCTCGGCATCCTGTTCCACACCGGCGACTTTAAGCTGGATCTCACCCCGGTGGACGGCAAGATGATGGACATCACCCGCATCGGCGAGATCGGCAACGAGGGCGTGCTGCTGCTCATGTGCGAGTCCACCAATGCCGAGCGCCCGGGCTTCACTCCATCGGAACGCACCGTCGGCAGAAGCCTTGCGGACATCTTCCTCAAAAACAAGGATAAGCGGCTGGTCATTGCGACCTTCTCGTCCAATGTCCACCGTGTGCAGCAGATCATTTCGCTGTCGGCAGAGAACGGGCGCAAGGTCGCCGTCATGGGCCGCAGCATGATCAATGTCATTGCCGCCGCCAGCGCCCTCGGGTACATGAATGTGCCGGACGGGCTGCTCATTGACATCAAGGACATCAAACGCTATCCCGAGAGCCAGGTCACCCTGGTCACCACGGGCAGCCAGGGCGAGCCGATGAGCGCGCTCTACCGCCTCGCCTTCGGCGACAACGAGCGGGTCACGCTCGGGCAGAAGGATCTCGTGGTCATCAGCGCTTCGGCAATCCCCGGCAACGAGAAGTCGGTCGGCAAGATCATCAACGCGCTCATCGGCAGCGGCGTTTCGGTCATGCACGACCCCGAGACCGATGTGCATGTTTCGGGGCACGCCTGCCGTGAGGAACTGAAGCTGATGCAGGCGCTGACGCATCCGAAGTATTTCATGCCGATTCACGGCGAGCTGCGCCATCTCGACGCCAACCGGCAGATTGCCCGCACCATGGGCATTCCGGATGAAAACATCTTCATCTCCGACATCGGCAAGGTGCTGGAGATCGACGCAAAGGGTGCGCGCTTTGCGGGCACGATTCCCTCGGGCAAGATTTTGGTGGATGGTTTCGGCGTCGGCGACGTCGGCAGCATCGTGCTGCGCGACCGCAAGCATCTGTCACAGGACGGCCTCATCGTCGTGGTCGCGGCGGTCGATCTCGACGCGCGGCTGCTGACCTCCGGCCCGGACATCATCTCGCGCGGCTTTGTCTATGTGCGTGAGAGCGAGGCGCTGATGGGCGAGGCGCGCGAGATTGCGGCGGCCGCGCTGGAAAAGTGCCTCGAGAGCAGCCGCACCGACTGGATGGAGCTGAAGAATGCGGTCAAGGACGCGCTCGGCAAGTATCTGTATCAGAAGACGCACCGCAAGCCGATGATTCTGCCGGTCATCATGGATGTGTAAAAGCGGGAGAGGGTAACCAAGCCTTCCTCAGTGGGGAGAGCCGAATGCACGAACAAACCGGTAGGGGTCAGCACCCACGACGACCCGCCCCACAAAGCAAAAACGGGCGATTCGTGAATCGCCCCTACGGAATAACAGAAGCTGTGTGCACCGCCGCCACCCCCACTTCATTTGTATTTCACTTATTCATATAAAGGAGACAAAAATCATGGTCAGACATATTTTGCTTTGGCAGCTGAAGGACGAACTCCCCCCCGCCGAGAAGCGCGCGGAGGCAGAGCAGTGCAAGCGCGACCTCGAGGCGCTGGTCGGCGTCGTACCGGGGCTTGTTTCGCTCAAGGTGGAGATCAACCCGATGGACAGCAGCAATGTGGATATGATGCTGGACAGCACCCTCACCGACGCGGCAGCCTACGACGGCTACAAGGTGCATCCCGCGCATGTCGCGGCGGCAACCCATGTCCGCAGCGTGGTCAAGTCCCGCATCTGCATGGATTACGAGGCGTAAAGCCAACCGTATCAAAAAGAAAGAGGAGCAGGCGCTCCTCTTTCTTTTTGACCTTTCTGAAATCACTGTCAGCTTTCCGATGTTATGCAAATCGGCAGAAGTGATTGACGCGGGAGTACGCATGTGATACCATGAAAGCGAAATCTTGAAAAAAGCGAGGAATTACCGATGAAAAAGGCATTTCGCGTCTTTCTTTTCCTGCTTGCGGCTCTGTCGTGCCTGACCGTTTTTGCGGCGGTCGCGGCAAATGCGGCAGAGGATGTTGTGTACTATTATATAGATTCCGAAGCCGGCGCGGACAATGTCTCGGGCAGGGACGCGGCAAAGCCGCTGCGCACTTATACCGAGGCGTGCAGGAACGCCGTGCGCGACGGTGCGGAGCGCGCGTACATCGTGGTGAAGAACGCCTATGTCTTCGCCGGCAACGCCCGCGAAATTGCGCACCCCGACACGGAATTTGTGCTGACCTCGCGCGGTGAGCACGAGGACTACGGCGCGTCGGGCGCAAAGCTGGTCATTTCCGGCGCGCGGCGGTATTACCTCGGCGGTGCGACCACCTTTGAGAATCTGACGCTGGAGCGCGACAATTCGCTGGTCGTCGTCGCGCAGTACAATCCGCTCACCTTCGGCGAGGGGATGACCATGACCTGCACCGGCGAGACCGACCGCGGCCTTTGGGTCGTCGGCGGCTATCAGTCGCCCGAGGACACGGTGGACACCACGCTCGATTCGCACATCACCATCAAGAGCGGCAAGTTCGCCCGCGTCATCGGCGGCACGCGTCAGAACTGGAACGCACAGGTTGACGGCCTTGTCTATTCTGGCACGCACTATGTGGACATTTCGGGCGGTGAAATTGACATGCTGCTCTGCGGCTCCTATGCAAAGCATGTCTCGGACAGCGCCGTGCTGCCTGTCAGCGGCGGCGAATTCGGCAGCATCTACCTCGGCGGCGACGACACGCGCCGCCTGGACAACGACGCGGCGGCTGTCTTCACCGGCGGCAATGTGCGCGACGGCATCTTTGTCAACAATGTCATCGGCGCGGCAAACATCACCGTGGCGGGCATCAAAACGCCCCTCGTCTCGCTGACCTACAAGACCGAAAAGCTGCGCGCGATGGCGAAGGAAAAGGGCAAAACCAAGACGCTGTACTACGATGCCCGCGACTATTCTGCGGTGCAGATTGAGGCGTTCGGCGTCGGCTTTGACCGCGTGGAGAACATCGCTGCGGTCTATGCCGCGGCGGACGCGACAGGCAGCGGCAGAACCGCGGACGACCCCGCACCCTTTGACGATGCATTCCGCACGGCTGCGGAGAGCGGCGCGGCGCTGCTGGTAAAAGGCAGAATCGAGCTGACGGACTTTGCCGAGCCGACGCATGCGGCGGCTATCGCGGTGCGCGGCGCGGATGAGAACGCAGCGCTTGTGCTGCACGGCAGCTACACGCTCGGCGGCGACACGACGCTTTCTTCGCTCACGCTCGACGGCGACGGCGCATTTGACGCGCGCCGCGGCATGCTTACCGTGGCGGCGGATGTGAAGACCACGGCAAAAATGAACATTTCCGGCGCGGCCGTCCTGCGCGGCGGCAGCTTCGGCAAGGTGACGGACGCAGGCCGGGTGCTGGTGGACGGCGCAGCCGTTGACAGCATCACCGGCGGCAGCACCGCGGCCGAGATTGAGGTGCTCGCGGGCAGCGTCGGCAGCATCGCGTCGGCAGAGACGGCGACCGACAGCTTCTCGCTGACCATCGGCGGCGGCGAGGTCGGCACGGTTCTGTTCCGCGCGGTGCGCGGCAGCCTTTCCTATGCGCTCTTCGGCGGCCGTGTCGGCGGCTATGCGGTCGAGGGCGAGAATGTGCGCGGCACGCTCCGCCTCGGCGACGGCATTGCAGTTTCCTCGCTCGGCGCCGCGGCGGCACTCTTCGAGACGGACAGCGCGCGCGTGGTTTACCTCGCGGGCGGCGGCAGCGGCAGCGGCGTCACCGAAAACGCGCCGGTCGGCAGCCTGGCAGACGCCTATGCCGCACTCGGCGAGGCGGGCGGCACGCTGGTCATCAGCGGTACCTACCGCTTCTCGTCGGCGTTTGTCGCACCCGCACACACCGGGCGCGTGACCGTCACCTCGGTTTACGGCGGCGTGGACTACCGCAGGACGGCGGACGCATGCCTCGTGCTGGACGCCAACTATTATATCGGCGGCGAAACCCTGTTTGACAGCCTGCACATCGACAGCACCAAGGCGTATGTCGGCTTCTTCGCCAACTACAAGCCCCTCACCTTCGGTGCGGATGTGACCACCGGCATCGCCGGGACGAACACGACCTACCCCTGCATTGTGGGCGGCACCGACCCCGCCGTGCTGGATGCCAAAGACCTTTGCGGCAGCCTCACCCTGGACGGCGGCAAGTGGGAGCGCGTGCGCCTCGGCAACTCGAAGGGCACGCCGGTGAACTGCGATGTCACCCTCACCATGAACGGCGGCGAGGTTGCGGACTTCATCTACATGAGCAGCGCACAGTCGCATTCGGGTGACCTTACGGTCGTGATGAACGGCGGCAAGACGGGCTACGGCATTGTCGGCCACGGCTACGGCACGGATAGTCAGACCTACAGCGGCAACCTCACCGTCACCGTAAACGGCGGCGAGATCCGGGGCCGCATCATGCCCCGCTATGCCAAGGCGGGGCACCTTGTGGGAAGTTGGACGGTCAACATCGCGGGCGGCGACTTTGCACACTGCGCCGAGATCCGCGGCACCGAGAATATGGGCGAGAACATGACCTCCACGCTGAACTTTTCCAACGGCTTCAACCCAGATGCAAACATCAGCGGCACTTATACATTTACCAATCCGATCCGGTATTTCGGCGCCGACCCGTGGATCCTCTACCACAACGGCGCGTACTACTACACCGCCACCGGCGGCGACCGGCTCATGCTCTACAAGGTTGCCAACATCGGCGACCTCTCCACGGCGGCAGGTGCGGTCATCTATGCGCCCGAGGACGGGCACGAGTGGTCGCACAACATGTGGTCGCCCGAAATTCACTATTTCAGCGCCGAGCAGGTCGGCGAAAAGGACGCGGGCTGGTACTGCTTTGTCACCAGTGACGACGGGCAGGACTGGAACTATTCCTCGCTCACCGGCTATGTCATCAAGTGCCTGGACGGCGACGACCTCATGGGCAGATGGGGCAACCCGGTGACCGGCGAGGTCAATGTGCCCGAGCCTATCGTCTTCCCGGACACGAAGCACCCGGACAAGTTCTCCTGGATCGGCGGCATGTCCACCCTTGAGGTCGGCGGCGAGAACTACATTATCTTTGTCAATGAGTACAACCGCGATACGACGGACTTCTATCAGGCGCTGCAGATCGCGAAGTACAAGAATCCCTGGACGATTATCGGTGAGCCTTCGGAGATCTGCGTGCCCACCTATGATTGGGAGAAGGTCGGCGGCGGCGACGGCGTGCACCCCTACACAGTAGAGTGCATCACCGGCGTCTACGGCGACGACGGCTCGGTGTTTGTGTCCTACGGGGGCAGCGCGTACTGGACGAGCGCCTATGCCGTCGGCTGCATGACCTTCCTCGGCGGCGATCCGATGAACCCCGCCGCCTGGAAGAAGTCGGAGAACCCGATTTTCTCCAAGTCCGCCGAGGTCAACGGCTGCGCGCATGCCTGCTATGTGACCGACACGGACGGCAGCAAGTGGGCGATGTACCATGCGTACATCACCGGGGACAAGAACACCGGGCGCTATGCCTTCCTCGAGCCTTACAGCGCATCGGCGGCAGGCGGTCTCGTCATCGGCGACGGCTCCGGGCATCCCGCGCCGCTCTCCACCGTGTACACGGCGGGGCTGAACCCCACGCCGGTTTCGGGAAAGGTCATCGGTTTCGGCAGTGTCAACCGCGCGAAGATTCCCGCCACCCGCAGCTATGACGGGCGCTTTACGGATGTGACCGAGAACCACTGGTTCTATGCCTTTGTCGAGCGCGCCTATGAAATGGCGCTGGCAAACGGCACATCGCAGACCAAGTTTTCGCCCGACGCGGCGTTTACCA
>OGFG01003281.1_pt1 | contig 11931 bp, 19 predicted proteins | sample 1570761 | NCBI WGS metagenome assembly OGFG01 (sample SAMEA2581938, study PRJEB24529) | metagenome | biome: Human gut stool | place: China | collected 2011 | reverse complement strand
AAATTCGTAATTACCACCGTTAACGATAGTCGCTGCATATGGTATTATACATATCACAGATAACAGCGTTATAATTAATAATATTGATATTGGTTGTATTATTTTTTTCATGTTTTTTGCTCCCTTAATATTAACTTAATATTCATCAACATAATTTTACTATTTATTTAATTAATTGTCAAAAATATTTATTGGGGTACCAATTGGTACCCCAATATTGTTTTTGATAATTAAATTTTACGGTTATTTAAACTCTTTTTCAGATAAAACTTCTCCGTCGCCATTTTTGTATCGTACGATAACCGTGCAATCGTCTTCCACAACCTCGTTAATACTGTCAACCACACTTTTGAGTGAGGAATCCATAGATTTCATTGACTTTTCAAGATGGGATTTCATTTCATCCTTTGCATCGCCGTCATAAGTTTGTGCCATGCGAAAGTTATATACAATACTGTTACCTTCACACGTAATACGCAAAGTGTATATGTCATTGTTATAGGCGTCATCAGCTGAGTTAATCACACTTTTCATTTCATCGGAATTGTAATAATCGACAAGATGTTTATACTTTGTTCCGCTTACCTTACTGCCGGCAGAGCTTTCAGAAGAACTGCTTACTGCATTTGTACTTTCGACAGTTGTTTGCGGAATTGTATCACTTTTTACATCAGATGATAAAGAAGAGGTTGTGCTATCAGGAGTATCTGAAGAACTTTCATTTTTTTCGCTTGTGTTACAACCACTTAAAAATACTGTTGTTGCGAGTACCGCTACCATAGATACGGCTACAATTTTTTTCATTGATGTTCTCTCCTTGAATTTTTAGATTATCGGGGTACCAATCGGTACCCCGACTTCGCAAAATAGGGATTGTTTTGCGAATGTAGCACTGAGGATTTAAGTGGATTAAGGGCAATTTTAAGCCACCTAAACGCTACTCAATCATCATAGCATATAATATAAACGCAAAATTATTGATTTTGTTGCTGTATCGCAAAAAGAAAATCAGGATGCCGATTAACACCCTGATTTAATCAATTAACTTTTATATTTTGAAATAATATTACTAAACAGCTCAAGTATTGCTTTAAGTTTCGGATATGCTGAGCAGTACCTGTCGCTTAAATCATTACTAGCAGATAACTCAATATCAAATACCGAGTTGTTAATTTCCTCAGTTAATTCAACAAGTCTTTCTGCCTCTGAATCAATACTATCGTATATATCATGCACGATAACCAATAATGCGTTTGCTATATAGCAGTTGTTGGAATGTTTAGTTTCCAAAACTCTGCCATTATCATCGTAATTATTCATCAGTAAATGTACAAGTCCCGTTCCGGTTTCGGCAAGATATGTAATTTTAACTTCATTAATTTCTTTTTCCATTTTTTGTACTCCTTTAAAAATATTTTCATATGGTATTATCAGCAAAGGTGGTCCTCTTACGCTTATTGCCAAGCTTTAACTCCTTCGTAATCATTTTCGGATTTTAAATCTTAAGCAACTTCACCTCATATTATATATATACTGTTTAAAACGGCTTTTTTAAAATTATTTTTTAAGTGCTTAATCTACTACATTTAAGTTATAAATATAATTCATATCTACACTTGCACTTATGCCATTAACCTGTCCTTTTTCGCTATACTGCCATATATCGCAAGGTACAGAGCAATAGCTACTCCATTGAGCGTTCCAGATTGACACACCATTATTTATTAGTGTTTGACGATTTAATAAATAGCCGTAAACACTCGCTGAAGAGTACACGCCAGATTTATAGCCGGCTTTTTTAATTTTGCTGCAAAAATTAAGAGCCATTTGTGTGTAGTTACTGTTACTCATTGACATAGCCGGCTGATATTCAAGGTCATAGTACACCGGCATATCAAGTTGTTTGCCATTAAGACAATACAGGCAAGCATTTGCTTCTCTGTATGCATCTGAAGGAGATGTAGAATAGGAGAACCAATAAACTCCAACTTTAAGGCCTGAGGCTTTGGCATTAGCATAATTTCGGTCGAAAGTATTGTCTTTTTGACTGTTTTCTCGTCCAAAACCGGCTCTGAGAATCACATAATTATATCCGGCTGATTTTACCTTGTTAAAATCTACATATCCTTGCCAAGTCGATATATCAAGGCATTTAACAGCTGAACCGGACACCGTGAGTTTAAACGATGCGGTTTTACCGTTATAAGTCTTGTACGATATGGTCGTACTGCCAAGCGACTTAGCAAAAATTTTTCCATCAGAATTTACCGTTGCAACATATTTATTACTGCTTGTCCACTTGTTTTTGAAGCTGTAAGCGTTATTATTGTATGTAACTTTTATGGCTTCACTCTGCCCAACCTTTAATGTGTTTGTTGTGTAGTTAAGCATTACATTTGACGGAGCAGATTTGACTGTAACTTTGCAAGTAGCTTCTCTACCGCTGCTGAGTTTACATCTTATCGTTGTGGTGCCTGCTGTTTTCGCCGTCATCAAGCCGCCTGATTTTTGTACAGTTGCAATTGCAGTATTGTCTGAATAATAGGACCTGAAATAAGCCGCTGTACCATTTGGTATAGAACTTGAAAAGTCATACTGTTCGCCAACACCAAGAGTAATACTTGTCTTATCAAGCTTTATGCTATTGGCAAGTTTTTTGACGGTAACCTTGCATTGGGTTTTAAGTCCGTTATATGTATTTGCGGTAATTGTAGCAGTACCTGTACCGACAGCAGTTATTTTTCCGTTATTGTCAACAGTTGCAACCTTACGGTCACTTGTTGTAAAAGCAACCTGCGAAATATCGCCGTTTTCAACAGTCGTGACGAGAGTATATTTTTCGCCTATACCAAATGTGATGTCGTTTTTATTAAGCTTCACACTTTTAGGTACGCTTGTAGGTTTTGGCTCTGTAGTAGGCTGTTCAGTCGTGGGTTCTATGGTAGTTGTAGCTTGTGTCGGTTTTGTTGCTGTCATTGTTGTTGATTCAACAGTTGAAGAAGTCGGATTTTCTGACGGAATATCAGAAGTTAATCCTACGACTATCTTTTGAATATTAGTCGCATCAGTAATTGTCAATTCACCGTTTTTATCAATATCATAAAGGACTTTTTGTGTATCAGTTAAATCACAAAGACTGACAAGATATTTCTGTAACTGTGTTGCATCGGAAACACTATATTCATATTTACTTGCCGTAGCGGCAGATACAGACATTGTTGAACCAATTGCCGAACAAATGAGTAAGCTGCCTGCAATAGTTGATGATAATATTTTCCTAAATTTATTCGTCATGGCTTCCTCCGTAATCTTAATTTAAAACTTTACGAATCTTACACATAACGGTCGTATTTTGATTTGATTTGCCGGTAACGATAACATATAGTTTTGTTCCGTTGTGAATTTTCACATAATCATCTTTTACATAATAAGGAACTTTACCTAGTGCTCCATTCGGCATTTTCAAATAGTATTCACCGGTAATCGGCTTAACCTCAATAACTTCCGCCAGTAGTCTATCACCGTGTTTGTATTGAGCTGCAAGATTGGCTTTGATACTTTTATCTTTTACATCAATTGCAACTACAGACACTCCCTTTTGAGGATCAAATTTTGTAATTTCAACATCTATAGTCATTCCAACTGTATATTCCAATTTTGTGTTGATGCGTAATGATGATATATTCTTAGGACGCATTACGCATGTGTAGCCGGATACCTCAACGAGTATACTCTTTGCCATAACATTCAAGATTCGAGCTCTAAACTTACTTCCGACACGGAGAGACGGCACAGGAAATTTTTCCGACTTAACAAATCTTGCCCGTCTATACTGCATGGCTGTTGCTCTGTCTCCGACAACAACATTAAGGTCTCTGATAGCTTCATCTACAACATAATCCACAGTAGCACCCAACATAGATGTTATGTAAGAGTAATATTCTCTGTTCAGCACCTTTTCAATCGTTTTTACGCTTCTGACTTTTTGGCATTTTTTTCTAACTCTTTGATTGATAAGCTCTTTTACATTATTGTCAAAACCCATTTTTGTTGTCGGTATAAATACCTGAAGCGGATGATTTTGAACTTGCGTAGTTACCTCTACTGCCATGCCTTTACTCGTCATTCTCACGCCTGTCACAATACCGGTCAATACTGTTCGCATTTGTTTAGCTGACATCAACATTTTATATACCGTCAACGGCATTACAGGCATACCGTCGTTTGAATTTACAGCATGGTCATCATCTTCTGTACTATTCAGTATTGAATCGACAAGTTTCTGGAAATCATCGTCGTTTGATTCTGAAAAGCCATCTTCAATACCATCTTCATTATCAGAAGTAGTATCGTCAATAAGGTTTTTTACTTCTTTGTGTATCATGGGATCGGAAAGATTATCAATAGCTTTATCTGTTGCGTCGTCGAGATTTTCAGATTCATCTATCAAGCCTTCCAAATCATAGCTTTCCTCTTTGTCAGCATCTGTGTTGTCAGAGCTTTCAGCTTCATCTGTCAAAGCTTCAGTATCGTTGTTTTTCTCTTCGATAACTGTCGTGTCGCTTTCATCAAGATTTTCAATGTCATCTGTCAAACCTTCAACAATATCATTTTCCAATTCAGCATCTGTTGTACTGTCAAAGTTTGAGATGCCACCTGTTAAAGTTTCTGTCCCATCAAAACTTTCAAGTTCATCCGTTATAGTTTCGGAACTATAACTTCCTGATTCAGCATTTGCTGTATCACCGTTATCAAAATTTTCGATATCATCAATCAAAGCTTCACCCGTATCGTTTCCTGCCTCGATATCTGCTGTACTTTCAAAGCTTTCAGATTCACTTGTCAAAGCTTGTGACTGCTTTAATTCTTCTTCAAAAAAATTATTTTTCTCGTTATTGAACATTTTTCGTCATCCTTTCTAAAATTAAATTGATCTAATCTGTCCAACTTAATAATTATTATATCATTCACATATCGCTATTTTTATTGATTTTGTTGCTCAAAACATATAAAAAGAGAAGGCACCATTATAGTACCTTCTCTTTTTTAAAAACACGAAAGGAATGCTTTGATTTCCTCTGTAATTTCTGATGATAATGTTTTTTTCTGAAGTTTGCGTTCCGACAAGAAGTCAAAGAGAACAAAAATGTCATATTTTCCGAGCTTAACAATCTCATACAATTTATTTTCAATCGAATCTAATGTATCTTTGGTGCACTCTGTATTGCTCGCCTGAGTCATTAACTCTGATAACGAATTTATTACATTTGTCAGATCACATCTATTCTCTTTCGGAGCATTTTTCATTATGTGGATGGCATCTTTTTTTGCTATATCAACAATTTCTTGATATTCACAATTATATAACTTTCTTAAAGGCACCCTAAAATATCTGCACATTCTATTTTTGTATAGGCTGTCAATTACGGCGTCATTATCCTTAGTGATTTTTTCCCATCTAATTATTTGTATTCTTGATACTCCGATTATTTCAGATAATTTATCCTGTGATATATTTGCATTATTTCTCAGTTCTTTTATTCGGTATTTACTCAACATTGTATATTCCTCTCTTGATTTCTTCTCCTCTATATTATCATACATATCATTCATTTTATGTCAAGTATATTGTATATTTTTTTATTTTTTCGTTTTATCTACCCACTTGTCGTGTCGTTTGTTCATTTTTGTATTGACTTTGTATTGCATTGATGATATACTGTAATTAAAGAAAAGTCTTGTTAATGTAATTAAAAAGCGAGGTAATATTATGCTGTTTGATATAATAATTCTAATTGGTATTATTGCTGTAATTGTCGGTCGTCACAATAGCAAAGGCACAACACATGAGCTACCAAATTATACAATCGCCTATGTCATAGGAATACCGTTTTTAGCAATAGCTGTATTTAGTTCTTTTTTAACTCAGTACACACCGGACTTTATTAAGAATGTTTTTTGCATGTGGGGGTGGGTACAATGTTAAGTTTTGGCATAAATTTGAGAACATTGCGTGTACAAAAAAATTTGAGTCAACAGGATATTGCTGATAGACTTTCAATTAACCGAACAACATACACCAAGTGGGAACTGGGAGTTTCAGAACCGTCACTTACAATGCTTCTAAAGCTCGCAGAGATATATGATGTTGACTGTAATCGGCTTTTAGAAAAAACAGAGTGCGAATCAAGCACTCTGTAAGTAGGAGGTGTTTTATAATGGATAAACACGATATACTCATCGTTTCAAAATCTGACGATAACAGTATCTATGTAACCACGAAAGGTGATATTTTTGAAATCGCAGCGGCAATTAAAGCAATTACAGGCGGTATAGTACACCATACAATGGAAAACCGAGGAAAAAGTGACGCAATAGCCACAGCATCATTATTTGCGGAAGCTGCAATGAAAGGTGCTTGCAAAGGTTTACTTGACAGAGATGTTTCAACTAAAGAGCTTAATAAGTTCTTTTCTTCATATAGCAATGACAATTAGGAGGCTGTAATGAAAGGACAGAAATGGCACTACCTACTGATAAAAGACAATACAGAAGATGCGGTTGCGTGCATTGAGTCAAACCTTCCAATAAAAGCAGATAAGCTATGTACCGAAGTTATTCATTTAAACGGTTATCACGCAATATCAATTTCAAAAGAAGAATACTTACAATGGCAGGAAGAAAACCAAGGAAGTGAAGAAGCTGCAATAAAATGGAACAGTAAAGTTGACAGTACGATTGCAGAAAAGCGTTAAAGGAGCGTGAAAACAATGATTGAAAAAGAATTAAAAATCCGTGATATTTGCGGTGATTATGCTTTGGATATACCGTTCGCAGATGGTAGTGTAAACACGATATACTTTAATTCAAAACGAAATGCCGAAACAGTTAAGCATATTATCGAAGTTGACGGTAGTAAACCCAACGAAGCAACCGTGTGTGATATGTAAGAGATTAAGCACGGAAGTTGGGAATATGACAGCGAGGGTGTCGGTTATGCAAATTATTTATGTTCTGAGTGTAAAAATTTTCTCACTTTTTACGAGGACATTGATTTGTATCCATATTGTCCTTACTGTGGGGTAAAAATGGATAAGGAGTGAAAGCAATGACAAGAAATGAACTTGAAAGGTATTTAGGCAGATGTGTGACAATTACTCTTTTGGATAACACTGTAATTGAGGGTACTTTACATAAGACGGGTGAAAAAGCCTTTGAAAACGACCCTAATTTATCAGTACCGGTTAATTTTTATTTTTGCATTGATGTAAATAATAAAGTAGTTAAAAATACCGCATTCAGAGTATCACACATCCGGAGAATCAGTTGCTGCGAAAAGTTAAGAATGACTAACTTTGAAAAAATTAAACAGATGTCAATTGACGAAATGGCTCGTAGTTGTATAGACTTTTTCAGTTGCCCATATGGCATATCAGGTGACCCACCATATATTAATTGTAATTGCAAAATAGGCGAAAAGTTTAAGTATAATTGCATTGACTGTACAAAACATTGGCTTGAAAGCGAGGCGGAAGAATGAGCAGTAAATCAATGATACCTAAATATGTCGAAAAGCTGTTAGAAAGACGAAGCAAGCTTGCAGAGAATTTAATATCAGTCATACTTGAACTTGATGATTATTGTGAGCGAATCGGTATTGATATGTGTGATGACTCTGCTGTTATTGGCACAAACCCTATTATATTAAGTGAGCCTGATGTCGCTTATGACAGAACTAAATTAGCAATCGAAAAGGCATTAAAAGAAAATAGAGCTAAAAGGGATAAGGAGCGTGAGTGCTGTGAAATATAACTTGCCCGGTTGCGATTTCAAGCGGTGTAAACTTTTTTCTGACGGTAATTGCACGAGCAAGCAGAAGTACGATTTCTAATTACGAGAAAGGAGAATTTGAACCTAACATTCAAACTCTAATCGAAATGTCAAAACTCTTTAATATTCCGATTGATGAACTGCTGAAAGGAGGTAAAAAGAAAATGGATAATAAATTAAAAATTCGTGAGTTCTGCGGTGATTATGCATTGGATATACCGTTCGCAGACGGTAGTGTAGACACGATATACTTTAATTCAAAACGAAATGCCGAAACAGTTAAGCATATTATCGAAGTTGACGGAAGTAAACCCAACGAAGCAACCGTGTGTGATATGCAAGAGATTAAGCACGGAAAATGGCTTGTGAAAGAGTTTGATTTGAAGGAACTTGAAGAATATATACATCCGTATGATGGACTACACGGTACACCGTTTTGCTCCATGTGTGGCAGAAACGCATTGCTCAATGGTGCCGAGGAATATGTGGACAGCAACTACTGCCCTCATTGCGGAACGATGATGAATTTGAAAGGAGAACAAAATGAAAGCAATAAAAAAAGAAGTCAATAAGCCTTGTGAGGTTATTGACATTGATTGCAAATATGTATGTGATGTTATTAAAGCTGTACCGGAACTCGGATACATTGAACGGGTTTCTATGGAAAACAACATTCTTTTGCTTGCGGATGAAGAAGGACACATCAAAGGTTTACCACATAACTTCTTTCTCTCTTTTCCAAACAGTAAACATTTCCCTGTGCAGGATATAATTGGCACAGTTGTGTTTATTAAAACAAAGCCTCTTCCCCCACTTGATGAAGAAATTTATGACTACGAGGTTGACGGCTTATCTAATGAGGATGTTGAGCTTATAAAGAAAATATTTACAGAGGATAATCAAGCGAAGCTGTCAAAAAAGTTCGACGAGATATACAAAGACCGTGATTATTGGAGTCCTATTGTAACAACTTGGTGAATAGAGAGGAGTAATAATATGATGCCGCAAAGTGATTTCGGAATATGTGACCGAATAAATCATCTGATGAATGAAAAGTGTCTTACCGCTGCCGAATTCGCAAAAAAGACAACAATTCCCTACAAGACTGTAAACCAATATTGTAATTACATCAATTCACCCTCAACAGCAAACCTCAAAAAGATTGCTATACATATGAATGTGTCAGCTGACTGGTTGCTTGGAATTAAGGAGTCGTAAAATGAGTGTTCCAAAAAGAAAACAACTTTCTAAAGCGATTCGTCTTGAAGTCTTAAACAAGTATGATAATCATTGTGCATACTGTGGATGTGAATTAACTTACGAACAGCTAAATGTTGATCATAAGATTCCGCTATACTATGCAGAATTTGGCTACGACATAAACTATCTTGAATCAATGGACAATTATATGCCTTCCTGCCGCAGTTGCAACAAATATAAAACGACATATACCATTGATACCTTTAGGAAAATGATTGAAAAACAGCCTGATATACTCAACAGGGATAGTTCTACATACCGACTTGCCACAAAATTTGGCGTTGTTACCCCTACTCCCCACAAAGTAAAATTCTACTTTGAAAAAGTTGAAGAAAATTTGAAGTAATCTTTTGATACCATACCCATAGTGTATGGCAAGTGTCCTTTACAAACTCAATTAAAATATTTAATAACATAAAAGGAGTGATAAAAATGCTATTATCAATAGTGTTTATAATAAGCATCGTGTTTGCAATCGTATTTATTATAATGAAAGCGTGTGATTCTTCCGATATTTTAAAAATTATCATTGCTATATTTTCAATAGCGAGTGTCATAACATTTTTTATTATAGCAAGTAAATCTGTGTCATACACCGGTAATATCAAAATGTCTGAAAAAATCGAAAGTACTCAAAAAATTGTTAATCTTAAAGACAATCGTGATACTAAAGGTCATTTTTTTATTGGAACAGGTTATGTGGGCACAGAAACATACTACTATTATTACTACCAAACTAAATCCGGCAGTTATAAAGCTAACAAAATTGAAACTGATAAATGTGAAATAATCTACACCAACGATACTCCCCACATTGATACAATCGTCCAAGTACCTGATGAAGAGCAAACTAAGAACTGGCTTACTTTATCATGGATGCTATCTATACGAACTTCTTTTAGTAGTGACAAGTATAAAATTTATGTTCCTGAAGGAACTATCACGGATGATTTCTCGATTGATATGGAATAGTAAAGGAAAAATTAAATTATGTTATTTTTTATTATCTTTATTATCAGCATAATCTTGCTGATTTTTTCTTTCATCGTCTATAGCTTAATTCAGAGAAAGTATGATAAATTATGTTGGTGTGACGATGAGAATAACAATAAATATGAAAGTAAAATAATAAAGTTATCAAAAGCCGTTAATTGCATAGACGATATATTTCTCTCAAGTATTATAATAACTGATTTGGTATTTATCTGTTTTATGGGATGTGTAATATACTCATCAATGATTAGTGGTGGCAAGATGGAGCTTGAAAGTTCTGACAAAATAACCCCTATATCAAGTACAGCATATTATTTAGAAGATGATAAGTATTACTATTTCAATACCTCTGACGAAACGATTGAAGTGCCAAAGAACAGTGTTAAGATGAATATAAAGTATGTTGAGTCAGAAGATGCCAGAATTGAAAAATATTCGACACACATCGACGAAAATAGCGTTAACCCTGTTTTTTATATATCGTGGATTAATGACGACAAAACAATTTACAACATCTATATACCAAATAATGCAAAAGCAAATGATGTGGAGGAGTAAAAATGGCGAAAATTGGAATCACCGTATCAGCTGACAAAAAATCAATTTCTAAGGTAGAACAAACATAAAAAATAATTATATAACATTTTCCGCTATTCAGGGTGGGATAAATTTTTCTTGCAGGCTATAAAATTAAGATTTCAAATAACCAATAGGAGAGATATTACTTATGGGATATAGAATTAAATCACGCTTTATTTATAAGCAAGTAGGACAAAGACTAAAACAGCTGCGAAATCAAAAAGGTGTTTCTCAGAAAGTAGTTGCAGACTATTTGGGAGTCGACAGAAGTACCTATACTAACTACGAAATGGGAACTACTACAATGACATATGTAACTATACTAATGCTTGCAAGATACTTTTCTGTTGACTTCAATACCTTGCTCTGCTATGACCTTCAAACCCTAAATTAATACAAATAAACGATTGGAAGTGAAAAAATGAACGATAATTCATCTCCAAAACAGGCTGTATAACACTTATTGCAGTATTAGAACAAATTATATTTATTGAATTAAAGCTGCTTAATGTAATTAATTGGAGCTGGTGGTATGTGTTGTCACCTACACTGATTTATGCAGATTTATGGTTCATAACCGCAATTATAATATCTTTTACTGACGATTAAGTTAGAGAAAAGAAAGAGGAACGGAAAATGAATATTTGGAACAATTACATAACAAGTGTACGAACCAAAATACAAGTCAAACAGGATAAAAAGTTACTTACTGAAAGACAATGGAAGTTAAAACATTTTGTGAAAATTAATGATAAATGCGGTAAATATTTATGGATTAATGCCTATTGCCCATCTAAGGAGCTTTACTTATGGTATGGGAATTTTCTTGACCGAGATAAGCGAGAATTTTCAGCAGTCGGGAAAAATCAAAAAGGCAACAAAACAATCGTATTCAGACCTTTTCAAGACCAATTATATGCCGCATCAGTCGGTCACCACCGCAGTCCTGAAGGCGTGTTTCAGGTTCGAGGGCATTTTCGCCGATATAAGACAGGCAAGGTCATTTGGATTGACGGCTTTATGAAAGGTGTTGATAAGATTGACAATTAAAGAGGCAAGGCTCAACGCCGGATTAACTCAAGCTCGAATGAGCGAGATTCTCGAAATTCCCAAGCGAACCATAGGAGATTGGGAAACCGGCAAAAGAACGCCACCCACATATGTCGAAAAACTTGTAATCCGTGAGCTTGAGAGGATTGCAGAAGAAAACAATAACAAATAACAAATTCCCCCTCATCCACTTTTTACGGCGGATGAGGGGGTTTTGTT
>OGFG01003261.1_pt1 | contig 11980 bp, 9 predicted proteins | sample 1570761 | NCBI WGS metagenome assembly OGFG01 (sample SAMEA2581938, study PRJEB24529) | metagenome | biome: Human gut stool | place: China | collected 2011 | reverse complement strand
TCGACCTGCCGGTAAATTACGACAGGGAAGAGTTCGCCCGCATTCAGGCTGCGGCAAAGAAGATCCAGTCTGACTCCAAGGCGCTTGTCGTCATTGGCATCGGCGGCAGCTATCTCGGCGCGCGCGCCGTGGTCGAGCTTCTGAAAAGCCCGAACTACAATGCTCTGCCCAAGAACACCCCGGACATTTATTTCGCCGGCAACGGCATTTCCTCCGACGCTGTGACGGAGATCCTCGCCATGATCGGCGACCGCGATTTTTCCGTGAACGTCATTTCCAAATCCGGCACGACGACCGAGCCTGCCATCGCGTTCCGCATTTTTAAGGCTGCGCTCGAGAAGAAATACGGCGTGGAGGGTGCAAAGAGCCGCATTTACGCCACGACAGACAAGGCGCGCGGCGCGCTGAAAACGCTTGCGTCCCGTGAGGGCTATGAAAGCTTTGTTGTGCCCGATAATGTCGGCGGCCGCTATTCCGTTCTGACGGCTGTGGGCCTGCTTCCCATCGCCTGCTGCGGCATCGACATTGAAGCGCTCATGCACGGTGCACAGGCCGAGCGTGAGGATACGCTGAAGCGCGGTGTGGAAAGCGCCGCCGTGCAGTACGCCATGAGCCGTCAGGCTCTGTACGCGGACGGTAAGAATATTGAAATCCTGGCGGCCTACGAGCCCGCGTTCCGCTTCATGGCCGAATGGTGGAAGCAGCTTTACGGCGAGTCCGAGGGCAAGGACGGCAAGGGCATTTTCCCGGCCTCCGTCGATCTGACTCCCGATCTGCACTCCATGGGCCAGTATATCCAGGATGGCATCCGCATGCTGCAGGAAACGGTTGTCTTCTTCGACAACTCCAGAACATCTGTTACTGTTCCGTCCGACGAGGAAAATCTGGACGGCCTGAACTATCTGGCGGGCCGCGAGATGAGTTATATCAACGAAAAGGCCATGCAGGCGACCAAGGCCGCGCACATTTCCGGCGGCGTGCCCGTCACCGAGATTCGCCTGCCGGAGATCGGCGAGGAAGCGCTGGGTGCGCTCATCTACTTCTTCGAGTTTGCCTGCGGCGTGTCCGGCTACATGGAGGGCGTCAACCCCTTCAACCAGCCCGGCGTTGAGGCCTATAAGAAGAATATGTTCCACCTGCTCGGCAAGCCCGGCTATTAATAAACCCAAAACGCCGGAGGATTTCCCTCCGGCGTTTTTTCTATATTAGAGAGGGGGTATTTCCATGCAGCTTCCGGATTCGCTTGCCGGGCGGCTGCTCGGGTGGTACGCGGCGGGACACCGCGCGCTGCCGTGGCGGGAGGACCATGAGCCGTATCACGTCTGGCTGTCGGAGATCATGCTCCAGCAGACGCGCGTGGAGGCCGTAAAGGGCTATTACGCGCGCTTTTTATCGGAGCTGCCCGATATCGCCGCGCTTGCAGCCTGCGAAGAAAACCGCCTGACGAAGCTTTGGGAGGGCCTGGGCTATTATTCCCGCGTGCGCAATCTGCAGAAGGCCGCCCGCGTCATTATGACGCAGCACGGCGGCGAGTTCCCGCGGGACTACGCTGCCATCCGGGCGCTGCCCGGCGTGGGGGATTATACGGCGGGCGCGGTCGCGTCCATCTGCTTTGACGCGCCGGAGCCTGCGGTCGACGGGAACGTGCTGCGCGTGCTCTCCCGCGTAACGCAGGACGAAGCACCGGTCACGCGGCCCGCCGTCAAAAAGGCGTATGAAGCCGCGCTGCGGCCAGCTTATGAGAAAAATCCGGGAAAAAGAAGCGAGCTGACGCAATCGCTCATGGAGCTTGGGGCCTGCGTGTGCGTCCCGAACGGCGCGCCGAAGTGCGCTGCCTGTCCGCTGCGGGAGATCTGCTGCGCCGGAGAAAGCGGCGCATGGTCGCGGCTTCCCGTTAAGGAGGCAAAAAAGCCCCGCCGCGTTGAGGAGAAGACGGTGTTCTTTCTCCAATGCGGCGGGCAGTATGCCGTGCGCAGGCGGCCGGAGACGGGGCTGCTTGCCGGACTCTGGGAGCTTCCGAATGTGGAAGGAACGCTGAGCGCGCAGCAGGCGCTTGCGCTGCTCGACAGTTGGGGCCTCGTCCCGGAGGAGCTGACGCGCACGCGCGAACGGACACACATCTTTACGCACGTCGAGTGGCATATGCGCTGCTACGACATCCGCGTCTCGGCCCCGGTCGGCAGCTTCACATGGGTCAGCGGCGAACGGTTCCGGCAGGACATCGCGCTTCCCAGCGCCTTCCGCATCTTCTGGCAGCCGGAGGAACCAGCCTGAGCCGTCCGTTCATAAAATGATCCCCCTGCCGCAGTTAGCGGCAGAGGGATTTTTCAGTTTATGCCTTCTGCGGCTCCATTGCGTCTGCGAGGGTGTCGGTGATGGCGGCGCGGAAGAGGCTGCCTGCGTTGTCGTGGACGATGTTCAGGGCGGGGGCCGTATGGTTCAGCTCGATCTTGCTGTCCATGTAGAGATCGAGGTCGAGCATGAACACGCGCTCCTCCGTCGTCTCGCGGGTGCGGTTGTTGACCTTGCGCAGCAGGCCCGGGCCGGATTTGACGTTGGCCTTCGCGCCGCCGGGCATCTGCACGGTCGCGGTCAGTTCGTTCTTCATGAACGCCTGCTCCTGCGCGTCCTCATCGCCCATCAGGCCCAAAAAGCCCGGCGTGATAAGTTCCTTCCAGAGGCAGTCCTCCAGACCGAGCGGCGCGCGGCGGAAGGCGTTGACATACCGCAGGCCCACGCGGGTGAACCACGAGGGATGATATGTCTCGATAAATACCGCGAGAATGCGGTCGAGCCGCTGGGCAAATTCCTCCCAGCGGGTATAGCCGTAGGTCGAAAGGGCGATAAAGCCCTTGGTGAGACTGATTTTCCACTGCCCCTCGGCAGAGACGAACTGATAGTTGTTGACCGTTCCCTGCGGAACAGGCTTGCCGTTCACCATCTGCGGCGGCAGCTGCTCGATCTTCTTTTCATACTGCGGGTATTCCCGGCGGATGCGGTCCTGAAACGCGGCAGGCTCGCTTGCGTCGATGGACAGGATCTCCGGGAAGCGGAGCTGACAGATCACCTCGACCAGCTGGCGCTTGGCGTAGATCATTCGTTCTTCATTGGAAAACATGGTTCGCACACCTTTCGTTGCTTTTCTTATATCATACTATATTTATCTGAAAATGCAAGATGCTTGGCAAATCCGGCGTTTGGTGGTATACTGATTCTGTATCTTAATTCAGGAGGTTCCGGTATGGATTTTTTGCGGCTTCTCGCGGCGGGACGCTGCGGAGCGCTGGACACGTTTTTCTCGGGTCTGACCTATTTCGGCTCGGAGATCGCGTTTATGGCGGCGGCGCTGCTGATCTTCTGGTGCGTTGACAAGCGGCAGGGCTATTATGTCTTTCTGGTCGGTGCGCTCGGCACGGTCTGCAACCAGTTTCTGAAGCTGGCCTTCCGCATTCCGCGTCCGTGGGTGCTCGATCCGGACTTTCAGATCGTCGAAGCCGCCCGCGCGGACGCGACGGGCTATTCCTTCCCCTCCGGCCACACGCAGAATATCGTCGGCACGACGGCCTCGATCTTCGCGAGCCGGAAGGAAACGTGGGTGCGTATTGTCTGTATCGTGTTGATGGTTCTGGTGCCGTTTTCGCGGATGTACCTGGGCGTTCACACGCCGCTGGACGTCGGCGTGGCCTTCCTGACGGCGCTGGCGCTGGCTGCGGCGCTCTATCCGGCGTTCCGGACAGAATCTGCCGCAAAAAAGACAGTGCCGTGGCTTTTACTTGGCGTGGCGGTGCTGTGCGGCGGATATCTGATCTACGCCTCGTCCCTCGCCCGGTGCGACTGGCCGGCGGGCAGCGAAGACCTTTCCAATATCACGCACGGCCTCAAAAACGCGTACACCATGCTGGGCGCGCTGCTGGGCTTTCTGATCGTGTACATTGCCGACGAGAAAAAGCTGCATTTTGACGTGCGCGCGCCGTTTTGGGGACAGGTCTTGAAGCTGGTGCTGGGCCTTGCGCTGATCGTCGGCATCAAGGCGGGGCTGAAGCCGCTGCTGGTGTCCCTCTTTGCCGGGTCGCAGGCGGAAAGCTTTGTGCGGTATTTCCTGCTTGTCCTGTTTGCGGGCATTGTCTGGCCGCTTACGTTCCCGTTCTTCGCAAAGCTCGGAAGGAAGGGGAACGCGGCATGACGGCGGCTATGATCGTTCTGGCTGCTTTGCTGGCGGTCGTTCTGCTGGCGCTGGGCCTGTTCCTGTTCGCCTGCCGCCGCAGCCCCGTCCCGGATTTTACAAAGCCCGCGGTCATCGCCCAATGGGGCAGGGAAGACCAGACGGAGGAAATTCTCGCGGGTATCACGCTGATGCAGGACGCGGAGGATATCTTTCTGCCATCCCATGACGGCCTGCGTTTGCACGGGCAGCTATTGCAGCAGCCCGGCGCGAAGGGCACGATCCTCCTGTTTCACGGCTACCGGTCGAGCTGGATCATCGATTTTTCCATTGTCCTTCCCTATTACTATTCGCTCGGATATAATTTACTCGCCGTGGATGAGCGTGCGCACGGGCAGTCGGAGGGGGTATATATCACCTTCGGCATTCACGAGCGCCGGGACGCGGCGACGTGGGCACAGTACGCGGCCATGCACTTTGGCCCGGATCACCCGCTGTTTCTGGGCGGGCTTTCGATGGGCGCGACGACGGTTCTGCTGGCCTCCGCGCTGGAGCTTCCGCCGTCCGTGCGGGGCGTGATCGCCGACTGCGGCTTCTCCTCGCCGGAGGCGATCATGCGAAGCATTCTGCGGGCGCACGTAAAATGGCTCCCGGCGGGGCCGCTGCTGGGACTGATGGATGTCTGCACGCGTGTGTTCGCGGGCTTTTCCATCAAAGAAGCGTCCACGCTGGACGCGGTATCGAAAACGAAGTGCCCTATTCTGTTCATCCACGGCACGGCGGACACCTTCGTCCCCTGCGCCATGTCGCAGGCCGCCTATGACGTCTGTGCGTCTGAAAAGCAGCTAATCCTCGTCGACGGGGCAAGGCACGGCTACAGCTATCTGGTCGACCGCCCGCGCGTGCAGGCGGCGCTGGCAGCGTTTCTGGAAAAATATACATCACAGGAGGCTATCCAATGAGACAGCAGCATGAGATCACCACTTCCGGCCCGCTGCTCGGCAGCGACGGCAATCTGCTCGAACCCGGCTGGGCGCGTTCCCTGCTCCCGGTCTACCGGCGCGCGGACATCAAAGCCGGCGCGATGCGCGTCAAGGAATGGGATTACTATCTCATCACCGACGGCCATATCGGTCTGGCGCTGACCATCGCGGACAACGGCTATATGGGCCTCGACTCCGTTTCCTTCCTCGACTTTGACGGCAAATGGGAAAAAACGACCAGCCGGATGCGTGCGCTGCCGCTGGGCCGGACGCAGCTGCCGGAATCGAGCGCGGAGGGCGCGTCGGAAATTTCAAGGAGCGGCTATGCCCTGGCCTTCTATCACGAGGACGGGGCGCGGATGCTCTCGTTCCACATGGACAAATTTCTGGACAAGGAGCCGATCGAGGGCATTGTCAAGCTCACCGACGAGCCGGCCGAGAGCATGGTCATCGCCACGCCCTTTGACAAGCCCGGACATTTCTATTACAACCAGAAGATCAACTGTATGCGCGCCGAGGGCTGGATCGAGCTGGGCAGCCGCCGGTACGAGCTGACGAAGGACAAATTCTTCGCTGTGCTCGACTGGGGCCGCGGCGTGTGGACGTATCACAACACGTGGTACTGGGGCAGCGCCTCGGGTGAGCTCGACGGCATTCCCTTCGGCTGGAACATCGGCTATGGCTTCGGCGACACCAGCGCCGCGACGGAGAACGTGCTGTTCTACGACGGAAAAATCCACAAGCTGGGCGAGGTCAAGTTTGAAATTCCCATGGATGAAGACGGCTTTGAGGACTTCATGAAGCCCTGGGTCTTCACGAGCGACGACAACCGGTTCTATATGAATTTTACACCGGTGCTCGACCGCAGCGCGTTCATGAGCGCAGGCGTTGTGCTGTCCGATCAGCATCAGGTCTTTGGTCATTTCACGGGCCGCATCACGCTTGACGACGGAACGGTCCTGCCCGTGCGCGACTTCTTCGGCTTTGCCGAGAAGGTCGAAAACAAATGGTAAGCGTATGCTGACCTACGATCTGCAAACGGGCGATCAGCCGAAATATTACCGGCTCTATACCTGCATCCGCGAGGATATCCTGCGGGCCGAGCTCTTGCCGGGGCAGAAGCTGCCGTCGAAGCGGGCGCTGGCGGAGCATCTGCATATCAGCCTCGCGACCGTCTCCGGCGCGTATGAGCAGCTCGTGGACGAGGGCTATCTCACAGCGAAGCCGCGCAGCGGCTATTATGTCAGCGCCATCTCCCGCCTGCCGCAGAACACGCAGCCGCAGGCGCGGCTGCATATGCTGCCTGCCGACGCACCCGCCGCGCAGGAGCCTGCGGGCTACGGCTTCCGGTATTCCGCGCTGACCCGGCTCATGCGCGAGGTCATCGCCGACTGCGGCACGCGGCTGCTGGAAAAGCCGCCGCATTACGGCTGTGCGGAACTGCGCAACGCGATCGCGGAATATCTGCTGCGCTACCGCGGGATGCTGGCCCAGCCGGACTGCATCGTCATCGGCTCCGGCGCGGAATATCTCTACGGTCTGATCGTGCAGCTGCTGGGCCGGGAGCGCGTATATGGGCTGGAAGACCCCGGCTATGAAAAGGTCCGGCAGGTCTACGCGGCCAACGGCGCGGTCTGTGAGCTGCTGCCCATGGGCGAAGACGGCATCCGCGCCGGCGCGCTGCAAAACGCACGCGCGTCCGTCCTGCACATCACGCCGTTTCACAGCTTCCCCACCGGCATCACCACGTCAGCGGCCAAGCGCAGCGACTATCTTTCCTGGGCGGCGGAGCGGAACGCGATTTTGATCGAGGACGATTTCGATTCGGAGTTTTCCGAAAACAAAAAGCCGCTGCAGACGCTCTATTCCATGGACCGGCGCGGATGCGTGATCTACGTGAACACGTTTTCGCATTCGCTGGCCCCATCCATGCGTATGGGTTATATGGTGCTGCCGGAGCGCCTGATGGAGCAGTACCGGCAGACGCTCGGCTTTTATTCCTGCTCTGTACCGCTGTTCGACCAGTATGTTCTGGCCCGCTTTATCTCGCAGGGCTATTTTGAGCGCCACCTGAACCGTCTGCGGCGGCAGAACAAGGGAAAATAATCGCGGAAACCTCGCAAATTCCGCTGGATTTTTTGCGCGTCCTGTGTTATTGTGATAATAGAAATTATTATTATATTTGAAAGGAATCCGATTTATGTACTGTGTCAAGAAAATGACCGAGGATCTCTACTGGGTCGGCGCGAGCGAGCGGCGGCTGAATCTGTTTGAAAACGCCTACCCGCTCACGAACGGCGTGAGCTACAACTCCTATCTGCTGCTGGACGAGAAGACCGTCCTGATCGACACTGTGGATAAGTCTGTCAGCGGCCTGTTCTTTGAAAACGTCGACCATGTGCTCTCCGGCCGGAAGCTCGACTATCTCATCGTGCAGCACATGGAGCCCGACCACGCCGCGACCATCGGCGAGCTCGTCCTGCGCCACCCCGAGCTGACCATCGTCTGCAACGCCAAGACGCGCACGATGATGCAGAACTTCTTCACGTTCGATCTGGACAGCCGCGTGCAGCTCGTCAAGGAGATGGACACGCTCACGACCGGCAGACACACCTTTGCCTTCGTCATGGCCCCGATGGTGCACTGGCCGGAGGTCATGGTTACCTATGAAAAGACAGAAAAGATCCTGTTCTCCGCTGATGCCTTCGGTTCCTTCGGCGCTGTCGACGGAAATATCTTTGCTGACGAGATCGACGATAAGGTTGCCTGGCTCTCTGAGGCGAGACGTTATTATACAAATATCGTTGGAAAATTCGGCATGTCCGTACAGGGTCTCTTAAAGAAGGCTGCCGGGCTCGAGATCCGGATGATCTGCCCGCTCCACAGCGTGATCTGGAGAGAAGATCTCCCATGGCTCATCGATAAATACCTCAAATGGAGCTCCTATACGCCGGAAGAGAAATCTGTAACGATCGCCTACGGATCTGTTTACGGTCATACGGAAAAAGCTGCCGATATCCTTGCCGGAAAGCTTGCCGACCGCGGCATCCGCCATATTTCCGTCTTTGACGTTTCCAAGACCCATCCGTCCTACATCATTGCAGACGCGTTCCGTACCTCCGCGATTGTCTTTGCATCCATCACCTACAATGGCGGTATCTTCTGCAATATGGACACACTGCTCCACCAGCTTGCAGCTCACGGTCTTACAAACCGTACCGCTGCCCTGATCCAGAACGGAACCTGGGCGGCAACCACCTCAAAACAGATGGGGGAAATCCTCGGTACAATGAAAAATATCCATGTGCTCGAGTCAGATGTGACCATTAAATCTGCCCTGAAAGACAATCAGGAGGCTGAGCTTGACGCACTTGCAGACGCAATTGCCGCATCATTACAGTAAGTGGAGGAAATGCCAATGAAATATGCAATCGTTTATTCCAGTAAGACCGGAAATACCGCAGCACTTGCAGATCGTCTCCATGATATCCTTCCGCATGAGCACTGTGTTTATTTCGGTGATACGTCCCATTACTCCCCGGATCTTGGAGCGGACCTTATCTTCGCCGGCTTCTGGACCGATAAAGGAAGCTGCGATGACAGGACGCGTGTTTTCTTAAAGAACCTTCAGAATACAAAGATCGCTCTTTTCGGCACAGCCGGATATGCAGCTCCTGATTACATCCACTCGATCTTAAAACAGGCAGAGGCAAATATTCCCGTAAACAACACCGTTCTTACAGGCTTCGTCTGCCAGGGGAAAATGCAGCCGGCAGTCGCAGATAAATTTGCCGCAATGCTCGAAAAGGACCCGGAGGACGCAAAGGGAAAGCTTCTTCGCGATACGTACCAGGAAGGTCTCTCCCATCCGAACGAAGAGGACTTCGCAAACTTTAAAAAGTGGGCAGAAGGCTTTATCCACTAATTGATCGTCATATAAAACGCACTGCATGGATTCCGTATGGCGGTTAAACTCAAGTCGAAACTTCCGTGAGACTTTACGCATGATTCTGGTCAGCGAAGCTGACATATTCCTATCAGAATCACGAAATGCCGGATGATCGGTCTTCCCGATCACCCGGCATTTTTTCATACTCAAACTTTGATCCAATCAGTCTTTCACTCTCGGCAGCATTCTTCCACCGTATCCGATTGCAAAGATCTCACCATTCTCATTTTCGAAGAATCTCACGTAGCCATCCTTATCCGGGTTGCGCACAATCCCTAAAAATTCCTGCACCGGCACAAATCGAAGAAGCGTCTCTCCCTCTTTGACTGCCAGATTTCCATCTTTTTCAAAGATCGTGATATTGTTATCTTCATCTGAACGGAAGGTGCCGCACATCGCCTTTCTCTTTTCCGCATTCCACTCCGTCTCCTGATAAACAAATCGATCCTCGATCGGATTTCTTCCATGATACATCCGCATTGCTGCATCCGCGATCGTGCTAACCGGCACGTCCGACGTGTTGCACAGTACCATAACACCCACTCCGGCATCATACGACCAGGATAAATTCGACGAAACTCCCGGCAGGCTTCCGCCATGCTCCATAACCGTCAGGTCATCCAGCTTCTTCTGCGCAAGGCCAAAGCAATAATGGCTATCCGGGCGATAATCGATTCTTGGGCGACACATCGTCCGTACCCCCTCCTGGGAGAGGATCCTTGTTCCATCGATCCCCTTTCCGTAATTCAGATACATGCAGATGTATTTTTTCATGTCGGCAAGCGTAGATTTCAGGGAACCGGCTCCTCCGAGGGAAAATGCATTGTCATGGTAATCTCTGCCGGAGGTCATGACACCTTTTTGCATTTTGTAGAGAACTGCCGCATTCGCATCCGCTGCCGGTCTTACATACTCTCCGCTGCTCCGCTCCATATGAAGAGGCTCAAGAATATGTTTTTTCACATATTCCGCAAAGCTGTTCTCCCCGCCGACACGACGCACGATCTCCGACAAAAGTCCAAAGCCATCATTGCAATAGCTCATGTAGTTTCCCGGATCTCCGATCAGACCGCCGTTTTCCTTTGTCTGGGCATCCAGCAGCTCAGCGACTGCCTTTGTTCCTTCCAATGCGATCTTCTCACAGAACGCAAAATCCCCTGTCTCATTTTCATCCAGTCCTGCCTTCTGCGCGATCTCATTGATGATTGTGCGGTGCATCGGATAAAAGCCCGCTGTGTGACATAAAAAGTGCCATAGCTTTATCGGTTTCTGATTGCGGTTTGTAAATTCCGGAATATATTTGCTCACCGGATCATCCAGATCTACTTTTCCAGCTTCGACTAGCTGCATGATCGATAAAGCCACAAAGGATTTCGTGACAGACGCTAATCCGAAGATCGTATCCTCATCGATCGGCAGTTTTTTCTCCTGATCCCGGTATCCAAAAAACTTTTCATACTGTGTATTTCCATTTCGGTCAATGATCGCAACCGCGATTCCCACTGCGTTGGAACGTTCCTGTATTCTGGATACAAGTTCCTCAAAAAGAAATCTTGACGCATTTGTGATTTTGTTCATGGGTACTCCTCTCCTTTACGCTGCGCGCGCCTGGTGATCTGATTCTCACACAGGCGCGCTGTCTTCATATTCATTATATCGATTCCGATCGTTTTCTTCAAGTTCTTCCCTGTCCCGATCAATTTCGCTCAGGACTTTACTCTTTCTATCTCCTTTAAAGTCTGATCGTGCCTACGCCGTCTTTAATTTCCATCTCAGTTCCGTAAGGTTTTGAAAGCTCTGCCAGGTATGCCAGTACCTTCTCATCACCGGTCAACACCGGAACTCCTTTTTGGGGCCTTTTTTCCGTCATTCCAAGAGAAATCGGATACAGTTTGATTTCTGTCACATGTCCGTCTTCCATGGTCCAGCCTGCCATCACGGATAACCAGATCTCCGGGAGCACTCCGTATCCGGCCGTGCCGTTTTTACTACGGGCATCCATATAAGCACCTACTTTGGTATCCAGCGGCATTTTTTTATTTATGTATGCATCGTAAGGCTGCTTTTCCACAGTTTCTGTCTCAAAAAGGAAATTTCCCAGACTGTAGAAGATAGGCGCTCCGTGATAGATCTCAATTCCACGAAGTTCATGCGGTCCGTGTCCGATTACCGCATCTGCTCCCGCATCCACACATCTTCTTGAAAATGTCTCAAGGAACATGGATGGAACCGTTGTGTCCTCCCCATCCGTCTCATGCCCGTGAAAGCTTACAAGAACGATATCTGCCTGTTTTTTTGCCTCAATGATCTCCTTCTCGACACGTTCCATATCAGCCGGGAATGGAACGCTCTCGATCCAGTCTTTTTCATCCAGCACAAATTTGTATGTGCCAAACGGCAGAGTTCCGGAAGCCGGCGGATTCTTATATCCATTTTTAACGGACCGCTCCATTGTTGCGTTGATCTTTGTAAGCGCCGCCAGTTCTTCTGCTTTCTTATAATTCTCTTCCGTGACATGGTAAATCGTTTCATATCGCAGCGGATTTAATCCCGGTCTTCCGACCAATTCCGCGCTCTGTCCACCAGCCATTCCTGACTCATGGAAGCTTGAAGAGACTGCGATCATTGCGACACGTCCGTTTTTCGTCTCCAGATAGCATGGTTTTGATGCCTCGGAAAGGTTTTTTCCTGTTCCAGCAAAGATCATGTCTCTCTCTTTGAGATTCCGGATGGTCGCAAGAACGCCTCCATGACTGTAGTCGCAGGAATGATTATTTGCTGTATTAAACAAATTAAACCCAAACGATCTCATATCATCAAGGGTTCTTGGATCTGCCATTGCCCAGGTTCCTCCGGAAAAGGCTGCCGGATATCCTTCCTCATTGT
>OGFG01003233.1_pt1 | contig 12042 bp, 10 predicted proteins | sample 1570761 | NCBI WGS metagenome assembly OGFG01 (sample SAMEA2581938, study PRJEB24529) | metagenome | biome: Human gut stool | place: China | collected 2011 | reverse complement strand
TGACTACCTTGGACAGTCTTCTCTCCAGTACTTCCAGATCTGCGAAGATCAGCTCTAAATTAATGGTCTCGATATCCCGTAAAGGATTTACACTGCCATCTACATGAATGACATTCGTATCCTCGAAGCATCTTACCACATGGACGATGGCATCCACCTCACGGATGTTGCTTAAGAACTGGTTCCCCAGTCCTTCACCCTTGGAAGCACCCTTTACCAGACCTGCGATATCTACGAATTCAATCACAGCAGGAGTCACTTTCTTGGAATGATACATCTCTCCCAGCGCTTTTAATCTGTCATCCGGAACTGTTACCACGCCCACATTGGGGTCGATGGTACAGAAAGGATAGTTAGCGGATTCCGCTCCCGCCTTGGTCAGGGAATTGAAAAGTGTACTCTTTCCTACGTTGGGAAGGCCCACAATGCCCAGCTTCATGATTTATTTACCGTTCAGACCCACCAAAAGGATCTGCCTTTCTTGTATTTTCTATTCTTTATTTCGCTCATAAGTCCATCCGCCTCCATGCAGAGGCAGACGAATCCGAAATAATATTATAGCATACCTCACGCTCTTTGCAAAGTCCCTACTGTTCAAAGTAAGTATTGATTCCGGTGAGAAGCCCTGTGGCTAATTGTTCCAATACCTCATCGCTGTGATCTGAATACGCATTTCCCAGTTCCATATCCACAGAAGGGATCGTGCTGTAGGATGTCTGGGTCAGATCAATACCCATATGTCCTTTCCCATAGATTGTGGTGCCCTGCTCCCGCAGTCCTTCCACCAGATCCGTTCCCAGGGTATCGTGCTGCTGCCAGTGCGATGCCACCGGTTCCATGTTTTTCAGTGCTTCCGGCACCGAGATGTAGAAACATCCCTTGTCGTAATTTTTGCCGTCACCGCTGTCCCAGTGCAGCGCAATATGGCAGTCCGCGACATTGTTGCAGATCACAGTCCGCGCCACATTGTCTAACTGCACATCCTCACTGTCCCGTAGCATCAGCACATCATAACCGGAGGATAACAGCTTATCCCGCAGGATCTGTGCCATACGTAATGTCACCTCCTGCTCCGGTGTGCCGTCCTGAAACGTCATGCCTCCGGAAACTGCAGCAGCCTCCGTAGCTCCCGCCGCCGTACTGCCTCCGGTGACTTTCTCCGAGCCGTCCGGATGACACAGGGTTTTCACCTTCGCGCCGCCCTCCGTACCATGCCCTGCATTGACACCAATGACGATACCTTTAGGTCCGGATTCCTCCGGTGCTCGGTAGAGTACTGCGGCTCCGGTATTTATTTTAGAATGATCTGCATATTCCCATGTGGAATCCAGGGTGATCTGCTGCACGTCAGTGTATTCCACCGGTTGCATCTGTGGTGTGACATTTGCCGTTCCCTGTGGTGCCACACTCTCCGAAACCATAGCTTCTATAATTTCTGCATTCTCTATGGTCTCTGTGCTCTCCACGGTTTCTGTGCCCTTCACGGTCTCTGTGTTCTCCACGGTTTCTGTACTCTTCAGGCTTTCCGTACTCCCGGTATTTTCCTGTGTTCCACAGGCAGTCAGGGTAAGCGCCAGCGCCATAATGGTTACTCCCGCTGCCACTCTGTATTGTTTTCTGTGAAGCATTTGTCTTTTACACCTCCGATATGAAAAGAACCACAGCTGTGAACTTACAGCTATGGTTCTTCTGTTCTCTCTTCTTGATTCCGCTTATTTCAGAACACATCCTATGATTAGCCGCGCAGTTTGAAATGCTCTAACAATTCGTTCAGAGTCGTTGCAGATGCGGAAAGCTCCTCGCTGGTAGCGGAAGTCTCTTCGGCTGCTGCAGAGTTGGACTGGATAACGTCATTGATGTCTTCCACACCTTTTTTGATATTTTTAACGGAAACCGCCTGTCTGTCAGACGCAGTACGGATATTGGCCACCTCCTGGATGATCTGATCCAGCTCACTCATAACCTCCTGCATAGCATCATTGGTCTCCTTTGTGACCTTATTGCCCACCTCTACTTCGTTCATGGACTCTTCGATCAGCTTCTTGGACTCTACTGCGGAGTTCGCACTTTCTTCTGCCAGCTGTCTGATCTGGTCTGCGACGACTGCGAAGCCTCGTCCTGCCTCTCCGGCACGGGCTGCCTCTATGGAAGCGTTTAAGGACAGCAGATTGGTCTGGGATGCGATATTCTCAATATCCGCAATGATCTTTTCAATGTTCTGAGTCGTTGCATTGATCTTCTTCATGGCATCTACCAGCTCATCCATCTTCTTCTGGCTGTTGGCTGCCTCAATACCAACCTTTTTCGCCTTGTCATGTACAATATCGGTAGACTTGGTATTCTCCAGTACCTGACCGGTTACTTCTTCTACGGTAGCCACCAGTTCTTCTACGGATGCCGCCTGATTGGTAGCGCCCTCCGCGATATCCTGTGCACTGACTGCCAGCTGATTACTGCCCGCAGATACCTGCTCGGAGGAATCCTGAATACCGTGCATGGTCTCGCTGATCTTATTTACCATTTCATCCAGCTCATCCAGAACATTTCGGAGCTGTCCGACATATGCTTCCGGACAACTGCTGTGAACATCAAAATTACCATCGGAAAATTGCTCTACGATAGTCTGCAGATCAGATACAACCTTTTTCAAAATAGCTGCGGCGGTCTCAAAGCTGTCGGAAAGTCTGCCCAGCTCATCCTCAGATTCATAAGGTACTCCGATCTCAAAATCGCCGGCCGCGATCTTCTCAGACGCAGCTACCAGGTTCGTAATCGGATCTACCAGCATTTTGGCAAGCATTTTCGACATGGATGCATTAAATATGATAGCTAAAACAAGTAAAACCACAACAATTATACTTCCTATATAGCCTTTTGACTGTAGCAATTCCACCACTGCCACCAGTGCCAGCACCAAATATAAAATGTCCATGATGCGGAACACAAAAGACATCTTATTTTTAATTGGTTTATCTCTCAGTATTTCTTCCAGTTTTTTCATTTGTTTTCTGCTCCTTCCGTGAATTAACCTTCCTGTATTTTATTTTAATTTTCCTTATCTGTTTCGTCAAGATGAAGCTGATTAAAATTATGTAAAATTCAGGTATGGGATGCCCGGCTCATCTCCAGTAATTTATCTCTCATTTCATTCTCAATGCGCTGTAAATCTTCCTCAGCGCTCTGTCTTCTCGCACGTCCCTCTTCCTGGATCTTCATGACCTCATCCAGTGTCGTCATCAGTGTCTGATTGGTACTCTTAAGTGTCTCTATATCCACAATTCCCCGCTCGGATTCCTTCGCTGTCTCCACAGAAGCCACCTTCAGTGCTTCCGCGTTCTTCTTCAACAGTTCATTGGTCATATCCGATACAGCACGCTGTGCCTTGGCGGCATCGGTAGCATGATCCAGACCGATGGCAATGACCATCTGACTCTTCCACAGAGGGATCGTATTCACTAACGTCGACTGGATCTTCTCGGACATGGCGATGTCATTGGACTGGATCAGACGAATCTGGGGTGCCATCTGCAGGGAAATGGCTCTGGTCAGCTCCAGATCATAGATCTTCTTCTCAAACCGCTCACACATTGCCGCGAAATCTTTCGCTGCCTGGGTGTCCTCCGGAAGTCCACTCTTCTGTGCCTTCTCTAAAAGCTCCGGAAGCTCCACACTTTTTGCCTGCGCCAGCTTCTTTTTACCTGCCAGGATGTACATGGACAGTTCCTTGAAGTAATTCAGGTTCAGCTGGTACAGCTTGTCCAACACTGCGACATCCTTTAACAGCACAACCTGGTGGCTCTCCATGGCATCACAGATCTTTGTGATATTGACTTCCGCCTTATCATACTTTGCTTTCAGATTGCTCAGCCTGTCTCCGCTTTTTTTGAACAGTCCGAAAAATCCCTTATCTTCCTCGGTGTCGAAATCCTTTAACTGTGCCACCACATCGGTTAACAGATTTCCGACTTCTCCCATATCCTTGGTCCGGACATTACTAAGCGCCGTCTCTGAAAAATCTGCAATCTTCTTCTGACTTCCGGCTCCATACTGTAACACCGCCTGGGTATTGGTCAGGTCGATCTGTGCTGCAAAATCATCCACCTGTTTCTGCTCTTCCGGTGTCAGTTCCATCTCGGGAACCGCCTGCTCTTCCACCAACTCCTCCGGCTTCTTCTCCACGATCTCTGCCTTTGCCTCCGCAAAAGGATCCAGTGTAAGAGTCGGTGCTTCTTTTGTTGCTGCGTCTAAATCCATATTCATATTGATACCCCCATTTTTTACAATTGCATCATTTATTATTTACTGTTTTTCCATTACAAAATCGGATTCCGTCAGACCTTCCTTTGCCAGCATGGCCTGTAATACCTGCGCATCCGCCGATGCGTCAAAGGCGGCATCCTGAAACAGATTGTTTAACAATGTCACAAATGCCTGATTGATCATGTCCAGTGTCTTCCCGATCTCTTTCTTGGCCTCGAGAATTTCCTCTCCCGGACTGCTGACCTCGTCAAATTCCGCATACTGCTCCACCAGTTTTAAAGTAGTGGGCAGATAATAATCCATTAATTTATGCATTCTGTGCATCTGCTCCGGGTGCTCCTGCACTCTGTCGAAGATCTCCTTCAACAGATTCTCCAGGCGGTACAGCTTCTCGGAGATTGCCTCCTCTTCGATCCGGTCGTTCAGATCCCGCAGATGTCTGATGCATTCCATCCCCTCTGCCACCATACTGTGAAGTTCCTGCTCTCTCTCCGTCTGTGCAGCGTCCTGTGTTGTTCCTTTGTCCGGCATCTGTTTTGCCTGCTCCTCTGATTTTTTCTGTTCCAGATAAGCCTTTTCTGTCTCCAGATATTGATGATAGATCACATCATTTAACATAAAACAGGTCTCTTTGTCATCCAGATGCCCCTCAGGGAACATTCCGGCTTTTAACATTTTGCGCAGATCCTTTTTTACATAGCGGACGCTTTTGCCGGTATAACGCGCCATCTCCGTGATCACACCGTACATCTTGGTGCCGCACAGTTCCAGATATTTCTCCGCACGCTGTAATCTCCTGCGCTGTCCGTTGCCATAGGAGATCATCTCCAAAAATACCAAAGAAAGTATTCCCGGAAGGATCGCCGCACTTATACTTGCTGCACTAAAAGCGGCCAGAAGAAGCTGTACCAAAAGTCCCAGCCCGGAAAAGCCTAGTCCGATGCCTCCGAACACGGTGCACAAAGTTCCGGACACGCTTCCCTTTTTCTCCATTTTTACCAAAGAAGTCATCTCCAAAGCCGTAGTCTTTCTGGGTGTCCAGACACCGGCCTGATTTCCAGAACGGTTCTGCGCCGCCTGTGCCTTACGCTGTTCTTCCCATTGTTTTTCCCGTTCTTTTCGCTGTCTGTGCCACTCCTCATTCTGTCTGCGGTGTTCCTCCCGCTGTCTTTCCCGTTCTTCTCGCTCCGCCTAGATCTGTTCTTCGGACTTCTCTTCTTCCCGCTTTTTATCCTGCCAGCTGCGCTGGGAATTCCAGACCCTTTTCTCCGCGGCTTCCCTGGACAGATTCGCCTGAAAATCCGCTTCCCGCAGAGCATCGTTGACTGTATCGCTCACTAACGTATTCAGTGCCCGGAAATCTCCGGTCTTCATGGCTTCGGCGATGGTTTCTTTAAATTTTTCCCCAAGATGATTCTGCACTTCACTCATAATTAATATTTTCTCTGACTTTTCAGTTCCTCATAGAGCAGACAATAATTCTCGTAACGTGTCCGCGAGATCTCCCCTTCCGCCACGGCATCTTTCACGCCGCAGACCGGTTCTGAGATATGAGAACATCCTCCGAATCTGCAATATTTTTCAAACGGAACAAATTCGGGATAATATCCCGCCAGCTGCTCTTTTTCCAGTCCAAACAGTCCCAGGGAGCTGAACCCGGGAGTATCCAGAATGTAAGTATCCGGTGCAATGGAGATCAGTTCGGAATGCCTGGTGGTATGTTTTCCACGTTCGATCTTCTCACTGATGGAACCGGTCTCCATCACGATCCCCGACTGTAAACAGTTGACCAGCGAAGACTTGCCGACACCGCTGGGTCCCGCCACCGTGGTGGTCTTGCCCCGAAGCAGGTCTTTTAATCTGTCGATGCCTTCCTTTTCCCTTGCACTGACAGTAATGGTCTGAAATCCCGCCTGTTCATAGATGGAACGATAATCCTCTTTTTTCCCCTCTGCATCAATGTCCTGCTTGTTAAAACAGATGATGCAGGGAATGTCCTGTTGCTGCATCATGATCAGAAAACGATCCAGCAGATTAAAATTGGGCTGTGGCTTACAAATGGCGAAAATCACCAACGCCTGATCCACATTGGCTACCGCCGGGCGGATCAGTTCGCTGTGCCTGGGAAGCAGCCCTGTGATATTTCCCTTTTTCTGCGCTTCGTCTATGATATCCATTTCCACATCATCCCCTACGAGGGGTTTTCTGTGGTCCTTACGGAAGACACCTTTTGCCTTGCATTCATAGATTCCGTCCGTACTATGCAGTGCATCCCCCGCATGGACGTAATAGAAGCCGGCAATTCCTTTTATAATCTTGCCCTTCATAGTTCCTGCCTTTGCATTATTCCTTCACGAATTCCACTCTTCGGGTAAAGGACTGGTTCTCCGTGGTGCCGGGAACAATAATGGTATTGCTGCCATCTGTATCCGTTGTAGGGGTTCCCTCCGTTGTCACCTGATAGGTCATGGTAAGCGTACCGCCGGAGGAGGCGATGCCGTTGATATTGGTTGCTACCGGGAAGGTGGTAACCTTCGTATCCATCAGCACAGTGCCGTCATCCGCCACCAGGGTGATACCGACTTCCATTCCCGATACATACTTGGGTGCCTCGGAAGTCGTCGGTGCCGCAATGCTGACATTGCACTTATAAGTCACTTTCTGTGCGCCCTGGCTCACCTTAATATCAATGGAGGTTCCCTGATCCACATAGGAACCATGGGAATAGCTCTGATAGCAGATCATGCCCTCTCCCACTTCATCGCTGTAAATATGGGTCACACTGCCTACTGTCAGTCCGGCCTCGATTGCTTCCACCGTACCATCCTGCTCTGACAGTCCGATCAGGTTCGGCACGCGGATCTTCGTATCTTCCTTTCCCAGGCTTACGGTAACGGTGATCACACTGCCTTTCGGCGCCTTATTTCCATCTACGGGAGTCTGGGCGATCACGCGTCCTGCTTCTATGGTGTCGGAATAATCCTCTGTCTTATTGACCAAAAAGCCCTTGCTTACCAGCTGTGTATTCGCCTCGTCAAAAGTAAGTCCCACCACATTCGGAACTTCTACGCCCTGGGTTCCGGCGCTTGCCGTAAGTGTTACCTTGCTGCCCTTGTCAATCTGGGCACCCACGCTGACGTCGGGACTGATCACCACACCTTCTGCCACGGAATCAGATTCCTCATATACAACTTCCGTCAGAATTCCCAGTCCGGTCAGTGTATTTCTCGCATCATCCACATTCATGCCCTTCACATCCGGCATGGTGACTTTCTCTGCCTCTTCTTTGGTTTCCTCCGTAGTGATGATCGGACCGGAAGGATTATTGCCTTCGTTCTTTTTCCCGCCGAAGATCTTCACCGCCAGTACGATCAGGATAATACAGATCACCACTCCCGCAACGATTGCCAGAACCGTTGTCACGCGTTCCATCTTGGGATCGTAATCATAATCATCCTCTCCCTCTGCCTCTTCATCATTCTCATACATGGCTTCTGTATCGGAACGTAGGCGCATCGTCTCATCATGATCCTGTTCTTCATACTCCCGGCCACTCTGATACGGAACTTTTCTCTTGATCTGTGCCATATCTTCATCGGAGATCATCCGGGTGCCGCCTTCCATATCCGGATCCTTGTTCACGACAAAGTCCTCCTCCGGATTAATCAGGGACTGCTTCAGGTCTGCAATCAGTTCTGCCATGTTCTGATATCTGCGGTCCGGTGATTTCTGACAACACTTTAATACAATACTTGCAACGCTGGAAGGGATCTCCGGCACGAATTCCTTGGGAGAAGGCATTTCTTCCTGAATATGCTTGATGGCGATCGCTACCGTCGTCTCCCCATTGAAGGGGACTCTTCCCGTAAGCATTTCGAACATGGTGATACCCAGTGAATAGATATCACTCTTCTCATCACTGTAACCGCCTCTGGCCTGTTCCGGAGACGTATAGTGTACACTTCCCATTACATTGGAAGTGATCGTATTGCTGGTCGCTGCCTTGGCAATACCGAAATCCGTTACTTTTACTTTGCCGTCTTTGGAAATAATGATATTCTGCGGTTTGATATCCCGGTGAATAATATGATTATTATGTGCTGCCTCAATGCCCATACTCACCTGGATGGCAATGCTTACTGCTTCCTTGTAAGACAGACGGGCCTTTTTCTCAATGTACTTTTTGAGGGTAATGCCCTCCACCAGTTCCATTACAATATAGTAGATTCCGTTTTCTTCCCCTACATCATAGACATTTACGATATTGGGATGCATCAGTCCTGCTGCCGCCTGGGCCTCAATACGGAATTTGGATACAAAATTAGCATTCTCGCTGAATTCCTGCTTCAATACCTTGATCGCCACATATCGGTTCAACTTATGACATTTTGCTTTATAGACATCTGACATACCGCCGGTTCCGATTTTCTCCAGAATCTCATAGCGATCGCCGATCATCATTCCTATTTTGATCATTATTGCTCTCCATTCTCATATAACCTAAGTAACTAAGAGTATTATCTGTCTTATGCGCACGGCTCAATAAGGATAACACTGATATTGTCTCTGCCGCCGTTTGCATTGGCTGCCTCTACCAGACGCTCTGCTTTCTCCACAAGATCTCTTGCACCACTGATGATCATGCGGATCTCTTCATCTTCCAGCATATTAGTCAGTCCGTCCGAACACATAAGGACAGTATCGCCTTCCCTGAGTTCTACGGTAAAAAAGTCCGGCTCTACATGATCCTCCGCACCTACCGCTCTGGTAATAATATTCTTGTCAGGATGATTTCTTGCATCCGCACGGTCTAATCCGCCCATGCGTACCATTTCCTCTACAAGAGAATGATCCCTCGTAATCTGCCGTATCTCACGATTCACCACATAAAGTCTGCTGTCACCCACATTGGCCACCTGTAAAAATCTGCCCATGCAGGATGCCACCACAACCGTCGTTCCCATTCCTTCCAGCTTCTTGTCTTCGCCGGCTCTCCTGCGGATCACCTCATTGGCTTCCTCGATCGCTCTGCGGAAAATCAGCGTGGGATTTTTTTCAAAAGAACTCTGCATCTCAGCCAGCATGGTCTCTACTGTCACTTTGGATGCATAATCTCCCGCATTATGTCCGCCCATACCGTCCGCTACAATAAACACGTTGGGCAGATTTCCCACCGGTTCCTCAGAGGTATAGATATAGTCCTGATTTACTTTTCTTTTCCTTCCGATATCGGTTATGGAAAACGTCTTGAGCACGTCAATTTTCCTCCTGTGAGAGTCCGTCCGGGTTCTGCATCTCCTGTGTATGACGACGCCTTAACTGTCCGCAGGCTCCGTCAATATCCCGGCCCATCTCTCTTCTAATTGTAACATGTATCTTCTTACTTTCAAGTTTATTTTTAAACGCCTGAATATGCCCGGTATCCGACTGCACGAAGTCCCGCTCTTTAATCGGGTTTACCGGAATCAGGTTAATATGACAGCATAAAGGCTTTGCCAGAGCGATCAGCTCTTTGGCATCCTCTTCCGTATCGTTCACACCGCCTACCAGACTGTATTCAAAAGTGATCCGGCGCCCGGTCTGTTCAAAATAATACCTGCAGACTTCCATCAGTTCTTTGATGGAATACCTGTTGGCAATGGGCATCAGTTTTCTTCTTTTTTCATCTGTGGTTGCATGCAGTGACAATGCCAGGGTAATCTGCAGCTTCTCATCTGCCAGCTGTCGCATTCTCGGCACGATTCCGCAGGTGGAAACGGTGATGTTTCTCTGGCTGATGTTGAGTCCTTCCTGGCTCGAAAGCAGCCGCACGAAGCGCACCAGATTGTCGTAGTTGTCCATCGGCTCACCCGTTCCCATGACAACCAGATTGGAGACCCGCTCCCCGGTGTCCTCCTGAATCCGGTAAATCTGGTCGAGCATCTCCGACGGAGTCAGGCACCGCACGAGTCCGCCGATTGTGGACGCGCAGAAGCGGCAGCCCATCCGGCAGCCGACCTGGGATGAGATGCAGACGGAATTTCCGTGGTGGTACTTCATCCAGACGCTCTCGATCACGTTGCCGTCACTAAGGCGGAACAGGTATTTTCTCGTTCCGTCGATTTTGGACTCCTGCACCTGCACTTTTTCGAGACAGGTAAGCGGATACTGTTCCTTTAATTTTTCCCGGAAGGCAAGCGAGAGATTCGTCATCTCATCGTAGCTGCCCGCCAGACGATGATGCATCCAGTCGTATAACTGTTTGGCACGGAACGGCTTTTCTCCCATCTGCTGGCAGGCGTCCTTTAATTCGTCTAAGGTCATTGATTTAATATCCATCTGTTACGCCCGTCCTTTCTCTGTTTTCCGGAATTTTGCAAGGAAAAATCCGTCTGTCTTGTGTACCCCCGGGATCAGCTGCAGCTGTCCTTTGGCCGTTTCTCCGCTTTTCAGCTCATCCGGCAGCAGTTCATCCAGACTGACTGCTTCAAACGGGAACTGTTCCAGAAACCATGCGGCATTCTCGCTGTTTTCTTTTCTGTTGACGGTACATGTGCTGTACAGCAGTGTGCCGCCCGGCTTTACGTACGATGCGGCATTTGCAAGGACTGCCCGCTGAATCCGTACCAGCTCCTCTTCTTTTTCTTTTGAAGCGTAATATTTGATATCCGGCTTTCTGCCGATGACGCCGTATCCGGTGCACGGCAGGTCCGCAATCACAACGTCCGCTTTTCCGATCCATTCCGCATCGAGCTGTTCCGCATCTTTTACCTTCGGCACGACGCAGGAAACACCTGCTCTCTGCACATTTTCCCGGATCAGATCGACCTTGTATTCAGTGATATCACGCGCTTCCACGCATCCCTGATTTCTCATTTTATCTGCTGCATGGAGGCTCTTTCCGCCCGGTGCCGCGCAGAGATCCAGCACCTGGTCACCCGGCTTTGGATCCGCCAGATGCGCCGCCATCATGGAGCTCACATCCTGAATCTGGAACCGGCCTTCCTGGAAGGCATTCAGTGATGCGATCGTCTCAAAGTTTTTCAGATAGAACGCCTCACCAAGATACGGCGCTTTTTCCAGCTCTGCCCCCTGGCTTTCCAGGCTTTTCTTCGTCTCCTCGATCGTATTGTTCCAGCGGTTGATACGGATCGTCACCTGTTTTTCTTTCAGGAAATCCGCCATCATCGTTTCTGCCGTTTCTTTTCCGTACTGGGATACGAACTCCTCAACCAGAAATTCCGGCATGGAGTATTTCACGGAAAGATACTGCGTAGTATTGTTCTCCTTCGGCATCGGCAGATGATCTTTCTCCCGCACGATCGTGCGCAGAACGCCGTTGACAAAGCCCTTTAAGTTGTAAAAATGCTTCTTTTCCGCCAGTTTCACCGCCTCATTTACGACTGCCGAATCCGGTACTGCGTCAAGAAAACGGATCTGGTACACCGACATCCGTAAGATCGCACGAATCACCGGCTTGCATTTGTTGATCTTGATTTTGGAATACTGATTGATGATGTAGTCATTCTGGATGCCGTATTCCACGGTTCCCTCGCAGACCCGCTTGATAAACGCACGGTCCTGCCGCGGCAGGAACTGGTATTTATCGAGGGCGTCCCTTACAGCAAGATGGCAGGGCGTTTTCTCCCTGTCCATCTCAAGCAGAATGTTCATAATCAGCTCTCTTGTATTGATTGTATCAGTCATCATTTCTCCTAAATGCTCCGGATAAAATCAGCAGCCGGAGCAGCTGCAGCAGAGAACCGATCACCGCTGCCACGTATGTCATGGCTGCAGCCCAGA
>OGFG01003209.1_pt1 | contig 12122 bp, 10 predicted proteins | sample 1570761 | NCBI WGS metagenome assembly OGFG01 (sample SAMEA2581938, study PRJEB24529) | metagenome | biome: Human gut stool | place: China | collected 2011 | reverse complement strand
TTCTGTCTTAAAATAATCGCCAAAAGAGAAGTTACCAAGCATTTCAAAGAATGTACCGTGTCTTGCTGTCTTACCAACATTTTCAATATCACCTGTACGGATACACTTCTGACAAGTAGTCACTCTTCTTCTTGGTGGGATTTCCTGACCTGTAAAATATGGCTTTAATGGAGCCATACCTGAATTAATGATAAGCAGACTGTTATCATTATGTGGAACAAGTGAGAAACTCTTCATCTTTAAATGTCCCTTGCTCTCAAAAAAGTCAAGATATAATCTTCTTAATTCGTTAACGCCTCTGTACTGCACTTTATTCTTCCTCCTGTTTAGCTGCCTTTTTAGCATCTAATCCTTTTCTAATCTTACCACCGGCAAATACTGCAAGAACTAAAAGTCCAAGCATAACTACAAACTTTACCGCTTCAAATATTAATTCCGAAACTAATGTTAATCCTACCATAAGCCTTCCTTTCTGCTACTGCCGGCTTTGCAGCAGCTATAAACAACATAGTATTTTACCATAGCTCATATCAATTTTCAACATTCCACTTTCCATTATTAAGAAAATAGCCTGCACTTCTCTCAGCCGCATTAATAATAGTGCTGTCATAACCTATAGTCTTTAACAGCTTTATTGCATTTCTTGTGGTTGCAGGTCCTGTATACAGCTTGAAATCAAATACAACCTCATCATCTGTAACCTCCTCCTGAAAATGATAATTATCATATTTTCCTCTAAGAAGTGATGTAAGCTCTACATCGTGTGTTGCCGCAAACACAAGTGCTTTATCAGTCCTTATGCTCTTTAGTATCTCTGATGATGCCGCAATACGCTCAACCGTGTTAGTTCCACGAAGCACCTCATCAACAAACATAAGAACAGGATGTCCCTCTTTAGAAGCCGCATCCAACATCCTCTTAAGTGACTTAATTTCCACTATATAATAGCTGTTGGAGCTGCCAAGGTCATCTCTTAATGCCATTGACGAATATATTCTGTATACAGGTGCTCTGTAGTATTCCGACACACTCGTATATATTGTCTGTGACAAAAGTGCATTAATCGCGATTGTCTTAAGAAATGTCGATTTTCCAGAAGCGTTAGATCCTGTCAGAAGTACATTATGCTTAGTATTTATAGAGTTGGCTACAGGCTTTGTTATAAGCGGATGATATACATTTCTTACTTCAAGCTGCATATCATTATCCTTCCTGAACTCAGGAACGCACCAGCTGCCAAGCATACATCTGAATGAAGCAACTGATATGGATGCCTCTATAAAACCAAGTGTATCTATAAGCTCATATATATAATCTTCTTTATCATTAAAAAGCTTTATAAGATTATTAAACTTTATAAGGTCAACGTGTGTCAACATTCTTAGGTAATCAAGCAAAATCTCGGCTATAGAACCATCAACATTACCCGTTTCAAGAAGCCATGACCTCTTTGTTATGTCTGAAAGCTCCTCTGATATATTCTTTAACTTATCGTTATACTCACCAAGAAAATCAATATTAAGTGCTGTTATCTTCTTCGCACCCATAAGCAGTTTCACAATATGATTAACACATATGAAGTACCTATCAACAGCAGCCTTATATTTATAATACGTTATTATCGAAAATGCGATAGCTGCGATACAAAGCCATATTCCAAGCACCGGACTTATGGTGCAGGTAAATATAACTGCTGCAAGAATAAAAAGCATTGAAGCATAATGAAGAACGTTGCTTTTTTTCTCAAGTCCTACCACAACATCGCAGTAATCACTTATTGATATATGCTTTGCACGTCCTATCCATACAAATATTTTCTGTATGTCAAGTCTTTTAGCAGCATTTTTATCAAAGTCAGAGGCAAGCTTATCAAGCTTTTTAAGCGACTGGATATCCGCATTGGGACATCTTAACATCTTATATAGATATTCCTGTCCTGCAGATGAATTCGTATTATTCATCATACAAAATACCGCATCCATACCAAGATCATTCCATGTTATATCATCTATAGAGTTCTCATCTTCATTTCTTTTAAAGTAATGTGATATGCACTCATAATCTTCACCGGAATACTTTCTTTGTGACGGTTTTCCCCAGCCATTTTTCAGCTTTTTAATAATTAAATTCTGCTTTCTTCTATTATTCGTAACTGTGACATATACAGCAATAATAATAACAAGTGCAAAAAATACAAGTATCTGTATACTTGTCATATCTGTATAACCCGACTTGTCCATTATACGCCTCCCCCGATATTATACAATCTTGCAGTTTCAAGTGAAAGCTTTATCATATCATCAAAGCCCTCCTGTCTTTCCTCAACCGATAATGACTGTCCATTCATAAGATTATCACTTATAGTAAACATAGCAAGAGCATTCTTTGAAAGACGGGCGGCATTCATATAAAGTGCCGCTGATTCCATTTCAACAGCAAGCACACCCATATTACTCCACGCCTTATTATATTCTGGATTATCATTATAAAAAACATCTGTTGATACGACATTCCCAACCTCAGCAGCAATACCATAAAGCTTCGACTGCTCATATGCACAGTTTAAAAGCCCGAAATCTGCCACAGGTGCATATGTTCCAGGAAGATTATACTGCTTAGCATAGTTAGAGTCAGTACTTGTACCGATAGCTAACACAATATCCCTTAAGTCAACCTTGTCAGATATACTTCCTGCCGACCCTATTCTTATAATATTATCGACATCATAGTACTTAAATAACTCGTAGCTGTATATGCCCATAGAAGGCATACCCATACCACTAGCCATAACAGATATATCAACATCCCTGTATACACCTGTATAACCATATATATTTCTTACATTGTTAAACCTGACTACATTATCAAGATAAGTATCAGCTATATATTTCGCCCTTAAAGGATCACCCGGCATTATAACTGTCTTAGCTATATCACCTGTATTCGCTGTGTTATGTGGTGTTGGCATAACATCACCCCTTCCATATCCAAACAAAGGCTGCATCCTGTCAGAAAATCCCACTAAGGCACTCTGAAGCAAACATACAGCCCTCATTATTATTTTACTTTCCAGCGTACTTTATAACTGCGTCAACATCATATCCGCTAAGCTTTTCCCTGCCCTTAAGCCCCTCAAGCTCAATAAGGAATATAATCTTTACAACTTCACCACCAAGCTGTTCAATAAGCTTGATAATAGCTTCTGTTGTTCCACCTGTTGCGATTAAGTCATCTACAATAACAACCTTCTGTCCCGGTACTATGGCATCCTTATGCATCTCGATAGTTGCTGTGCCATATTCAAGCTCATAATCCTGTGAAATAGTTTCACAAGGAAGCTTACCTTTCTTTCTTACAGGAACAAAGCCTTTGCCATTAGCATATGCAACTGGAACTCCGAATATAAATCCTCTTGATTCTGGTCCAACTACAACATCATAATCAACACCTTTAAGCTTTTCATTAATTCCATCTATAGCAAGCTTTAATCCCTCTGGACTCTGGATTACTGTTGTTATATCCCTGAATATAATTCCTTTCTCTGGAAAATCTGGAATACTTCTTACATAATCTTCAACCTTTTTCATATTGTCCTCCTATTTGCCTTTTATTGTGCAAAGTACATTAATTACAACTAATTTTATCAGAATTCTCGCTTACAATCAAGCACTCAGCTACACAATCAGGCAGACAAGTCCCGAATTCTCATTCATAACCTTTTCTATAGTCTCCCCAATCTTATCCATATTATCTTTAGTTATATTATGTGTCTTTTCATATATTCCATCATTAACAATCTGTTCTATCGTCTTTCCAAATATATTAGTATCCCATATGCCGTCCGGATTATCCTTTGCATTATCTTTAATATAATTAATCAGATCCTCTGCCTGGTTTTTAGTTCCGACTATAGGTGCAATCTCAACATTAATCTGTGTCTTTAACATATTCACTGACGGAACTTTAGCCTTAATCTTAACGCCATATTTGTTACCATTTTTTATAACAACTGGTTCTTCTAATTCTATTGCACTTCTTACAGGCGTTACAACACCGAAGCCAGACATATTAACATCAGTTACCGCATCAGATACACTTTCATATTCCTTCTTTCTTAACGCCAGATCTCTTATTGTACTTATAAGCTCATATTCATTTAATATCTTAGTTCCGGTAAGCTCGCTTAAAATGCCATAATAAATATTAGCATCTACAGACATCTTCACACTCACCCTTCCCTCCGAAAGTGACACATCTGTAACATCAAGCTTCTTTATGTATTCATTATCTGCACTATATTTATAATTATCAGCATCTTTTATTGTATTAATGCCTTCTAACACCTCTCCAGCCACCTGCATAAGCTCTTTTTTGAGCCAATGCTCATCAGGAAGCACCTGTGTCCATTCAGGTGCAAAAAAGTCAATCTGTGTCACTGCAAACTGCTTAAGCACCTCTTTAAGAATATTATTAACATCTTCATTCTTTAACTGGTCACAATTAACAGGAATAACAGGAACTTCATAATCAGCCGACATATTAACAGCAAGTTCTTTGGTCTTTGCAGCATAAGGCTTATCACTGTTTAATATTACAACGAACGGCTTATTTATCTTTTTTAATTCATTAATTGTCTTTTTTTCTGCCGCCACATAATTTGTTCTGTCAATTTCTGTAAAAGAACCGTCTGTTGTCACAACAATCCCTATTGTTGAATGGTCATTTATCACTTTCTTAGTCCCAATCTCTGCCGCCTTGGAAAACGCTATTTCCTTAGTGTCCCACGGCGTCTTAACCATTCTCTCTTTTCCATTATCAAGATGCCCATTAGCCCCTTCAACCATAAATCCGACACAATCAACAAGCCTTACCTTCATATTAATTCCCTCAAATGGACTTATAAGTGCTGCTTCACTCGGAATAAATTTAGGCTCAACTGTCATAACTGTAGTTCCACCTGACGACTGTGGGAGTTCGTCCTGTGCCCTCTTTCTTTTATTATCATCTTTCATAGAAGGAAGGACACACAATTCCATAAATCTTTTGATAAAAGTTGACTTACCGGTTCTTACAGGTCCTACAACACCAAAATATATTTCTCCATTGGTTCTTTTCTTAATATCCATATATACATCATACGCTGCACCTGATACAAGCTCTTTTCCATCCATATATCTAACCTCCATATATACGCATATAAATGTATATTCCCTTCAATAAAAAAATATGCCAGACGAACACCTCCATTCCTGCCTGTGTGGCAGAAAATGTACAGCTTTCATCTGACATACATATTAATCACATAACCCTGTAATTATATTCATCGCATAACCTGTAACGAATTAAAAATACATATTCTGTGACGAATTAGAATTTAATTATATTAAACTGTGCCAATGTGTAGAACACAAGAATAATAAGCAATAATACCGGTGCTATATACTTAATCATAACGCGGTATATTTTCTCACGCTTAAAAGCTTCTCCATTCTTGGTAGCTTCTCCAATAATATAGTCAGCACCCGTTGACCAGCCTATCATAAGGCAGGTAAAGAAGGCTACTATAGGAAGCAGAAGACTGTTGCTTATAAAATCGAAGAATGTAAGAAAATCCATTCCAAGTATTGTAATGTGTGACCATACCCCATTACCAAGTGAACAAGGTATTCCAAGGGCAACCGAGAATATAATAACACCAAGGCACGCTTTAATTCTGCTTATATGAAATCTGTCTATAAGCATTGAAACTATTGCTTCCATAACGGATACCGAACTTGTAAGTGCCGCAAAAAACACAAGCACAAAAAACAATCCGCCTATAAATCTTCCAGCAGTCATCTGTGTGAATACCTTAGGAAGCGTTACAAACATAAGTCCTGCACCACTCTGTGATGTTCCAGCTTCACCGCTGAATATATACACTGCCGGAACAACCATCATTCCTGCAAGAATGGCAATTCCTGTATCAAATATCTCTATCTGGTTGACAGATTTTACAATGCTCACCTCATCTTTAGTATATGAACCATAAGTTATCATAATTCCCATTGCAAGACTCATTGAATAGAACATCTGTCCCATAGCTGCACACACCGTCTTAAATGAGAATTTAGAGAAATCCGGCAGAAGGTAATATTTAATTCCTGCTGATGAACCTGGAATTGTAATTACATATATACATATTATAACGGCAAGCACAATTAGTGCTGGCATAAGATAACTGCTCACCTTCTCAATTCCTTTTTCTACACCTGATATTACAATAAGTGATGTAAGCCCAAGGAATATAATAAAGAATATAAGTGGTGCATATTCCCTTCCAATAAAGTTACCAAAAAATGAGTCTTCGGCAGCAGCTATATTCTGTCCTGCCGCAAATACTGTGACATATTTTGTAACCCATCCTCCTATTACACAGTAATATGGCAGAATGATAACCGGTATTATAAATGCAATCGGCCCAATAAATCCAAACTTAGAATCAACCTCTTTATACGCCCTTGTCGGACTTAACTTTGTCTTTCTTCCTATAGCAATCTCTGTTGTCATAAGAGTAAAGCCAAATGTAAGTGCAAGTATAATGTATACAAGAATAAATATTCCTCCGCCATATTGTGCCGCAAGATACGGAAATCTCCACAGATTACCCAGTCCAACAGCACTTCCCGCAGCCGCAAGTACAAATCCTATTTCTCCCGTGAAACTGCCCCTTTTCTTCTTTTCCATTAGTTATTCCAAACCTTTCCTTATAAATCATTTAATGTTTAATATTCAATATTTAATTATACATATTATTAATATATTTTCAATCTTCAAATTCCGCAAGCACATAATATCCTCTGCTTGTCTCTCCGACTTCTTTAACAACTCCATGTCTTGACTTAAGCCTGTCAGGAGTTGAGTAATTGCCTGACATAGCAACTGCTGGCTCAATAGTATAATAATAACTGCTTGGAAGCTTTCCCTCAGTTATCTCAACCTCATCACCCTGCTTAACAAGATTAGGCCTGCTCATTGTAAATTCCATCTGTCTCATAACCAGTCTCCTTTATAAATTGATTTTCTCCAGACATTTTCTCGTATAGTCATCAACCTTTTCCTTAAGATATGTGTTAGCACCATCCTCTATGTCAAAGCCGCTATCCATCATCTCTTTAGCCGCATCTGAGGCTTCTTTTAAAGTCTTGGCATCTGTGAATACGTCTGCTATTCCGAAATCAAAATCACCACTCTGTCGTACCCCAAAGAAATCTCCCGGACCACGCTGTTTCAAATCTTCCTCTGCTATCTTAAAACCATCATTGGAATATTGCAGTATATCCAGCCTGTCCTTTATCTTCTTGGATTTATTGCCAGTAACAAATATACAATACGACTGGTACTTTCCTCTTCCGACACGTCCTCTTAACTGATGAAGCTGTGCAAGTCCGAATCTTTCAGCATTTTCAACCATCATAACCGTGCTGTTAGGAACATTTACCCCAACCTCAATAACTGTCGTAGATACAAGCACATCTATCATTCCGCTGGCAAATCTTTCCATAATCTCATTCTTATCGACTGGACGCATTTTACCGTGAAGATACTCAATTCGCACGCCTTTAAGTTCAGCTCTTAACTTATCCGTGTAATCTATTACATTTTCCGCTTCAATATTCTCGCTATCCTCAACCATAGGACATATTACATAGCACTGTCTGCCCTCGCTGACCTGCTTTTTAATAAATGCGTATGCCTTTGGCCTGTATGAATCATCCACAACACAATTCTTTATTGCAAGTCGGTCTGATGGCATTTCATCTATAATAGATATATCCAAATCGCCATATAATATAATCGCAAGAGTTCTTGGAATTGGTGTTGCACTCATTACAATTATATGCGGATTGTTCCCCTTATCTGACAACTGTTTTCTCTGGTTGACACCAAATCTGTGCTGTTCATCTGTTATTACAAGTGCCAGATTATTATATTCAACCTTCTCCTGAATAAGTGCGTGAGTACCAACTACTATATCAATAGTACCATTTTTTATATCATCATACACTTTTCTCCTGGCAGATTGTGTCATAGAACCTGTAAGAAGTCCAACATTAATATCTATACCGGCATAGGCGAACATATTTCTTATAGACTCATACTGCTGCCTGGCAAGTACCTCTGTAGGAACCATCATTGCCCCTTGATACCCTGCAAATGCTGTATTCATAAGCGCAAGCACAGCGACAATCGTCTTACCAGAACCAACATCTCCCTGTATAAGACGACTTGTAAGATGCTTTCCACTCATATTATTCTTAACCTCTTCCCATGTTCTTAGCTGTGCATGAGTAAGCTTAAACGGAAGCTGGTTAATGAACTCTCTTGTCTTTACATTATCAGTGATAACATAGCTATTAGGTATTCTTTCGTTAGAAGCTTTCATATTAAGAGTTGCAAGCACGAACAGAAAAAATTCCTCAAATGCAAGCCTATGCCTTGCAATAATATAATCATCCATACTCTGCGGAAAATGTATATTAACCATCGCATAATTATGCTCTGCAAGATTATACTTTTCCCTTATATATTCAGGTATATATTCCTTTTCCAACCCGATTTTATATTTATCAAGTGCCTGTGTTACTGCTTTTACAACAGTCTTGTTAGATAATCCTTTCGTCAGAGGATATATAGGCATAAGCTGACCTTTAACCTCATTGTACTGAGCCATTGTATACATCTGCGGCTGTTCTAATATATAACTGTCTTTCTTATGGTTCACTTTTCCCCTGAATACATAGTGTGTTCCTATTCTTAATGATGCTTTCAAAAATAGCATATTATACCATACACATTTTATCGCACCGCCTTCTGAATCCTTAATGATAACAGACAGCATTTTAAGCCTTCCATTACCATATATATCAGGGCTTCCAACTACCGTTCCCTCTATAGCAGCAATCTCTGTATCATCATCAATTGAACTAATAAAAACAGGCTCTTCATATACATCGTAATCTCTCGGATACAGCTTTACGAGATCTTCTACTGTGTATACAGAAAGCCTGTTTAGATTGTTAGCAGTTACAGCCCCTACTCCTTTTAATTGAGTAATATCCATACATCTACTCCATATCTGACAGCTTATACGCGTGTCATCATCAATTAAATAAAGGGCTAATATCTTTAATTATTATTCAACAGATACTATATAATAGTATACTGGCTGGCCACCATACTGAAGTTCCACATCAACACCGTCAAACTTCTCTTCTATCTGTGATACAAGTTCGTTGGCATCATCTTCCTTAATATCCTGTCCATAGTATACGCTTATAAGTTCTGAGTCATCATTCACAAATGTATCAAGCATATCTATAAGTGTTGTATTCATATCTGTTCCAACAGCCGCAAGTCCCTTGTCACCAAGTCCAAGGTAATTGTCCTTCTTAATCTCTTTGCCGTCAATTGAAGTATCTCTTACAGCATATGTTAATTCACCTGACTGTACAGTTGAAAGTGAATCAAGCATAGCCATCTCGTTCTCTTCTGCACTTCTTGTCATCTCAAAGTTAATCATAGCTGTAATTCCCTGAGGAATTGTCTTTGTTGGAATAACAACAATCTTCTTATCCTCAATAATTGATGCAGCCTGATTAGAAGCAAGAATAATATTGCCATTGTTAGGAAGAACAAATATAGTATCTGCATTAATCTTCTCTGCGGCATTAAGAATATCCTCTGTTGATGGGTTCATTGTCTGTCCACCCTGTATTACTTCATCAACACCAAGACCCTTGAATATCTCTGCTATACCTTCACCAGCAGCTATTGTAACAAAACCGAAATCTTTCTTAGGTTCCTGTTCCTTCTTCTCCTGCTCGTGCTTCTTCATAGCATCTGCGGCAATAGCTGACTGCATCTCTGACTGTGCCACAACCTTCTGGTTATGTTCTTCTCTCATATTGTCAACCTTCATCTTAGTCAGCTGACCGTATTCAAGCCCCTTTTCAAATGCCTGACCAGGATGGTTAGTATGAACATGAACCTTAACGATATCATCAAGATTAACGCACACAATTGAATCACCGATTGATGAAAGAAATGCCTTAAAGTCCGCCTCTGTCTTTTCATCAAATGACTTTTCAAGCATAATTATAAATTCTGTACAGTAACCAAACTTAATATCTACATCTTCAATAGCAGCACCTTTTCCAGGCATACTAGAACCAGATTTAAACTCAGCATTAGGTTCTGTAATTGTGAAATCTGTAACCTTTCCAGTAAGGGCATCTAACATTCCCCTAAGAACAACTACAAGTCCCTGTCCACCTGAATCTACTACTCCAGCTTCCTTTAATACTGGTAACATCTCTGGTGTCTTAGCAAGCACTTCCTCTGCATAATCAATAATCACTGATAATGCTTCTTCTAAATCTGTCACATTCCCTGCAACCTCTGCCGCTTTATCAGATACACCCTTTGCAACTGTAAGGATTGTTCCTTCCTTTGGCTTCATAACAGCCTTATAAGCTGTCTCTGTCGCTCTCTGTGTTGCAACTGCGAGTGTCTCAACAGTTATCTCACTAACGTGTGATATTTCCTTAGTAAAACCTCTAAGAAGCTGAGAAAGAATAACTCCTGAATTACCTCTTGCTCCTCTTAATGAACCTGTAGAAATAGCTTTAGAAAGACTCTCCATTGTTGGATTGGCAATTGCACTTACCTCTTTCGCCGCTGACATAATTGTAAGAGTCATATTAGTTCCTGTATCACCATCTGGTACTGGAAATACGTTAAGGTCATTAATCCATTCTTTCTTTGATTCAAGATTCTTAGCTCCTGCAAGAAACATCTTCTGCACAAGTGCTGCATCTATTGTAGTAGTAGCCACTTTATTTCCTCCATTCTGCCATAAACAAGGCCCGTCAATCTACTTTATAAAAACAATTAATCTATAACACGAACGCCTTCAACATATATGTTAATCTTTTTAATTTCAAGGCCTGTGAATTCAGATACTTTGTACTTTACATTCTCAATAAGGTTGTCAGCAACTGTTGAAATGCTTACACCATAAGAAACTATAACGTGAAAATCAACTTCTATTCTATTGTCACTGTCTATCTCAACCTTAATACCTCTTGTAAGACTATCACCTTTTAACAGCTTAACAAGACCATCTTTCATACTTACTGCCGCCATTCCGACAATTCCGAAACACTCAACTGCTGTTGAACCAGCATACTGAGCAACAACATCACTTGAGATGGATACTTTTCCTAATTTGTTGTTTAATGTTCCATTCATATCTAGCCTCCATACTGCGACTTGTATTTTAAGGAATCTATGCAAAGCCTCTTATGAAGCATATTTGCAAGAAGTTTTGCGCAGTCAAACTTTCCCCACATATAAAGTATATTTTCATTATACTATCAAAGCTAAAATAAATAAAGTGAATTACGCAATTTTATTAAATTGTGCAATTCACTTTAATGTACTGATATAAATTTTCGAAAATTAATAGCATTAGGCACGCTCAACTTTACCTGAACGTAAGCAAGAAGTACATACATACATCTTCTTAGCTCCTCCATTAACTTTAACCTTAACGGATTTAACGTTTGCTTTCCAGATCGCGTTGGATCTTCTATGGGAGTGGCTCACGTTATTTCCGAAGTGAGCAGCCTTTTCACAGATTGCACATTTAGCCATGATTGCACCTCCTTAACCGGTACTTGGTCCCGTAAGGAACCACAACATAAAGTATGATAGCAGAAAGTCTTTATTTTGGCAAGTGAAATTTCACATTTTTTTGAGAAATTTGTGAGGAACCAGGAGAAATTGGGAAAAACGTGGAAATAATTTTCCGAAAAATGTTTTCGAGGAAAGTCCTAATGGACATAAATAAGGATGTATGGTATGATTAATTAGTTAAATAATGCCTTTTTCTAAAATGGCATAGCAGAAAGCAATGCCGCAGAGCTTTTCATTCTGCGGCAAATAAGATAGATATGGAGGGGTTTCTATGAAAGGACGTATCAACAACAAACTGGGCGAGATTCAGATTAGCTCCGATGTCATTGCCATGTACGCAGGCATGACGGCAGTCGAGTGTTTTGGTATTGTTGGTATGGCGG
>OGFG01003196.1_pt1 | contig 12157 bp, 8 predicted proteins | sample 1570761 | NCBI WGS metagenome assembly OGFG01 (sample SAMEA2581938, study PRJEB24529) | metagenome | biome: Human gut stool | place: China | collected 2011 | reverse complement strand
TATAAGAATGGAAAATCCGGATATGTTAACGATTGGCAAAAACATGAAGCCCTACGCCGATTTGGTGCAGCGCGCGCACGACGAGGGTCACGCCGTCGCCAGCCACAACTGGACGCACGGCGACGCGCGGAAAATCAGCGCCGCTGCCCTCCGCGCTATGCCGGAGAAGGTCAACAAGGCGTTGATTTCCATCATCGGCATCCCGACGCGCTATGACCGCGTGCCCTATGGCGTGTATCCGGCGATGATCAAGGCGAAAGTCGGCTGGTCGTACATCCAGTGGTCGGTGGATACCTACGACTGGCGCGGGCGCAGTACGTCGCTGATTATGAGCAAGACGAAGAAGCAGTTCACCGACGGCGATATTGTGCTGATGCACGACATCAAGGACAACACGCCAAAGACCGCGAAAGTGATGGCGGAATGGCTCTACGAGCAGGGGTACATTCTGCTGACGGTGGATGAGCTGTTCGCCAAGGACGGCGTGACGCTGGAGCCGGACACAGTGTATTTCCGCTGCGACGACGGCGTGACGACGATTAAGAAGTAACGGAGGGTGCAAGGGATGAAGCGAATCGCTGCACTGCTGACGGTGCTGTGCCTTCTGCTGGCGCAGGCGCTGGCAGAAACGACCATCGACCCGAAGGAAGCGCGAAACATTTCCCTGACGGAAGCGGGGACGAACGAAACGCCCGACGGCATCAGCCCGACGACCGGGCGGACGCTGAGCAAGCTCTATGTACCGGAGGGGTACGCGGGGCTGGCGGCGACAGGGCGCTATCTGCCCATGCTGGTGCAAATCGGCAATGACGGCGGCGGCGTGGGCAACCGCGCGCCGTGGGGCGTGGCGTATGCGGATATCCTCTACGAAACGCCGCTGACAAGGAGCCATGAAACGCGCATCACCGCCGTTTTCTCCGATATGATCCCGGATTCGGTCGGTTTCGTGCGCTCGGCACGCATCGGGCATGTGTGGCTGAGCGAGGAGTGGGGCGGCGGCTTCCTGTTCTACGGTCAGCAGGAGGTGGAAGGGAGCGACGTGAAGGCGGAAATCAAGCGGCTTGGCGCGAACCTGAGGAGCGTTGCCTTCAGCGGCATTGCAGGCGGCACGAACTTCAAGCGCTACTTTACCAGCCGCGCGGGCGCGAAATCCCCTTATGATGTGGATGCAAACGTCGCCGCGATGAGCCGCCTCGTGCCGGAAGACCACGTCGCGCCGAACCACGCCTTCCGCTTCACCGACGATGCGCCCGACGGCGACAGCGCCACCCGCGTCTACATCAAATGGGGGGACAGCGCGAAGCTCTACAACTCGCGCCTTGTCTACCGCAAGGAGTGGAACGGCTACCTGCGCTACATGGGCACGAGCAAGACGAACTGGTACGCCGACCGTGATTCGGACGACAGCGCCATTGCCTTCCAGAACGTGATTGTGCAGTTCACGCGCGTGGACTACAACCACAACAACAAGAATGAGCCGATTATGTACGTCATCGGCGAAAACGGCGAAGCGGCGGAGGGCAATGCGGATTTCTTCCTGGGCGGCAAGCATATTTCCGGCTATTGGAAGCGCGACGGCATGACCTCCCGCACGGTCTACTACGATGCAAGCGGCGAGGAAATCGCCCTCCTGCGTGGACGCACGCTGATTGTCATTTTCCCTGATGACGCGGCGTCGAAACGCTCGGTGTCTTACGAATGAGCAAATGCATATCCCGCAGGGCGGGAGAATTTGTGCCGCGCCAAAACAATTGGAAACGACATGAAAAGCTGTCATTTCTTTCTCCGGGCATTGCGTCCCGGAGTTTTTTGTTGCCGAAAAAAATAGGAAAATGATAGCCAAATATGGAAAAAACACTTGACAATACTTGCCGAAAATCGCTATAATTAAACAGGTAAATTCATACGATTTCTGAATCAACATGAGCCATCTGCCTGCACGTTTTTCCCTTTGACGTCCGCGCATTCCACTTCGCGGCAGCCAGATGAAAAAATCCGCAGCGTATTTTGGCTTGTTTACATTCGGAAATCGTATTAGGTTGAGGGAGTGGAATTGGAAAATGGAAAGCGGTGCAAACACAAAGGAAGTACTGACCCCGAAAAACGTCTATCGCTTTTTGACGGATAATCTGCCGGGGCTGTATCCGCATGGCGTGATTCCCGCGGCGGAACGCAAGGGATTGACGCTGGTGAAGTTCTGGGCGCAAGTGCTCGACGGAATCATTCCGCCGGAATGGCACGCGTCGCTCTTTGCGGGAACGCAGCGCTCGCGGCGGCTGAGCGACATGATGAACCGCACGGGCGTGCAACCGCTTCCGCCCAAATTGCAGCAGGAGATGAATGCACTGCTGTCCGGGGAGACGCTGATTCGCCTGAGCCAGCAGGTGCAGGATTTCCTGCGCAGCGCGCACTACGATGCCGATGCCCTCACGCGCGCCCTGCCCGACTTCGTGCGCATGATGATGGAAAACGAGGAGTGCATGAAGCCGGAGCACGAGCAGGTGTTTGAGAACCTGCAGAAATCGCGGGAGACGCTGCCGCGCACGTTTGTGGACATGCTGACGCTCTCGTGGCTGGTGCTGCTGGCGTTCTACGGGCCGGAAATGGGCAGCCGCGAGCTGCTGGACTTCTGCCAGGCGCAGGAGCATTCGGCGCAGGCACTGTATCTGCTTTCGTCGCACGTCACGTTCGGGCGGCGCGTGCCGCTGTCGATGACAGGGCGCAACTGCGAATTGTGCCGTCAGGGGCTATCAAAGGATGAATACGTCATGGATGCGGCTTCGTGTCTGCCGCAATTGACGGACGCGATTCGGCAGGGCGGCAAAATCGCTGTGACGGGCATGGGCGGCATCGGCAAAACGGAAATGACCCGGCAGGCGCTGGCGGCGCTGGCAAAGGAGGAGCTGTTCAGCCGCATGGCGTGGGTGCAGTACGAAAACAGCCTTGCATCCAGCCTGCGCATGGCGTTTGACGGCTTGGACGGCGTGGCAGAGGAGAACGTGCTCTCAACAGTGCGCGAGAAGCTGGAAGCGCCCTATCAGGGGCGGACGCTGCTGCTGATTGACAGTGTCGATATGCCGCCGGAAGCGGACGAGGGGCTGCGCGAGATAGAGCATTGGGGCTGCGATGTGCTGGTGACGACGCGCTTCCCGCTGGGCGAGGGTTTCCGGAATATCGCCGTGCCGCTGCTGTCGGAGGAAGCGAGCCGGGCGCTGTTTGTCCAGCACGACCCGTACTTGAAAGGCATGGGCAGCGCGGAAACGGAGGCGCTGCATCAGGTGCTTTCGCGCGTGGCGGGGCATCCGCTGGCAATCATCCTGCTGGCGCATCTGGCGAAGATGAAGCGCTGGACGATGAATCAGCTGCTGGAAGAGCTTGACCGCATCAGCCCGGAGGGACTGCGGCTGGCGGGCGGCAAATTCAGCGCGATTGCGCAGAGAATCGCCCAGATGGTGTCCACCGACGCGCTGACCGACCGCGAAAGGCAGGTGCTGGCGGTTTTCGCCACGTTTCCGGCGTGGACAATCCCGGTGCGGGACGCGCTGACCCTCCTGCGCGACTTCGGCACGGAGGATGAACTGCTGTCCGCGCTGGAAACGGCGGCGGATTACGGGCTGCTGACGTCGAACTGGCGCGGATACGCGATGCACCCCGTGCTGGCGGAGAGCTTCCGGCCGCTGCTGCCGCCGATGGAGAAGGTGCCGAGGCTGGCGGAGGTGTTCGAGGAGTGCAAAGAGCATTACCGCGAGACAGATTATCGGACGGCGCCGCTGATGTCGCTGGCGCTGTACGCAATTTCAGACTTCGATGATGCGCCTGTGGAAACCATGGGCGGCATGACAGTGGCGATTTTTTACCTTTTGAATCTTCATGGGGGAGAAATTCCTGCCGCACGACTGGAATTGTGGCGACAAAAGAAGCAAGGTGAACTTCAAAAGACAGAACATGGACGCTTCTTGGACGGATGTTTCAGTTTGGCACTTGATTCCATTCTGGGCGGCGATTTGGTGAAAGATGGCGAAAAAGTGATTGCGAATCTTTCCAGCGCTTGTGAAGATGATATAGAGTTTATGCTGCTGACCTGCGGCAATCAGGCGCAGCAGATGGAGCGTGAAAATACCAGCAAATTCCTTGCCCGAATTGGCGAACTGATTCCGCTGAACCATCCGAATGCAGCGGCAATGAGAGCGGAGAAAACAGCTATTGCACTGCTGAACAAGGAAAATGTGCCGCAAGAAGATTTGGATGCAGCCATTTCCTGCTTTATGGAAGCGTTGGATGAACCAAAGCGCGTGGTTGATGCGGCTGGGCAGCTTGCGCAGGTGCTTTGTGCAATGGGACTGGCAGGTATGCCCAGAGAGCGAATCAAAGCACTGGCGGAGCTAATGGAAGAAAAAACGAAGGATGTTGACAATTTGCCGTTTACCTTCTATGAAGGGTGCGAATTGGTTTTTCATATTCTGGAGGAATATGAAAAGGCACTTTCTTACGCGAAGGCTGCTGTTGAGCATACGCCGAAAAACACAAAAACGTATTTTACGGCACTGTACAATTATGTGACGATTATGCAGGAGATGGGGAGAAGGTTGGAAACACAGGAGACTGTAGTTGATGCGCTTAAAAAAGTGCAGAAACTATTTGGCGAAAACAACTCACTGTACTGCATTTTCAAAATGGCGTATATCTCTAATTTGCTCGAATTAAAACAAGGAGAGGAAGCAAATGAAGCCCTAAATCAGGTGCTGCCGATTGTGCGCCAGCAGATGGGGGAAATTGATGCAAAGGTGGTCGAGTCGGCGCGTGTTCGTGCACTTGCACTGCTGGGACGTGAGGAAGAAGCAATCGAATTGGGCAAACAGGTGCGTGCATTCTTTGTTCAAATCGGCGGTGAAGAATGGACACAGGTGAAAGCACTCGACAGAATCATCAGCAAAGTAAAAAAAGGGGGCTATCGGCAGGAAACGTAATATTGCAGCACAATTTCTGCAAGTTCGGCTGCAATGAATGTAACCTGCTTGACAATCCCCATTGTCGCCGTATAATGGAAAGCGGAATCCTGCATTCGGATAACCATTTTCTATTATACGGCATTTTTTGCTGCCGGACGCAAAAGAAAGGAAAAATCCATGACGCTCAAGGAATTTTATGCCGCAGTTGGCGGCGATTACGACGCAACCATCCGCCGCATTCCCAAGGAGTCAATGGTGCTGCGCTTTGCGAAGAAGTACGCCGACGACAAAACCTACGCCCAGCTGACCGAAGCGGTGAAAGCGCAGGACTGGGAAACGGCGTTCCGCGCGTCGCACACGCTCAAGGGCGTGGCGCAGAACCTCGGCTTTGACGGGCTGTACCGCGCCGCGTTCGCGCTGACGGAAGAGATGCGCGGGGGCGCGCCGCTGAAGAACGCCGCCCTCTACGACGCCGTGACGAAGCAGCAGCAGATTGTGCTGGACGCCGTGCGGCAGCTGGCATAAGGACAAAAAACATGCGTGAACAGAAATGGAATCTTGGTCGGTTCATCGGGAGGAGCAGTGCGCTGCTTCTCCTGTTTGCGCTGCTCTTCCTGCCGTCGGCGCGGGCGGAGGAAGGGGAGAATCTGCCGAAAATAATCATCGGCAGCGACGAATATCAGCCGTACAGTTACTACAACGTGGATGGCTCGCCGCAGGGCGTGGATGTTGAAATGGCGCGCGAAGCCTTCCGGCGCATGGGCTATGAGCCTGTCTTCCGCCATGTGGCGTGGGAGGATAAGGACGAAGCGCTGGCAGACGGCACGGTGGACTGCCTGTGGAGCGGGTTCATGATGAACGGCTGCGAGGACAAGTACACATGGGCGCGACTCAACCTGCTCAGCCGTCTGGTGGCGGTGGTGCGCGCGGACAGCGCCTATGCGGATTTGGCTGATTTGGCGGGCTGCCGCGCGGCGGTTCAGGCGACGAGCTGGGCGGAATATCTGCTGATTCGGCAGGATCAGCCGGGCATCCCGAAGGTCAAAACGGTGTACAGCTTCTCGTCGATGGATGAGGTGTTCGCCGTCATGCGCAAGGGCTACGCGGACACGATTGTCGGGCATGAGTGCGTGCTGAACATCTTCCTTGCGGAGAATGAAGGACGCTACCGAATGCTGGAAACCCCGCTGGGCACGGCGGAACTCGGCGTTGCGTTCCAGAAGGGTGCGCACGAGGAAATGGCGCGGCAGCTGGAGCAGACGCTGACCGAAATGGCGGCGGACGGCACGGTGGCGAAGATTCTGACGACATACGGCATCAGCGGCATCGTCCGCATGGGAGGAAGCGAAAGCAAATGAAACGGGAAACCTCTCATAAGCGGCACGGCTTCATCAGTATGCTCTGGATGCCGCTGACACTGTATCTGGTGCTGCTTGTCACAGCCTTTATCGTGCTGACGTGGCATGATACGCGCAATGTCTGGGAGGCAATGGATGAAACGCTTGACTTTGCGGTGGCGCGCCTTGAACAGTATTCCAACGTCATGTCGAACGACCGCGCCATGAGCGAAATCCGCCTGCTGGACAAAACGGCGGAGCTTAGTTCCCGCATCGCAGAAGCGGGGCTGATAACAAACGAACAGCTTGACCAGTACGCTTATGCGCAGCGGCTGACGGGCATCGTCATCCTCGATGCGGACATGAACACCGTCGCCCAAACGACAATCGACGGCGACACGGCGGCGGCGCTGCATTCAATGCTGCAAAAGCCGACGGTGCGGGAGATTGTGGATTACCCCGTGAAGGCGTACATGACGCGGACGCAGGTGGGCGACCGCCTGGTGGATTTTGCCGCCGTCGCGCGCGAGGACGCGCGGGGGCTTGTTGTGGCGTACGCCGAGCGCGAGGAAGAGGACGAGAGCGACATGAAGCTGGAGACGCTCTTCAGCGGCTTCACGTTTGAAATGGACGGCGCGGTCACCGTGTCGGACGGCAGAACCATCATTGCCTCCAGCAGCGCCGAAATCATGGGGGGCGACGTAAAGGAAATCGAGGGGGGTCGCATCCCCCATGCGCAGTGGGACGAATCGGGGCGGCTGCACATTGCTGACGGGCTGAAGGCGTGGTCGGGCAAGCGCACGGCGTTTGAGAACTACTCGGTGTACGCCATGTTCCCGGATCATGCCGTCTACAATTCCCGCAACACCATTCTCCTTTACGGCACGCTGATTTACATGGGAATCTGGCTTTGCTTCGCGTGGCTGCGCGCCCAGCAGTCCCGCCGCGCACTGGAGAAAAACAGCGAGCAGGCACGGATTATCAGCGCCATCAGCGAAATCTACTGCTTCACGTTCCTTGTTAACGTGCAGCGCGGCACGGTGCGCATCATCAAGCACCCGATTGAGCAGCTGATGAAGAGGGAACGCGCGTGGAGCATGAACGAAGTGGTGCGGATGCAGGCGGAACACAACGTTGCGCCAGATTTCCGCGAGGCGTTCATCAGCTACTGCGACCTGACGACCTTGGCGCAGCGCTTGAAGGAAAACCCGAACCTGACGCTGGAGTTCCGCGACCCGAAGGAAAAGGTGTACCTGATGACGGCGCTGCCGCAGAACTACGACCGCCGCGGCAGGCTCGAATCGGTGCTGATGGTGACGCAGGACGTGACGGCGGAAAAGGAACGCGAACGCGACTATCAGCTGCAATTGAAAAAGACGGCGGAGGACGCCGAACGCGCCAACATCGTCAAAACGGACTTCCTGCGCCGCATGAGCCACGATATCCGCACGCCGATTAACGGCATCCGCGGCATGGTGGAAATCAGCCGCCGATATGTGGGCGACGAAGCAAAGCAGGAAGAGTGCCGCGAGAAAATTATGACCGCATCGGGCTTCCTGCTGGATTTGGTCAACGATGTGCTGAACATGAACAAGCTCGAATCCGGCGCGGTGACGCTGGAAGAGAAGCCGTTCAACCTGCGCCAGATGGTCAGCGAAATTGTGACGATGGTGGAGGGGCAGGCGTGGCACGAAAACGTGCAGGTGTCCTGCAAGACGCTGGCGTGGAATCACGAAAACCTGATTGGCTCGCCGATGCACCTGCATCAGGTGCTGCAAAACGTTGTTGGCAATGCGGTCAAGTACAACTGCCCCGGCGGCAGCGTGACCATCTCCTGCGAGGAGAAAGGCTTTGACGGCACGATGGCGACGTTCCTTTTCACCTGTGCCGACACGGGACGCGGCATGAGTGCGGCGTTCCAGCAGCACGCGTTTGAGGCGTTCGCGCAGGAGGAATCCGGCGCGCGCACGGCCTACAAGGGCACGGGGCTGGGGCTGCCGATTGCCAAGGAACTTGTCGAACAGATGGGCGGCAAAATCCACTTTGAGAGCGAACTGGGCGTCGGCACAACGTTCTACATCACCCTGCCGTTCCGCGTAGATCCGAATCCGCCGAAAGCGGAATCCGCCAAGCCGGAGCAGGCGGCGTCCATCAAGGGCGCGCACATACTGCTGGTGGAGGATAACGAGCTGAACATGGAAATCAGCCAGTACATACTGGAGGGTGCGGGCGCGATTGTCGCTCAGGCGTGGAACGGGAAGGAGGCGGTTCGCCGCTTTTCCGAAAGCGAACCGGGTACGTTTGACTGCATCCTGATGGACGTGATGATGCCGCTGATGGATGGACTGGAAGCAACGCGGACGATTCGCGCGATGCAGCGCCCGGATGCGGCGACCATCCCGATTGTGGCAATGACCGCGAATACCTTCTCCGAGGACGAACAGCGCAGCCGCGAGGCAGGCATGAACCTGTTCCTGAACAAGCCGATTGACGCCCAGAAGATGCTCAGCACCGTTGCACAGTGCCTAAAAATACGGCAACAAGACAACTGAATATCGGCAGCGGCATACTTGTGAAAACCTTGACAAGTACAGAAACGCGGTGTACAATAGAGCCATGATCGGCGCGATTCTGAAAGGAATTCCGAAAATACAGGACGCGCGAAAGGAAGGGTTTGTTTTATGAAGAAGCTGCTTGCGCTGGGTTCTGCGCTTGTGCTGGCTGTCTCGGCGATGCCGGCAGTGCTGGCGGAAGATACGGATGCGTTCACCTCTGCGTCTGTGTCGAGCTACTATGGGGATTTCGCCCTGACCGGCGATGAGCTGATGAACGCCATCAACTCCTTCTCCGGCACCTATCTCATCTGCACCACCAATCCCGACGGCACGCCGAACGCGGGCGTGTTCATCTTCGCGTGCGTGAAGAACGAGGACAAGTACTATATCCAGATGGGGCTGGCGGAGAACCAGACGAAGCAGAACCTGCTCCGCACGGGCGAAGCGCTGGCGGTCTATGCCGCGACGCCGTCTGCTGAGGAAGGCGCAAAGCCTTACATCACCGCCGGCGCGCGCATGAAGCTCAAGCAGGTGACGGACGAGGAGCTGCTCAAGGTGCTCAACACCAAGAACAGCGAAACGGCGCTTTTCTTTGAAATCACTGACCTGCTGCCGCTGGGCTGATTCATGGCTGCATTCGCATCCGCTTCCGCGCTGGGAGCGGGTGCTTTTTTGTCCCCTGAAATTCAAAACACTCAAAATCCATAGGAATTTGCATATTCCTCTTGACAAGCATGGGAATCGGGAGTAAAATCCTATTGCGGAAGTAGGTTATAAACTGCCGCACAAGAATGATTTATCAATCAGCCAGAGAAAGGGCTTTTGCAATATGAAACACGCTGAATTGCTGTCCGTCCGCGACCTGCACGTTCAGGTGGGCGAAAAGGAAATCCTCCACGGGGTCAACCTTTCCGTCGGCACGGATGAAACCCATGTCCTCCTTGGCCCGAACGGCACGGGCAAATCCACCCTCGGCTATGCCATCACCGGCAACCCTGCCTATCAGGTGACGCGGGGGAGCATCACGTTTGACGGCGAGGATATTACTTTGATGCCCGTCAATGAGCGCGCGAAAAAAGGCGTTTTCCTGTCCTTCCAGAATCCGCTGGAAGTGCCGGGCGTGACGCTGAGCGCCTTTATCCGCACGGCGCTGGAGCAGAAGAGCGGCAGCCGCATCCGCCTGTGGGACTTCAAGAAGAAGCTGAAGGAAACGATGGCGCTTTTGTCGATGGATGAAAGCTACGCCGAGCGCGATTTGAATGTCGGCTTCTCCGGCGGCGAAAAGAAGAAGGCGGAAATCCTGCAAATGCTGATGCTCGAACCCAAACTCGCCATTTTGGACGAAACCGACTCCGGTCTGGACGTGGACGCGGTGCGCACGGTGTCTGAGGGCGTCCGCCTGTTCCGCGAAAAGACGCACGGTTCGCTGCTGATTATCACCCACAGCACGCGCATTCTGGAGGCGCTGCGTGTTGACCGCACGCATGTGATGGAAAACGGCGTCATTGTGCGCGAAGGCGACGCGGCGCTGGTGGAAGAAATCAACGAAAAGGGCTTCAAGGGCTGATGGGGGAGCGGCATGACAGAGAAGAGCCAAGTTGCGGACATTGACCGCAGCATTTATGATATTCGCGACGCGGAGCATGACGCGTACCGCATGGAAGCCGGCTTGACCCCCGCCATCGTCGAGAAGCTGTCCAAGGAGAAGAACGACCCGGCGTGGATGGAGCAGTTTCGGCTGGAATCGCTGCAAATCTACAATAATATGCGTGTGCCGGACTGGGGGCCGTCGCTGGACGGGCTGGATATCGACCACATCGCGACGTATGTCCGCCCGAACACGAAGATGCAGAACAACTGGGAGAACGTGCCGCAGGACATCAAGGACACGTTTGAGCGGCTGGGCATTCCGCAGGCGGAGCGGAAGTCGCTGGCGGGCGTGGGCGCGCAGTATGACTCGGAACTGGTGTACCACAACGTGCGCGCGGAAGTGGCGGCGCAGGGCGTGGTGTACACCGACATGGAGAGCGCGCTGCACGGCGAATATGCCGAGATGGTGCGCAAGTACTTCATGAAGCTCGTCACCCCGCGTGACCACAAGTTTGCGGCGCTGCACGGCGCGGTTTGGTCGGGCGGCTCGTTTGTGTACGTTCCCAAGGGCGTGCAGGTGTCCATTCCGCTGCAATCGTATTTCCGCCTGAACGCCAAGGGCGCGGGGCAGTTTGAGCATACGCTGATTATTGTGGACGAGGGCGCAAGCCTGCACTTCATCGAGGGCTGCTCTGCCCCGAAGTACAACGTGGCGAACCTCCATGCCGGCTGCGTGGAGCTGTACGTCAAAAAGGGCGCGAAGCTGCGCTATTCGACGATCGAAAACTGGTCGAAGAACATGTACAACCTCAACACCAAGCGCGCGCTGGTGGAGGAGGATGGCACGATTGAGTGGATTTCCGGCTCGTTCGGATCGCATGTGGGCTGCTTGTATCCGATGAGCATCTTGAAGGGCGACCGCGCCCGCATGGAGTTCACGGGCGTGACGTTCGCAGGCGCGGGGCAGAATCTCGACACGGGCGCGAAGGTCGTGCACGTTGGCAAAAATACCAGTTCGTACATGAACACGCGCTCCATCAGCAAGAGCGGCGGCATCAGCACGTTCCGCTCCAGCGTGGTGGTGGAGAAGAGCGCCAAGCACGCCAAGAGCGCGGTCTCCTGCCAGTCGCTGATGCTCGATTCCGAGTCCCGGTCCGACACCGTTCCGGCCATGGTAATCCCTCAAGGTGCAAAATATGATCAGCCAGGAAAAGACCTTAGTTCTCTGACTGAGAAAGGTCAGCGAGCATATATTTTTACAGACAGGAAAATATACGATTTATCGACCCCCCTAGAATTTTTAATATCGGAGTGATGAAAATAGAGCAAGCACTTCATGGATATTATGAAGGGCATAAACTGCTGGCATCATCAGTGGAAACCTTCAGTCAGACAGATAGGCGGAAAATGTCAATTCTGAGTGATTGGGATGAGTATGTGCCAGATCAAGAAGATAGTTCTTATCTGACATGCTATCCGTTGCCAAACAGTCCATATTATGTTGTAGCTAAGACATGGTATGCATCTGAAATGAAACGCCCCGGCTGTGTATGGACACACTCTTTGCTTTTTAATTTCTCAGAAATAACTTCTTTTTTTGATTTTCTCTCACTGCTTTCATTATTTGTTCGACCAAAGAAAGACGATTATGAACAGTATTCAAAAACTATTAAAATAACTGGAGTAACCAAAAGAGAAATAATCATTAAATTATATGTTTACATCG
>OGFG01003195.1_pt1 | contig 12158 bp, 11 predicted proteins | sample 1570761 | NCBI WGS metagenome assembly OGFG01 (sample SAMEA2581938, study PRJEB24529) | metagenome | biome: Human gut stool | place: China | collected 2011 | reverse complement strand
AGCTGCTTGATCTGCTGTAGGGGCCGACGACTCTGTCGGCCCGATAAATGTTGCGGATTTGCCGAAGATTTCCGAGAAAACGCTGCATTCTGCGGGCGGACAGAGGCGTCCGCCCCTACAAGAATCGCAGCAGTTCAATCATATCCTGCACTCAGGTCTGGTGCCCGCGGGGTGCGAGAAGGCTTTTGCCGCAGTGCGGGCAGGTCTCGCCGTCGCTGCGGCCGAGGCGTTCGCCGCAGAAGGGGCAGCGCCAGCACAGCAGCCAGACGGCTGCGTAACCGATGGCGAACAGCGCCGTAAACAGAAAATACACCGGCTTGGACACGCCGCAGCCAATAAGAAAGCTGGCCAGCGTCAGCGCGAGCAGCGTGAACAGCAGAACCTTGATCGTTTTCAGATTCATAGAGAAGCCTCCTCTTCTTCATCCGAACCGCAAAGCTTTCCGTTTCCTTCTGTCTATATTATAGCACTCTGTCCCGGATCCGTATACGGCCTGAGGGAAAATTTGTGCAATATTTCTATTGCGCGTCAATGCGCTCCTTCAGGTCGTTCAGGTAGACCCAGCGCTCTGTTTTCGCGTCCAGCTCTGCCGTCAGGCGCTCCTGCTCGGCCGTGAGCGCCTGCAAGCGGACATAGTCGCTGCCGCAGGACTCCTGCTCCTGCCGGCACGCAGACAGCTGCGCATCCAGCTCCGCGATCACGCTGTCGATGGTGTCAAATTCCCGCTGCTCGTTGTAGGAGAATTTCAGCTTCTTCTCGCGCGGACGTTCCGGGGCGGGCTTTTCCTGCTTTTCAGGCTTCTTTTCCTCCGGCGGCGTCCGCTTGCGCGCCCAGTCGGACCAGTTGCCGGTAAACACGTCGACGCGGCCCTCCGGGCGCACCTCGAAGATGGTATCCGCCAGCTTATCAAGGAAAAAGCGGTCGTGCGAGACGGCGATGATGGGGCCGGGGAAGCCCTGCAGATAGTCTTCCAGAATGGAAAGCGTCGTAATGTCCAGATCGTTCGTCGGCTCGTCAAGCAGCAGCACGTTGGGTGCCGCCATGAGGATGGACAGCAGATAGAGTCTCCGCCGTTCGCCGCCGGACAGACGACCGATGGTGGTCTGCTGCAGATCAGGCGGGAACAGGAAGCGTTCCAGCATGGTCTTGGCGGAGAATGTGCCCTCGTCCGTTTTTACCTGCGCGGCGACGCTATAAATGAAGTCGTATACGCGCTGGTTCAGATCCAGCTCCCGGCCCTCCTGCGAAAAATGACCGATCTTGACCGTCTCGCCCAGCTCGACCGTGCCGCTGTCCGGCGGAAGCTCGCCCGCGAGCACGCGCAGGAGCGTCGATTTGCCCGCGCCGTTTCGGCCCACGATGCCGATGCGGTCGCTGCGCAGAAGGCCGTAGGAAAAATCACGGAAGATCGTCCGCCCGTCATAGCCCTTGGAGATGTGCTCCAGTGTGATGATCTTTTTGCCGAGGCGGCTCGATGCCGCCGAAAGCTGCACTGTGCTGTCGCGCTCAGGGGCCTTCTGGTCCTTCAGCTCCTCATAGCGCTGGATGCGTTCCTTGCTCTTGGTGCTGCGGGCCTGACAGCCGCGCAGGATCCATTCGCGCTCGACACGCAGGATGGACTGCCGCTTGCGCTCGGACGCCTCCGCCATCTGCGCGCGCTGCTCCCGCAGCTCAAGATAACGGGAGTAATTGGCCTCGTAGTGGTAGAGCTTCCCGCGCGAAAGCTCCGTGATGTGGTTCACGACGCGCTCCAAAAAATACCGGTCGTGCGTGACCATGACCAGCCCGCCCCGGAATTTTTTCAGCCAGTCCTCCAGCCACTGCACCATCTCGGTGTCCAGGTGGTTCGTCGGCTCGTCGAGCACCAGCACGTCCGCCGGGTGGATGAGCGCTGCGCACAGGGCCGCACGGCGGCGTTCGCCGCCCGAAAGCGTGCCGATCCGCCGGTCGGTGTCCGCAAGACCGAGCTGCGTCAGCATACGCTTGGCCTCGTATTCGTTCAGCTGCCGGAATTCCGGCGGCATGCTGGCAAAGACCTGCTCCAGAACGGTCAGCTCATCTCGCATATCCGGATTCTGTGCAAGCACGCTGACCTGCAAATTCGGCTTGCGGGCGATCGTCCCGCCGTCCGGCGGGAGCTTTCCGGCCAGAACCTTCAAAAACGTCGATTTTCCGGTGCCGTTGATGCCGATCACGCCGGTCTTGTCGCCCTCGTTCAGATAAAAATCCACATCGTCCAGCAGCTGACGGCTGCCGAAATTGATGGAAAGATGCTCTGCGGATATCAGCATAAATTTCCTCCTGCAAGGGGTTTCTGCGTCTATTCTATCACAGTCTTCGCCGGAAATCACGCGCTTCTTGCATTTTTGCCGGGCTTCTGGTATCATGGGGGGGTGAAAAGCATGGAATCGAGGTGAGTTTCCAATGAATTCCGTGAAATTACTGGCGCTTGATCTGGACGGCACACTGCTGAACTCCCAAAAGGAGCTGACACCGCGCACCCGCGATGCGCTCTATGCCGCGGCAGAGGCAGGCGTCGAGATCGTACCGACGACGGGCCGCTTTTTTACCGGTATGCCGGAGGTCATTCAGAAGCTGCCGTTTTTGCACTACGCCATCACCATCAACGGCGCGCAGGTCTATGACATCCGCGCGGAAAAGGCTGTCAGCAGAGCGGAAATTCCGCTGGAAACGGCTCTGCGGGTCCTGGAGTATCTCGACGGCTTCCCCGTGATCTACGACTGCTATCAGGACAACTGGGGCTGGATGACGCGCAGCATGCAGGAAAACGCCGCTGCATTTGTCCCCATCGATCATTCGCTGCGCATGGTGCGCAGTCTGCGCACGCCGGTCGACGAGCTCAAGGCGTATCTGCGGGAGCAGAACCGGAGCGTCCAGAAGCTGCAGCTGTTCACACCGGACGATGCGCTGCGCGGCAGGCTGCTCACCGACCTCGCGGAGCGTTTTCCCTGCCTGAGCGTCAGCACGTCCATGCCCTGCAACATTGAGATCAACGACGCGCACGCCAACAAGGGCGAGGCCATTGCGTCTCTGGCAGCGTATCTCGGCCTGCCGATGGCAGCGACGATGGCCATCGGCGACGGACTGAACGACAGGAGCATGATCAAAATGGCAGGGACTGGCGTGGCCATGGCAAATGCGTGCCCAGAAATTCTGGCGCTTGCCGATGAAGTGACAGCCTCCTGCGACGAGGATGGCGCGGCGCTCGCCATCGAGCGGCACTGCGTACCGGGAAGGACGTAACGGAAATGGTCGACTGCCACATTCATATGGTGCTGGACGGCGTAAACTGGAAGGACGCCATCGCCCGGCATAAAGCGGCGCCGCAGGAGGCACTGATCCGGCAGACGCTGGGTCACTATCAGGCGCTGGGGTTTTCCTATCTGCGCGACGGCGGCGACCGCTGGGGCGTGTGCGATCTGGCCGCGAAGCTGGCCCCGGAATACGGCATACGCTACCGGTCGCCGGGCTTCCCGATTTATAAAACCGGACATTACGGCGGCTTTATCGGACGCGGCTTTGACGGGCTTGCCGAATACCGCGCGCTTGTTCGCGAGGCTAAAACGCGCGGCGCACACTTTATCAAGCTCATGATCTCCGGGCTGATGGATTTCAGCCAATACGGCGTGCTGACCGGCGAGCCTCTGCCGCCGGACTTGATCCGGGACATGATCGCCTGCGCGCATGACGAAGGCTTTTCCGTCATGGCCCACGCCAACGGCGACGAGGCCGTGCGCGCGGCGCTTGCGAGCGGCGTGGACTCCATCGAGCACGGCGCGTATCTCACGGATGAGACGCTTTGTCAACTGGCAGAGTCTGGCGCTGTCTGGGTGCCGACGCTCGTGACGATCGGCAATCTCATCGGCTGCGGCCGTTTTCCGGACGAGGTTTTAACGCCGCTGCTGGCCTATCAGATGAACGCCGTAAAAAAAGCCGCCGCGCTGGGTGCAAAAATTGCCTGCGGCAGCGACGCGGGCGCGTACCGCGTCCTGCACGGGCAGGGCGGTCTGGACGAGCGCACGCTCCTGCGCCGCGCCATCGAAGAGGGTGCAGACACCGTAACCGACGCGGGAAACGCCGTAATTATGGCGCGGTTCTGAATCTGAACCTAAAAAAATATCTGTTTTTGCATCTTTTTATAGTACCAGCATTGGATATAATCAGGGTATCTTAACAAGAGAGGTACTCTGGTATGAAAAAGAGAAACGAAACCATCCGTATGCTGGTTCTGAGCGCGATGTTTGCCGCGCTGTGCTGCGTGACGACCATGCTGGTGCAGTTCCCGACCGTTGCCGGGTATACCAACATCGGCGAGGGGATGTGCCTGCTTGCCGGGCTGGTGCTCGGCCCGTGGTACGGCTTCTTTGCCGCAGGCATCGGCAGCGGTCTTGCCGATCTGCTGGCAGGCTATGCGCATTATGTTCCCGGCACGTTTATCATCAAGGGCCTTGTGGCGCTGGTGGCCGCGCTGCTGCTGCAGCCGATGCTCAAGAAGGGCGAAAAGATCCCGTTCTGGCGTCTGGCGCTCATCGAGCTGCCGTCCGAGGTCATCATGGTCGCCGGGTATTTCGGCTATAAGGCGCTGATCCTCGGCAAAGGCCTTGCCGCCGCCGCGTCGATCCCGAACAATCTGGTGCAGGCCGCCGTCGGCATCGTGTTGTCCGTCGTGCTCTACACCGCGCTGGCCAAGGTTCCCGAAATTCATAAGGCATTCTGGAAGGGTGAAATGAATCATGTATGAAGAACTTACCGCACAGGCGAAGCAGGCCGTCACGGAGCTGCTGGACGTTGCGAAGCTGAAGCCCGGCAAGCTGTTTGTCATCGGCTGCTCGTCGAGTGAAATGGTCGGCGCGCGCATCGGCAAGGGTTCGAGCCTTGAGGCCGCACAGGCCGCGTTTGCGGGCATTTATCCCGTTTTGCAGGAGCGCGGCATTGAACTTGCCGTGCAGTGCTGCGAGCACCTCAACCGCGCGCTTGTTGTTGAGCGCGATGTGGCCGAGGCGCACGGCTTTGAGATCGTCAATGCCATCCCGCAGCTGCACGCGGGCGGCTCGTTCGCCATGACGGCGTGGGCCAATTTCAAAGACCCCGTACTCGTCGAAACCATTGTTGCCGACGCGGGGCTTGATATCGGCGGCACGCTGATCGGTATGCACCTGCGCCGCGTCGCGATCCCCGTTCGCCTGTCAATCAAAAAGATCGGCGAGGCCAACATCCTCTGCGCCCGCACGCGCCCGAAATACATCGGCGGCGCCAGAGCGGTTTATCAGGACTTGTAAACATGAAAAGCTCCTCTTGCCGACTGCAAGAGGAGCTTTTGACATTTGCAGGGGGCTTGCAAAAATCCTCGGCGAATTCGGGTGCGCGTTTCTGTGGGGTTTTGTTGGATTTCCCTGTTTTGATACAGAATTCTCTTTTCATCATGACGGGAACGTGCTATAATAAAATAAACCGCTGCGGGCGGTCTATGGATTTGCAAAGGAGCGAAGCATATGAAAAAATTACGTTGGGGCGTGATCGGAGCCGGCGGCATTGCGGATCGCAGGACGATCCCCGGCATGATGCTGGCCGAAAACGCGGAGCTGATCGCCGTCATGGACATCAATGCCGAGCAGGTTGAAAAAATCCGTCAGAAATACGGCGCAAAGCGCGGCTATACGAAGGAAGAGGACCTGCTGGCAGACCCGGAGGTCGACGCCGTTTATATCGCCACGCCCATCGTCCTGCACGCAAAGCAGGCCAAGCTGGCCGCAGATTACGGCAAGGATATCCTGATCGAAAAGCCGCTGGCCATGACGTCCGACGAAGGGCAGGCGGTCATCGACTACTGCGAACGCAAGGGCGTGAAGATCGCGGCGGGCTTCATGATGCGCTTCGGTTCGCACGTCATGAGCATGAAAAAGGCCATCGCCGAGGGCAAGATCGGCACGGTCGTGTCCGGCTATTCGCAGTTTACGCTCTGGCTTCCGTATGAGCCCGGCAACTGGCGGCAGTGCAAGGCCAAGGCCGGCGGCGGCGCGATGATGGATCTGTCTGTTCATACCATCGACCTGATGGAGTACATCACCGGTATGCGCGTGACCGAGGTCGCGTCCATGAACGAAAAAATCGCCTTCCCCGAACCGCAGTATGACGTGGAAGACACGTCCACCATCCTCATGCGCATGGAAAACGGCGCACAGTGCGTTGTGCAGTCCAACTTCAATATCCCGGACGAGGCATCCAAGTGGCGCGTTGAATTTTTCGGCACGAAGGGCCGTCTGCTGGGCGACACGATGATCGGCCAGATCGACGGCGGCAAGCTGAACGCCGTGTTCATTGACAAGAACGTCGCCTATTCCGCCGAGCAGACCCACGCCGACGATGTGGGCGTCGAGATTCCCGGCGACTTCGGCAATATGTACACCCGCGAGATCGAGAGCTTCTCGGACTCCATTCTCAACAATAAGCCCCTCGTCGTGCCTGCGTCCGACGCCGTGCACGTCCAGCGCATCATGGAAAAGGCCTATGCCAGCGGCGAAGAGCTGAAGATCCTGAAAATTTAAGCAACACCCAGCACATCCAGCAGCGCCCGGCACTCGCCGGGCGTCAGGATGCGCTGCGCTGTACGCGGGTCCTCTGCGGACGGGGCCCGGCTCGGGTCCGGGCGGTTTTCCTGCAGCCACTGGCGCGGCGACATTCCGAGGTTTTTCTGGAAGCTCCGGTTCAGATACTTGGGGTCGGAGAAGCCGCAGGCATAGGCTGCGTCGGTCAGCGTCGTGTCGGACTGCCGCAGCAGGAGCATCGCCGCCTCCAGTCGGAGTCTGCCCAGATAATCCTGAAACGGGATATGCAGCTGCTCGCGGAACAGGTGCGACAGATACGTCTGCGTCAGCCCCTCCCGCTGCGCGATCTCGCTGAGGCGGACAGGCTCAGAATAGTGCGTCTCCAGATAGTGCAGAATGCGGTGCATCCGCTCGGCATTGCGCGTCTGCGTCATGTTTTCCGTGTCGCTCAGCACGCGGTATGGCGTTCCGCCCAGCAGGATCGCAAAGATCGCGTTGATCTGCGCCATGCAGGCGAACGGCGCTTCCGGTGTGTCGCGCAGATAATTGGAAAGCGCCAGCAGCATCGCCCGGCGCAGCGCCGGCAGCTGCTCCGGCCCCAGACAGGAGGACAGCCCCCGGCAGCCGAAGCGGATGCTGCGGATCTGCGGATAGAAGCGGGCGCAGAAGCTGTTGGAGATCTGCAGCGTCAGGAGCCTTGCAGGCGCGCCGGACGCGCACAGCTCATGGCTGCTGCCCGCGTCGAACAGCAAAATCTCGCCCGGCCCGGCCTCAAAGCTCTGCCGGTCGGTGCTGACACGGCAGCTGCCGCTCAGCACCACGCACAGCTCCAGCTCCTTATGCAGGTGCATGGGGCGGTACACCATGTCGACGATAAACATGGTGCAGTCGGCCAGCTTGGAATGGGAGATCAGCTCATATTCATTGTAAAGTTCCATTTGTTTCACCAAAAACGCATCTTTGTCGGGCGTCAGGCGCATCTTCATCGGTGATAAGCCTGCCCCGTTCCTTCATAATAACAGTAACCGGAACAAAAAACAAGGGAATCCGGGCCGCACGGCCCAAAAACAGGGAGGAAGTATGAAAAAAGGCATTTGCTGCGCAGGCAATATGATCGTAGATATCACCTATCCCATCGAAACGTGGCCGAAGCAGAACGAGCTGACGCACATCACCGAGGGCATCACGCGCTCCACCGGCGGCTCGGTCTGCAACACCATTTCCGATCTCGCGCGGCTCGATCCCGCGCTGCCGCTCGTCGCTTCCGGCTTCGCCGGGCACGACGCGGAGGGCGATTTTGTCCTGCGGGAGATGGTCAAGTACAAAAACATCGACCTTTCCATGGTCAAGCGCAGCGGCGACACCTCGTTTACCGCCGTCATGTCGAACAACCAGACAAAAGAGCGCACATTTTTCCAGTACGCGGGCGGCAATGCCTATTACGGTGAGGACGACATCGACTGGGACAGGCTGAACGTCGATATCTTCCACATCGGCTATATTCTGCTGCTGCCGCATCTGGACGAGCCGGACGCGGAATACGGCACAAAGATGGCGAGGCTTCTGCACCGGGCGCAGCAGGCGGGCATGGCGTGCCATATGGGCTTCAATGCCGCTTTCATTGCGGAAAAAACGTGCCTGGCGCAGCTGGTTGAGCTTATCGGGGCCGATGGTGGCAAACTTCCACACTTTGCGCAGATCGATCAGGTTGGCGGAACTTGCCGCCACGCCGCTGATGCCTGCACCGGGGAAGGAAACCTTGCTGGTGGAGCAGAACTCATACACCATATCCGGGTGCCCGGCATTGGCGCAGGCGGACAGGATATCTGGCAGGACGGCCGGGGCGTTGGGGTAAAGGTCATGCACGCAGTAGGCGTTATCCCAGAAAATGCGGAAATCCGGCGCTGCGGGTTGCCGGTGGGCAAAGCGCTCCACCACCATGGGGCTGAACACAATGCCGGTGGGGTTCTGGTACTTGGGTACGCACCAGATGCCTTTGATGGAAGCATCCCGCTGGACCAGGTCTTCGATCATGTCCATATCGGGGCCATCATTGTGCATGGGGATGGGGATTAGCTGGAAGCCGAAATGCTCCGTCATGGCAAAATGGCGGTCATAACCCGGCACGGGGCAAAGGAACTTGCGGTCCTTGACCTGCACCCACGGCTCTGCGCCCAGCAGGCCGTCCAGCATGGCGTGGCTGAGAATATCGAACATCATGGTCAGGCTGCTGTTGCCGCCCACCATGACCTGCTCCGGCCGCACGCCAATCATACCGGCCAGCAGGGCTTTTGCTTCGGGAATGCCGTCCAGCCCGCCGTAATTGCGGCAGTCGGTGCCATCCTCACTGTCCAGCACGCTGCGGGAGTTCAGTTCACCCAGCATGCGCTGCGAAAGTGCCAGCTGCTCCGGCGCAGGCTTTCCGCGGGAAAGATCCAGCTGCAGGCCCTGCTGTTCGTACTCCTGGTAGCGCTGGCACAGACGGTGGTATTCCCGCTGCATTTCTTTTTTTGTCATATCCTGATACTGCATGGTGCCATCCTTCCTGGACAATACCGGCAGGGCCGCTTGCTTACCTGGTGTAGCTGAAAACGAAGAAAATGACGAAGATTTCGCAAATGTGCGATGGATTCGAGGCAAAAAGCCGCAGGAATCCTTTGTGGATTCCAAGGATTTTTAACGCGGAATCCGGCCGCGTTTCTAAATTTTCGACGTTTCAGGTACACCCTGGGGGGAGTATGCACGGACCCTGCCGGCATGCCTTGTTTTCTGGAACGGTTTGTATTATACTGTCGGAAAGTACATTTGTAAAATATATGTTTCGCATGCAAAATATTTGTATTTGATATGGCAAAACGCAGGAAAAGAGGAAAAACTGTGAATGTAAACTATGAATATTACCGCTTATTTTACTATGTCTGCAAATATCACAGTATAACCCGCGCGGCCAATGTGCTGCGCATGAGCCAGCCCAATGTGACCCGCGCCCTGAACCGGCTGGAGGAACAGCTGGGCTGCAAGCTGCTGGTGCGCAGCACCCGCGGCGTGACGATGACGCCGGAGGGCGAGGTGCTGTTTGCCCACGTGGAAATCGCCCAGGAGCAGCTGCAGGCGGGGGAAAGCGAGCTGGCGGGCATTACCGCGCTGGAAAGCGGCGCGCTGACCATTAGCGCCAGCGAGACCGCTTTGAATGTGTTTTTGCTGGATAAGCTGCGGGAATTCCACCGGCGTTACCCCGGCGTGCGGCTGCGCATTGCCAACCATTCCACCCCGCAGGCCATCCGTGCGCTGGGGCGCGGGCTGGTGGATCTTTGTGTGATCACCACCCCGGCCCGGTTGGAATCCACGATGCGCCGTACCCTGCTGATGCCGTTCCAGGAAATTCTGATTGCCGGCAGGGACTTTGAATTTTTGCAGGGCCGCCGCTGGGCGCTGAAAGAACTGCAGCAATACCCTCTGATCTGCCTGGGCAGCGAGACGATGACCTATGCGTTCTATAACCAGTTTTACTTAAGCAACAATCTTGTTTTGCAGCCGGATACTGAGGCCGCTACCACCGACCAGGTGGTGCCGCTGGTCAAAAGCGGGCTGGGGCTGGGGTATGTGCCGCAGAATTTTGCCAAGGACGCCCTGGCCGCGGGGGATGTGTTTACCATCCAGTTGAAAGAGGAAATCCCCACCCGTCATGTTGTGCTGGTGCAGGATGGCGGCCGTGTTCCCAACGCAGCTGCGCGCGAATTTGCCCGGATGCTGAACAGCAGCGTTACGCAGCAGAATGCACCATAAGCGGACAAAATTGTGCACCGGCACCAGAAAATTAAAAATATCTGCGTCTGTTTTTGTGAAAGGTGATTGACAACTGCCGTGCGGAACCGTATGATAAAAGTGGAACTTTGCCCGGTGCAGCGGGAACCATACGGTGCGCCGGATTCCGCGCAGAGGGACAGAAAATAATAGGAGGGATTGTTTTGAAACAATGGCTGAAAGACGCAGTTTTTTACGAAATTTACCCCCAAAGCTTTTATGATACCAACGGGGATGGCATCGGCGATCTGAAGGGGATTATCGAAAAGCTGGATTACATCAAAGAGCTGGGGTGCAACGCCCTTTGGATCAACCCCTGCTTTGATTCCCCGTTCAAGGACGCCGGGTATGATGTGCGCGATTATAAGCTGATTGCCCCCCGCTATGGCACCAACGCGGATGCCAAAGCGCTGTTTGAAGCAGCTCATGCCAAGGGCATCCATGTGCTGCTGGACCTGGTGCCCGGCCATACCAGCGAGGAACACGCATGGTTTAAGGAGAGCAGCAAGCCGGAAAAGAATGAGTATTCCGACCGCTATATCTGGACGGACTCCTGCTTTAGCGCCGGTGACGGTATGCCGTTCATTGGCGGCGAGACCGACCGCAACGGTACTTATATTTTGAACTTCTTCAAGTGCCAGCCTGCTTTGAACTATGGTTACGGCAAGTGCCGCGAAAAGTGGCAAATGCCCACCGACGCCCCCGGCCCGCGCGCAACGGTGGAAGCCGTGAAGGATGTGATGCGCTTTTGGCTGGATATGGGCTGCGATGGTTTCCGTGTGGATATGGCATCCAGCCTGGTCAAGAATGATACCCACCACAAAAAGTATACCTGTGCCATCTGGCGCGATATTGCCGCTATGCTGGACAAGGAATACCCCGAAGCCGCTCTGGTGAGCGAATGGAACCAGCCGCGCCAGTCCCTGAAAAACGGCTTTGATATGGACTTTATGCTGGAATGGCAGGGCAATGGCTACAGCTGGCTGATGCGCAATTATGATGGCGCAATAGATTCTGACCCGCATAACATCGGCAAGGCGTATTTCTGTGCGGATTCCGGCACGGGTATTGACAAGTTCCTGGATGACTGGCTGCCCAGCTACAAGGCGACCCGCAAGGACGGCCTGTACTGCTTGATTACCTGCAACCATGATACCATCCGTCCCTCCGCCGGTTTGACCCCGGATGAGCTGAAAATTGCTTACGCCATGCTGTTTACCCTGCCCGGCGCACCGTTTGTGTATTATGGCGATGAGATCGGCATGCGCTATCTGCCGCTGCCCACCAAGGAGGGCGGCTATTTCCGCACCGGTTCCCGCACCCCCATGCAGTGGGATAACAGCGCCAACAAGGGATTTTCTACCGCCGCAGCCGACAAGCTGTACCTGCCGGTGGACGATACTGCGGACGCCCCCACCGTGGCTGCCCAGCAGGCAGACCCTGACAGCCTGTGGCATACCGTGCAGGGGGTGCTGAACTTCCGCCACAGCCACCGGGATCTGGATTCCGATGCGCCGTTCCATGTGCGGTTTGCCCCCAAGGCAAAGGGCAGCTACCGCCCGTTTGCCTGGGAGCGCGGCAAGCTGATCTGCGCGGTGAACCCCGCCCGCGAGGAAGCAGAACTGCCCCTGAAGCTGGAAGACGGTACCCGCGTGCTGCATGTGATCGGCAAAGCCGAAGTGAAGGGCGATGAGCTGGTGCTGGGTGCACAGAGCTTTGCAATTTTGGGGTAAGCAGAATAGATTGCAAACGCAAATGGTAAGGCAACACCGCATAATTCTAAGTGCC
>OGFG01003193.1_pt1 | contig 12168 bp, 12 predicted proteins | sample 1570761 | NCBI WGS metagenome assembly OGFG01 (sample SAMEA2581938, study PRJEB24529) | metagenome | biome: Human gut stool | place: China | collected 2011 | reverse complement strand
AGCACGTGATTTGTAATCTCGGGGTCGTTGGTTCGAATCCGACAAGAGGCTCAAACTAAGAATGAGGCGAAACTTTAAGTTTCGCCTTTTTTGTTTCTTTATGGCAAGAGAGAGAGCATATAATCCGGTGTTGCATCAGCGTCTGTCCGCACTCATTCAGGCGGCGGACCGGGAGGCGTTGCTTTCTTTTCTCGATTCCCTGAGTCATTCTTCTTTTCGGACTGTAGGTTCCATTCTGTCGGCGCAGATTCTACCTGGGCTGTCGGAAGACCGTTATTGGGCATTGTTCTACGACTTGTGTCGTTATAATTCCAAGGCTTTTCTGATCACTTTCCTCAAGGCGGCTCCTGCGCGTCTGTCAGCCGGCGGTTTCCGTTTGGATCATCCCGGTTTCCAGCAGGTATGTGCATATTGGAACGAGCATCAGTGCGATATTGACAAGCGGAAGTTTTTCCTGAATGTTTTTCCGTTGCTGACCCGTCAGGACCAGGCGGAAGCGCTGATTCATGCTCTGGCCTTTGCCCGTGCCGAGGATTTGTTGGAACTGCTGTTGCGCTGTGACATCACGGTGCTGGGCGGTTTTGTCCTTTTCCAGACGCTGCGTCAGCTGGAGCATGAGAAAGAACTCCTGCACCGTTGCTGCGTGTTTCTGATGAGGCGTGGCGACTCCCTTTCTTTCAATCTGGTCAGTTTCTTCAAGTCCTATTTTGATTTGTCCGACTTGAAGGGAACCTTCTCGCTCCGCCTTTCTTCCTACCAGTTGGGCTATGTGGAGCGTTCCTTTGATGCCTTTGCAAATATGTTGCAAAGCATATAATGCCCTTTTTTCTCATTTTTTGATTCCGTCTCGTTCTTCTTTTTCTATCTTTGCCGCCATTCTATTAATTAAATACTAAACCTAGATGGGATTATTTGCAAGAAAGAGTATGGAACAGCTTCTGGCCGAAGCCAATGAAAGCGGTTCTAAAAGTTTGAAAAGAGTGCTTGGACCGTGGAGTCTGATCGCTTTGGGAGTTGGAGTGATTGTGGGCGCCGGTCTGTTTTCGATAACCGGCACCGTGGCGGCGGAGTATACCGGTCCGGCCATTACCCTGTCATTTATTATCGCAGCCTTAGGCTGCTGCTTTGCCGGATTGTGTTATGCGGAATTTGCGTCCATGATACCGATTTCTGGCAGTGCCTATACCTATTCGTACGCCACGATGGGCGAATTGATTGCCTGGATTATCGGATGGGATCTGGTGCTGGAATATACGGTGGCCGCCACGACGGTCAGTATCAGTTGGAGCCGTTATTTTGTGGTCTTTCTGGAAGGGTTGGGGATCACTCTCCCGCAGGCGTTTACCGCCTGTCCCTGGGACGGAGGTATCATTAATATACCGGCCATGCTGATTGTCATCCTGATGAGTATTTTCCTGATACGCGGCACCGAGCAGAGTTCTATCTTCAACGGCATTGTGGTGTTCCTGAAAGTTTCCGTAATTCTTATTTTTGTGGTGTTGGGTTGGCAGTTTATCCAGGCCGATAACCTGACTCCATATATTCCCGCCAATACGGGAGTGATGGGAGAGTTCGGCTTTTCCGGTATTCTGCGCGGCGCGGCTATTGTGTTCTTCGCCTTTCTGGGATTCGATGCCGTAAGTACCGCGGCTCAGGAAACGCGCAACCCGAAACGCAACATGCCGATAGGCATCCTGGTGTCGCTGCTCGTTTGTACCATATTATATATTCTGTTTGCCCACGTGATGACAGGAGTGGCCCACTACAGTCTCTACGAAGGTCAGGAAGGTATTGCTCCGGTGGCAGTGGCCATTGAGCACATGGGAGTGACCAATGCGGCCGGGGACTTTGTACCCTCATATCCCTGGTTGAACAAAGCCATTATTCTAGCTATTCTGTTCGGTTACTGCTCTGTGATTCTGGTCACCCTGATGGGACAGAGCCGTGTGTTCCTGAGTATGAGTCATGACGGGCTTCTTCCGCCTTTCTTTTCAAAGATACATCCGCGTTTCCGCACACCGGCGCACAGCAATTTCCTTTTCATGATTCTGGTAAGTTTGCTGGCAGGACTGATTCCGGCGCGTGTGGCGGGAGAGATGACCAGTATCGGCACTTTATTGGCGTTTACGCTGGTGTGTGCGGCCATTCTGATTGTGCGCAAAACCATGCCCGATGCTCCCCGTGCCTTCAAGACACCTCTTGTTCCGCTGGTGCCGATTCTCGGTATCCTTACCTGCCTGACCATGATGTGTTTCCTGCCGGCCGATACCTGGATCCGTCTGGTACTCTGGATGCTTATCGGTATAGATGTCTATGTATGCTACGGATTGAAGCACAGTCATCTAGAGCCCGATAATCCGAACCGGAAGGGCGTGCAGATACTTTATTTTATAGGCTTGGTGCTGGCTGTGCTTTGTGCCGTAACCGGTTTGTGGCATCAGCAAACCGTAGGGTGGAATGAAAATAAAATCTTGTTGTCGGTGTCCTTCATTTTTGCGGGGACTCACTTTGTGTATTATCTGCTGAAAATATGGAATCACGTGCAGGCTTTCCGGCAGTAACTGCAAGATGTTTTAGCCGGTTTCCGAACGTATGAAAGACGAATAAACCGCTTATAAAAGAACTCTCCTTCTGAATCCGGATTCAGAAGGAGAGTTCTTGTTTTTATCAGTCTGTAGTTGTCCTCGTTCATTTAGAAGGCCAGCCAGCCCAGCTCATTCAGGAAGATGAGCAGGATGCCCAGCGGAGCTACGAAACGCAGCAGGAACAGGAAGGCCTTGAAGCCATAGAAGCGGATGCTTCCCTTGTTGGTCAGTTCGTCCCAAAGAATCTGTCGGTTCAGGAACCAGCCCGCAAAGATGGCAATGAAGAATCCGCCCACCGGCAGCATCCATTTGGCCGTTGCATAGTCAAAGAAATCAAAAAGTGTCATGCCGCCGATGGTCCATTCCGAACCGGCTCCCAATGAAAGAGAGCAAAGAGTGCTGAGCACGATGCATACAATGGTGACCAGAGTAGCGGCTGTTTTGCGCGACAGATGATGCACCTCGCTGATGTAAGCCGTAATCACCTCGTGCATGGAGATGGTCGAGGTGAGCGAAGCCAGTACCAGTAGGAAATAAAAGAGGAACGGTACCAGATAAGAGAGCAGCGGCAGTCCGCCAAACACATCCTTAAAGATATGTGGCAGCGCTACGAACACCAGTTTGGGACCTTCGGTCGGTTCCATGCCCGGTACGGAGAATACGGCCGGAAAGATGATGATGCCCGCAATGATGGCCACCATCGTGTCGATACCGGCCACACTGAAGGCCGTTTTTCCCAGGTTGACATCTTCTTTAAAATAGGAGGCGTAAGTACACAGGCAGCCGATTCCCAGAGAAAGCGAGAAGAAAGCCTGCCCCATAGCCGACAGTACCACACCCGGATCGATTTTGCTGAAGTCCGGCTGGAACAGAAAGCGCAGTCCGTCGGCTGCTCCGTCCATAGTCAGCGCGCATCCGGCTAGCAGCAGCAACAGGATGAAGAGAACAGGCATCATCAGTTTGGAGAACCGTTCGATACCTTTTTCTACACCCAATACCACGATGATATGCGTCAGCAGCATGAACCCGATCAGATAAGCCACCGGCGCATAGGTGCCGGTCACGAAACTGTTGAAATAGTCCGTAAACACATTCGGGTCCCCGCTTTCGCTCATCCGGTTGAATCCGTTGCCCAAGGCACACACCGAGTAATTGGCAGTCCATCCCGCCACCACATTATAGAAGCTCAGAATCATGGTTCCGGTGACGACGCCCAAGCGTCCGATCCAATGCCATTGTTTCTTTCCCGGCGCCAGTTTCTCAAAAGCCGTGGCCGCATTGGCATGTGCATGCCGTCCGATCATAAACTCCGAGAGCATGACCGGCAGTCCCAGGAGCAGGATGCAGCAGATGTAGATCAGGATGAAAGCCGCTCCGCCGTTTTCTCCTGTCTCTGTGGGGAAGCGCCAGATATTGCCCAATCCCACAGCCGAACCGGCCGAAGCCAGAATGATTCCTAATTTACTCGCAAATTTACCTCTAGGTTTAGTTTCCATACATTCATTCAGTTTATTAAGTTTGTGTTGTTATGATTCAGACCAGATCCACTACCGTGATGCCTGCGCCGCCGAACTGCACATGCTCGTCGCGGAAGCTTTTCACACCCGGTGTGGCGTTCAGATACTGTCGGATGAGGGTGCGCAGGATTCCCGAGCCGGTTCCGTGCAGGATGCGCACGCGGCTCATGCCCACCAGGATGGCATCGTCGATGAAATAAGTCACCGCCTGTATGGCCTCATCGCCTCGCATACCCCGCACATCCAAGTCCTGCTTGAACTGCAGTTTCCGTTCGTACACGGCATCTTGAGTCTGTTTGCTGACATACGTGATGGCCGGAGTTTCTTTCTTTTCCGGTGCCTGAGCCGCTTCAAGACGGTCCAGTTTCACATTCGTACGCATCACGCCGAAGGTCACAATCGCATTCTTTCCGTTCACTTCCTCAAGCACACCGGTGGTTGTCTGTCCCTTGATGCGTACATAGTCGCCCGGCATCAGAGCACGTGTTGCGGCGGTTTCAGTCGTCCGCGTCGTGCTGCCCGTTTGGGTGCGTGCCGCCTGTCCGTTCGTACCGTTTTCCTTGTTCTTCTTTTTCTCCGCCTGCCGTTTCTGGCGCTCCATAATCTGCTTCATCTTCCGCTCGATGCGGTCCTCCTCCTGCTTCTTTTCGAACTCGCGGAGTTTGTTCTTGAAGTCGTTCAGGTCCTGACGGATGTCTTTCGTTTTCTCCTTTTCGGCCTGGATTTCACGAATGCTCTTGATGGTTGATTCAATCTTGGCATTCGATTCCCGGATCAGCTGTTCGGCCTGTTCCTTGGCCTGTCGGATAATCTCCTTGCGGCTGCGGTGCAGTTCTTCGATTTCGGCTTCGTAGCGGGCGATGGTTTCCTCCATTTGTTTTTCCTTGCGATGGATGTTCTGGCGTTTGTTTTCCCAGTACTTCTTGTCGCGCACGATGTCCTGCAAATACTTGTCCGCATTGATATATTCCTTGCCCACGATGTCCGAAGCATCCTGAATCACCTCGTCCGGGATTCCGATCTTTCGGGCAATTTCCACGGCGAACGAGCTGCCCGGATTGCCGATCTGCAACTGGAATAGTGCCTGCATGTGCTGGCGGTCGTAGAGCATGGCACCGTTCACCACACCCTCGTGGTCCTCGGCAAAGTGTTTCAGGTTCTGATAGTGCGTGGTAATCACACCGAAGGCCTTCTTCTGGTTGAAGCGGCGCAGCACCGCCTCGGCGATAGCTCCACCGATCTGCGGTTCCGTACCGCCACCGAACTCGTCAATCAGAAGCAGTGTGGTTCCTCCGCAGAACTTCATCATATTCTTCATGTTCAGCAGATGGCTGGAGTAAGTACTCAAGTCGTCCTCGATGCTCTGCTCGTCGCCGATGTCGATAAACACATTGGTGAAGATACCCGTTTTCGAATTTTCACCCATCGGTACGGGCAGACCGCATTGCAGCATATACTGCAACAGACCCACTGTTTTGAGGCATACCGACTTACCGCCGGCATTCGGTCCCGAAATGATGAGGATGCGCTTGGCCGATGTCAGTTCAATATCCAGCGGCACCACCTTGCGGCCCTGTTTGGCCAGCGAGAGCTTGAGCAGCGGATGTTCAGCCAGTGTCCAGTCGATGAGCGGTTTGCCGGCAATCTGCGGTGTGATGCCACCAGTCTGATGAGCCAGGTGCGCCTTGGCACGGATAAAGTCCATTTCGGCCAGGAACTCATACGAATCCAGAATTTCCCGGGCATACGGGCGCACCAGAGCGGTGAATTCCTGCAGGATACGGATGATTTCGCGGCGCTCTTCCGCCTCCAATTCACGCACCCGGTTGTTGGCTTCCACCACCTCGGCCGGTTCGATGAATACGGTCTTTCCGGTGGCCGACTCATCGTGTACGATACCCTTGATCTTTCGTTTCAGTGCCGGAGCTACGGGAATTACCAGACGGCCGTCGCGCAGGGTTGGGGCCACGTCCTTCTCCACCAGTCCGTCCTGCTTGGCATTGCGCAGAATCGCTTGCAGGCTTTTGGAGATGCCGCTTTCCGTCACCACAATCTCGCGGCGGATGCGCGCCAGTTCGGGCGATGCCTGATCCTTTATCTTGCCATATTTGTCCAGAATCTCGTCAATTCTCCGTGCCAGATGCGGGAAAGTCATCACCTCGGCAGCCAGACGGTGCAGCGCCGGATACTTTCCGTTGTATACCGTTTCGCGTACTTCGCCGTTCTCCTCGTCCTCATGGCAAACCTCTTCTTCGCCCTTGTGCAGGAAGCTGACGATGCCCGCGATTGTTTCCAGTGAGCGCTTCAGATCGAAGAGTTCCTGCTCGTCCAGATACGTACCCTCGATGCGGATGCGCTTCACCGAGTCGCGCACATCAAAGAAGTATTGGTCCGGAAAGAGGTCTTCCTCCTCCTCCATGATGCGCAGAAATTCGCGGGTGTGCTCCTGCTTTTCGCGAATCTGCTTCACATCGGTCAGAAAAGTCATTTGGCCCACGCGTTCCTTACCCAGAGAGCTCAGGCATTGCTGCTGGAGTAGGGCACGGATTTCGTCGAAACCTATTTTCGTTTCAAAATTTTGCGGATAAATCATATTAATATCTTGTTATTTCTTTGCAAAGATAGTGCATGAAACGCTTTTTGCCACTATTTTTTGCCTACTTTGCAAAAAAAATCGCCGAAAAGTTTGCAAGTTCAGAAAAAAGCCGTACCTTTGCATCGCTTTCGAAAAACAAAGCCTTCTTAAAGAAGTTTGGAAAGGTGGTAGAGTGGTCGATTACAGCGGTCTTGAAAACCGCCGTGCTGAGAGGCACCGGGGGTTCGAATCCCTCCCTTTCCGCGGAAAGAACAAAAGGTGGTCAAATTTTTGATCACCTTTTTTGTTTTTCTCCATTGCAGAATATTCACCTCATTACGATTGCAACCAATGAAAACAAACAGGGAAGCTATCTTGCAGCACGCTCTTCAGCTTTTTATGTCCATGAACTATGAGCGTGTCAGCTTGCAAATGATTACCAAAGCGGTAGGACTTTCGAAAACCGGTATATTCAATTATTACCCCACGAAGCAGGATCTGTTTATTGCCGTGATTGACAAATACTTGTTTCATGCGCAGAATCCCGAAAACAAATACGGTCTGTCTCACGCCAGTCTGGCCGACTTTCTGAAGAATTATGTGCAGGGAGTGCGTCGCACCATGGAAGAGATTGTTGCTTTGGGAAGCCTGCAAAAAGAAACGATGCGCGAAGAGGCGGCCAATGCCGGATATTTTCATCTGTTCCAGCAAGCCTTGTTCTACTATCCCAATGCTCAGGCCAAACTACGTGAAGTGTTCGACAGTGAGTATCATCTGTGGCATTCCGTGCTTGGTCAGGCCCGTGAACAGGGAGAAATCAAGGCAGATACAAATGTGGAAGAAGCCACAGCCCTTTTCCGTCAGGTATTTGTGGGATTGTCTTATGAAATGTCCTTTTTTGAAGGATTGGATGTAGAAGTTCTTCAAAGACGCTTCCAATATATTTATTCGTTGTTAAAAGCATAAGGATATAAACCAGTATTATATAAAAAAAGCAAAATATGAACGGTCGGTCATATTTTGCTTTTTTGTTTTTCTATATTTGCCGTCATAAAAGTTACCGGCCGGTCATTTTTATAAAAAACGATGAGATCTCTGCTTTCTTTGCCGGTTCTGATTATAACTTGCAGGATGCATATTTAATGGCGCGCGACGTATTCTGAAGATGATCATTAGGGCTTGTTGTAGGAAAGCAGAAAGTATGAACCTTTTAAACATTCGTATCATGATGACTAATTTAATGAAATCCTTTTTTGTAAGCTCTGCTGTTCTTTTGGCTTTTTCTGCATGTTCTTTGGGTGGTGGAGGCATGGATATGTCTTCCGAAGAGACGGTTTTCAAAGTAAAGGAAGTCGTTGCCGAGTATGTGAACCTTCAGGAAAACAAATTGTATGAGTTGAAGTGGTCGGAGCGTCAGGATGAGAAGAAGCTGAAAAATGAACTGGGCGAGATTTATATCAGTTTTGTCAATCAGGACGATCAAAGTTTTTATCAGATTATCTCTTGCGAGGGTGGAGAGTTCAAGGCCGACGACGCCCGTCCCGCAAAACGTGCGGTTTCGTACGAACTGACGGAAAGCCTTCCTTTGGATTCCATTACTCCTGCTTATATTCAGAGTATGACGGCCGAAGGCAAGAAACTGTTTTCAGAAACGGAGGGCAGCGAGCAGTATGAATTCAAGTCTGTTGAATTCTACCGTTTCTCTATGGATCCGGTTTATAAGGAGAGTATAGGAAATATCATGGGTGGTTTTCCTTTGAAAAAAGAGAAGAAAAATGAAACGATGCACTTCTATATGGACCAGAATTATCTGAAGAAAGGAGAAGAGAGCGAGATGCATGGAAAGCACCTCTGGACCAATTATTATACCATTTCCTTCAAGTTGGATGACAACGGAAAGCTCACACTCTTTTCGTAGGGTTGTCTGACTGCATAATTTCTTCTTTATTCGCAAAAGAATGAAATAAAGTTTGTTTTAATCAATAATCTCAAATGAATTAACTGATTTGAATTACATGGCGTTGTCATGGCGCAGATGGATTCTTGTAAATGCAGAAGCGTATGAGTATTGAATTTTATGTGATGTCCACCATAATGGGTGTTTCCTTATTAGTTTGGCTCTACCGGAAAGGTAAGCGAACCATAGCATGGGTGCGCAAGGTACGTCGTGCGTTCCGGGGAATATGTTTTAATCCCAATTCAACTTTGAATGAGGAGCGTTGCCGGAAAATAGCGGTCGGTGCGTTATATGCAGCGCAGCAGGGAGCTTATCAGAATTCTTTGGAAACCGGGATTCGCGATGTGTTGCCTCAGATTTTGGGCGAATGGTGGGGGATTTCCGGTACCGTATCGGCTCGCAAGGAACTGGATTATCTCTGTGAGAAAGGTTATCGTTATTACTATCCCTTCCTTCTTCAGGCCTTTCACGAAGAAGATGAGGAACGTCAAGAAGCCATTTTTCAAGAGAATATGACCTCGCAGGAGGATTATGACAAGATTATCTACCTTTATCAGAATTTGTGTGAAACGTATGACGAACTGATCGGTTGCCATGTGATTTCCGGTTATGAGGATCTGGTTCGTCTTGGGGTGACCGGTTGGGATGCCGGACGTATCTGCTTTCTGGCGCGTGCCTGTTACGATATGGAATATATTTCAGAGGCTGAAGCTTGGAGTTATATAGATCGTGCCTATGTATTGGCACATCAGGAGTGTGCTTCATGGCAGGATTTGGCGATGAGTTATATCATCGGACGTTCGCTTTGGGGAGGAAAAGAAGCCTATAACTCGGTGATGAAGAGCACGGCCGATGAGCTTTTGTCTATAGAGAAAAGTCCGTGGGTGCGCTATGCCTGGTAGAAAATTCTAAAATGAAACGAGTATGAAGAATAAACTGCTGTTGTTTCTGAGTGTCCTTTTTATGGGATGCTTCTCAGCTTTTGGGCAAGTAGATTCCGGGGGAATGGATCCGAAAAACTTTTTCATGGAAGAAGATTCCGTGAAGCCGGATTTTCTGTTGCTCCTGTATCCGCATCAGGCGGTCGAGGACACGGCATACTGCAACCTCTCCGTCTATCTGCCCAAAACGCTTGAAGAAAGGTATGTGCGGATATATCTGGAATGCGACCGGACACCCGATAATGTTCCCCCGGTACTGGTGGTGGACGGACGGGAGATGAAGTGCACCAGTAGAACTTCTTCGTTGACTATACAGAACGGAGTGAAAACACATCGTTATGGCTATTGGTATCATTTTGAACCTGTAGACAACGGATCCTTTATCTGCCGCACCCGGAATCTCACTTTCAATCAGGTGAGTTATGATGACAAACTGCCCTTCTCGGTAGCTTCACTGCCCGAAGGTGCCGGACGTGATTTGTCGGCTGTCAATCTGATTCTGGTGATCGCGATTTGTTTCGGTTCCGGTTATCTGATATTGTGGCTGCGTTATCATCGTGAATCAGATGAAGGGCTGGCTACTTTTGTGTTGCGCACGCAGCGTTTGCCTTTGAGCGTTTCCTGGGCCTCGACGCATTTTATGACCCTGCTTTTGTTGTTTGGTGTGGCGGCATGCCTTATTTTATCTCCTTTTCTGACTGATCTGAGAGAGGCGCGCTTTGCCATATTAGACTACCGTATGGGAGCCATTCTCTTTTTGTTGTCACTGGGTTTGTTCCTTTGTTTCATTCAGAATCGTAAACTTCGTTTTCGGGAGGTGCCAACTACGCTGAACGATGACGAAATCTTTGAGGCTTTTAAATCAGTGGGGATGAAAAACCGGTGGACGCTTGACCATGCCGGGATGGATTGTCTGGTGGCGCACACCAACCGTACGTTCTGGACTCCTACCTGGGGGGAACAGATTTTTCTGGTTTTCGATCAGGGTAGATTCTGGATTAACAGTGTGAACGATCTGACCGAACGCAGTTGTCTGTTATCTTTCGGGCGTACCGAGCGTAATATGAAACTGGTGATAGAGGCCGTTCGGAACCGAGAGCAGATTCCGACAGGAGTTCCGTCCTGACAAAATGTATTTTCTTTCGTTTTCAGATTCCGGTTTTTGGTCGCAGGGCGGAAACCGGATGCATTTGGGGCATTCCTGAGGAATGCTGTTAAAGAATAAACTTTTGGTTTACAGCAGAGAATTGCAGACTTGTTAGAGTAAATCTTTTATAAAACCGTTGGATTCCAGCATGCCGAAATCCATACTTTTGCGCCGGAAAATGAAATGGTCTCCATGAATGCAACCGTTCATGGAGACCATTTTCTTATTTCATCCCGTACATTTTTTTACTGCATGCAGACAGATTCGCAGGAATCATGTCCTCAAAATAGTATGAAAAGTGCATAAATACTGCATAAAACGCCTCTTGTTTTGCATAAAGCATAAAAATCCGGAGTCAGATGCCTCCGGAGCAGCAGATGCGGAGAGCGGGAAACAGCCCCAAATGCTGACACTTCGGTGTAGAAATCCGCTTCAAGCCTGTCAGGGTGTCACTTGCAGTTTACGGTATTCGTTGGGGGTATATCCCACGGATTTCTTGAACAGACGGTTGAAATGCTGCGAATACTGGAAGCCCAGTTCATAGGCAATCTGGCTCAGTTTCTTGTCTGTGCCCACGATATATTCCTTGGCCTGCTCGATCAGTTTGTTGCGGATCAACTCCTGGGCGGTCATGCCGGTTTCCTTTTTGATCAGGTCGCCGAAATAGTTGGGCGAAAGGAATACCTTGTCGGCAAAGTAGCGCACCGTGGGCAGTCCCTCTTTCTGCGCCGTTCCGCTCAGGAAATAATTGTCGAGCAGACTCTCAAAGCGTGTCAGCACATCCCGGTTGGCCTGTGTCCGGGTGTGGAACTGGCGTTCGTAAAAGCGCAGGCAATAATCCAGCAGTAGCTGGATGTGATGCGCCATGATGCGTTTGCTCAGTCGGTCGGACGGGCGCTCCAGTTCCTGACGGATCTGTTGCAGACAGTCCTGAAACAGGCCCTTCTCCTCGTCGGAAAGGTGCAGCGCCTCCGATGAGGCATAAGAAAAGAAACTGTAGGTCTTGATTTCGCGGGCCAGGGCCGTGCCCTGAATCAGGTCGGGATGGAAGAGCTGTCCGAGAGCTCTGGGGCGCGTGCCTTCTTCCATGATGGTTTCCACCACCTGTCCCGGGGCAAAGCTGGTCACCGTGCCCTCCTGATAGTCGTATGTCTGTTTGCCGTAGCGTATGTCTCCGCAGCGTGTATCTTTCAGAAACAGGGCATAGACCCCGTAATGAATGGTGAAGTGTGCCGGCCATCGTGTGGCTTCCTGCAGGTCGACCACCCGGATCAGCGGATGCCCGCCCGGCAGACCGAACAGCTGGCAATACTGGTCCACGGAATTCATCTGGATAATATTCTCTGTCATATCGCTTTCTTGATTTCTTGTTGCAAAAATACATTTTTATAAAACCTTAATTCCGCAACACTATTATAAAATATTTTTTTTAAGTACCTGAGCAAC
>OGFG01003192.1_pt1 | contig 12171 bp, 8 predicted proteins | sample 1570761 | NCBI WGS metagenome assembly OGFG01 (sample SAMEA2581938, study PRJEB24529) | metagenome | biome: Human gut stool | place: China | collected 2011 | reverse complement strand
CTACTATATCAGCCCCGAGCAGGCTGCGGGCGAAAAGGGCATCGACCGCCGCACCGACCTCTATTCGGTCGGCGTGCTGATGTACGAGATGATCACCGGCAAGCTGCCGTTTGACGGCGAGAACCCGGTCAGCATCGCCTTAAAGCAGATCAGCGAGGAGCCGAAGCCCCCGCGCGAGCTGAACCCCGACATCCCCGAGGGGCTGGAGCAGATCATCCTCTTCGCGATGGAGAAGGACAAGGACAAGCGTTTTCAGACCGCGACGCAGATGATCGACCTACTCAAGCGGGTGCGCGAGAATCCGGGCGTCGTCTTCAAGCAGAAGAACACACCGAAAAAGGCAAGCGGCGGGCAGGGCGGCAAAAGCTCGATGCTCCCGATCATCATGGGCGTGGCATCGGCGTTTCTCCTCGTCGCGCTCATCAGCGCGTTCACCGTGGTGCACGACATCTTCTTCGGCGACACCGCCAACAACACCGCCACCATCGAGGTGGAGCAGTTTGTCGGCCGCGCCTATGACGACGCGCTGCAAAAAGAGCTGGACAAGTCAAGCTACCGCGTCAAGGTGGACTACGCCTACTCTGCCGACACCGAAAGCGGCATTGTCATCGCCCAGACGCCGAAGGCGGGCGAATCCCGCAAGGGCATCAAGGGGCAGAAGTTTGCCGACCTCACCCTGACGGTCAGCCGCGGCGAAGAAGAGCTGTATATGGACGACTACACCTACTACGACAAGCGGCAGGCGCAGATTGATTTGCGCGGCAAGGGCTTCACCGTCACCGTCAGCGAGGACTACAGCGATGTGGTGCCGGACGGCTGCGTGATTTCGACCTCCCCGGCGGCGGGCGAAAAGGTGTCGGCAGGTGCAACGGTCATTCTGCTCGTCAGCAAGGGCGAGAAGATTGAGACCACCGTGGTGCCGAACTTTGTCGGCACGACCTCGGTAGACGCCTATGAAATTTTAGTCAAGAGCGACCTGCGCCTCGGCACCATCAGCTACCGCTATGACGAATACGCCGACTACGGCATCATCGTGGAGCAGAGCCTCAGCATGGGCACCACTGTGCCGAAGGGCATGGCGAAGATCAACTTTGTCATTTCCAAGGGGCCCGAGCCTGCCGTGACCGCGCCGATAACCGCCGAGCCGGCGGCAAGCGTGACCGAGCCCGCCGAAACCACGGCAGCCACCGACTTTGACGACTGGCTGTCCAACCGCTTCAACTGATATGGAAAAGGCAAACGGAAAAATCGTCAAGGGCGTCGGCGGCAAATACACCGTGCGCACCGCAGACGGCGCGCGCTGCACGGCGCGGGCGCGCGGTGCGTTCCGCCATGCGCAGATTTCGCCCGAGGTGGGCGACGATGTGACGCTGCGCATTGAGGAAAACGGCGACGCCTACATCGAGTCCATCGGGGCGCGGAAGAATCTGCTGATTCGCCCGCCGATGGCAAACCTGGACATTTTGTTCATTACCGCCGCCGCGGCAAAGCCCGCGCCGGTACTCTCCACGCTGGACAAGCTGAGCGCCATCTGCGTACACGGCGGCATCCTGCCGGTCTTCGTCATCACCAAGTGCGACCTTGACCCCGCGGGCGGCGCGCGCATTGCCGCGCTGTATGAGAAGAGCGGATTCCCCGCCTTCACGCTGCGCGGCCTCGGCGAGGACGCAGACGGCACAAACGGCGCAGGCGGCACGGATGCGGACGAAGTCGCGGCGCTGCGCGACTTTCTTGCGGAAAACCTCCCGGGAAAGACCGCCGCCTTTGCGGGCGCATCCGGCATCGGCAAGTCCACGCTGCTCAACCTGCTGTTCCCCGCCCTTGCGCTGGCGACCGGCAGCATCAGCGAGAAAATCGAGCGCGGACGGCACACCACCCGCCATGTTGAGCTGTTTGAAGCGGACGGCGGGCTCGTCGCCGACACACCCGGCTTTGGCATGCTGGACTTCATGCGCTTTGACTTCATGAAGGTGGGCGACCTTGCCGATGCCTTCCCGGACTTTGCCCCCTACCTCGGGCGATGTCGCTATACCAAGTGCACGCACCTCTGCGAGGACGGCTGCGCCGTGTGCGAAGCGGTCGAACGCGGGGACATCGAGCGCTCCCGCCACGACAGCTATGTGGAGCTGTATCACACCCTGAAAGAGAAAAAAGAGTGGAAAAAGAACGGGCGCTTTGCATAAAAACTCTTTACAAGAACGAAGCAGGCGCGTATAATCAATAGCGTATCCTGCATACTGCCTCTCCCGGAGGAACTTATGAAAGATAAATTTGAGATGAACATAGACATTGCGCTGCCCGACATCCGGCGGGCAAAGCGCGCGGTGAAAAAAGCCGTGAAGTCGGTGAAATACGATGTCGCCGCCTTCCGCGACCGCGACCCCGCCGCATCAAGCGACCTTGAGGTGCTCTTGCTCTACTCGGGGCTGCACGCCGTGCTGCTGCACCGCGCCGCCCACGCGCTCTACACGCGCGGGCACAAGGTCAGCGCGCGTGCCGTCAGCCAGGGCGCGAAATTTCTCACCGGCATTGAGATTCACCCCGGCGCCAAGATCGGCAAAGGGCTTGTCATTGACCACGGCAGCGGCGTCGTCATCGGCGAGACCGCCGAGATCGGTGACGACTGCACGCTCTACCAGGGCGTGACGCTCGGCGGCACCGGCAAGCACACAGGCAAGCGCCATCCCACGCTCGGAAGCGGCGTGATGGTCGGCGCGGGCGCAAAGGTGCTCGGCCCCTTCAAGGTCGGCGACCGCGCGAAGATCGCCTCCAACGCCGTTGTGCTGGAGGAGGTCCCGAGCGACGCGACCGCCGTCGGCGTGCCCGCGCGCGTCGTGCGCATCGCGGGCAAAAAAGTCACCGACGACCTCGACCATGTGCACATTCCCGACCCTGTGGCGCAGGAATTCTGCCGCGTGGAGCATCGGCTTCACACGCTGGAGAAGAAGCTCCGCCGCTACGAGGAAGCCGAAGCGGCAAAAGAGACCGCCAAAGCAACCGAATCCGAACAAACCAAGGCCGAGGACGGCAACGCGCCGTCTGCCGGCGCCTGAAAGGACAGCAGCCATGCAATTTTACAACACGCTCACCCGAAAAAAAGAGGAATTCGTCCCGATTGAGCCCGGCAAGGTCAAGATGTACGCCTGCGGCCCGACCGTCTACAACTACTTCCATGTCGGCAACGCGCGCTGCTTTGTCGTCTTCGACATGCTCCGCCGCTACCTCGAATACCGCGGCTATGCCGTGACCTTCGTGCAGAACTTCACCGACATCGACGACAAGGTCATCCGCCGCGCCAACGAGGAGGGCGTGACCTACGATGTCATTGCCAAACGCTACATCGACGAGTATTTCACCGACGCGAAAGGCCTCGGCGTCCGCCCTGCGGATGTGCACCCGCTGGCAACCGACAACATCGACACCATCCTCTACATCGTCAAGACGCTGGTGGACAAGGGCTATGCCTACGCCGTGGACGGCGATGTCTACTTCCGCACGACGAAGTTTAAGGAATACGGAAAGCTCTCGCACATGCCGATTGAAGACCTCGAAGCAGGCGCGCGCATTGACGTCTCCTCCCAGAAAGAAGACCCGCTGGATTTCGCGCTCTGGAAGGGCGCAAAGCCGGGCGAGCCGTCCTGGGACAGCCCGTGGGGCAAGGGTCGCCCCGGCTGGCACATCGAGTGCTCGGCGATGAACCTGCGTTACCTCGGCAAGACGATTGACATTCACTGCGGCGGGCAGGATCTCACCTTCCCCCACCACGAAAACGAGATTGCACAGTCCGAATGCTGCAACGGTGTGCCCTTTGCGCACTACTGGCTGCACAACGGCTATATCAACATCGACAACAAGAAGATGTCAAAGTCCCTCGGCAACTTCTTCACGGTGCGCGAGATTGCCGCAGAATACGGCTATCTGCCCATCCGCCACTTCATCCTCAGCGCGCATTACCGCAGCCCGATCAACTTCTCCAAGGAGATTATCGAGCAGTCGGCATCGGCACTGGAGCGCATCTTCAACTGCGCCGCGGATGTGGATTTCTACCTCAAGAATGTACAGCCCGAGGCGCATGCCGACGGCGAAGAAGACGCGCTTGCCCGCATTGAGGCGTCCAAGGCAGCCTTCATCGAGGCGATGGACGACGACCTCAACACCGGCAGCGCCATTGCATCGGTCTATGACATCGTGCGCGAGCTGAACCTTCTGGTCAAGGGCGGCGCATCCGAGAAGACTGTGCGCGCGGCAAAGGCGATTTTCGACGAGCTGACCGGTCTGCTCGGCTTTGTCAAGGAAGCAAACGACGACAGCGCGTTCATCACCGAAATCGAGGCGAAGATCGCGGAGCGCACCGCCGCCAAAAAGGCGAAGGATTACGCCAAGGCAGACGCCATCCGCGCCGAGCTGCTCTCCCGCGGCGTTGTCCTCGAGGACACCGCACAAGGCACAAAGTATAAGATTGAGCAGAAGTAAAAAAGAGAGAAAAAAGGCTTTCCCATGCGGGAAAGCCTTTTTTTGTGTGGGAAAATGGAGGTAAGCGGCGGCGCGTAATTCAGCTCTCCTGTGCAAGGAGTGCGTTGTACGAGACGCGATGCGTCTCGCGGCGTTTTTCTTCGTCGGCTGAACACCGACGATTTCGCGAGCGAAACCGAAAAACATCCTGATGCCTGAGGGGTTGTTCCGTGGCTCTGTTTCTTTTCCAGCCCCTCACCGAGAGGGGTAAAAATATTAGTTCGCGCACGGTTGCGGCGGGAGACAGACGGCGCCCTACGGTTGCACCTGCACCCGCCCCACCTCAGAACTTGATCCGCAGACGCTTGCGCCAGACGAGCACATACGCACGCATGAGGCGGGTGAGCGCGATGTCGTAGATGACGAACACGATGTTGGCGGTGACGAGCAGCAAAATTTCAAACCACAGCGCCTCGGCAGCAACATACCGCACGACGAGGATCATCACAAGGACGGCCGCATTCAGCGTGAGCAGCTTGGCAGCCCATTGCAAAACGCCGTGCAGCTTTCGCTCATAGAACGCCTTGAGCGGCGGATAATAGCCGAACAGCCCGGCAAACAGCACAGCCGGGAGCTTGACAGGGAGCATCAGCAGCGAAAGGAGCGACGCCGCAGCATACGCCGCCAACGCCCACCGCGTGCCGAACTCCACCATGATCCACAAAACGCAGAGCGAGGCGAGTGCCGCCGCCGACAGGTCGAGCACATCAAACAGCGCGCCGACATAGAGAAACACCACCGCAAGCGCGGTGACGATAGCGGAAAATGCGAGCTTTTTGGTACGGTTCGTCTTCATGTTAGCAGCAGGGTACAAGATCGCCGCCCATGCATTCGCAGCAGCAATCCGCCAGCAGCAAATTTGCGCAGCAGCTGCATCCGTCGCCCGCGCAGACCGTGCCCGTTCCGCTCCCGGTGCCGCTCTGCGCCATGCGCTCGATGTTCAGCCGCGCGTTCCGATACTCCGCGTTCTGCGGGTCCATGCGGCAGGCGGTGTCAAAATACTTTGCCGCATCGTGCACCCAGCCGCGCCGCAGCAGGATGCAGCCGCGCAGGAAGTGCCACTCCGCGCCGCGGCGGTCGGTGGGCATCGCATCGAGAATGCGTTCCGCCTGCATGTACGCGCCCGCGTTGATGAGGCGGCGCACCTCGGCAAAGTCGGCGCTGCCGCCCCCGGCGTTATAGGTATAGCTGCCCGCGCCCGCGCCGCCGGAGCCGCCTGCACGGCTCATGCCTGTGCGGATATTCTTGATCTCCTCATACGCCTCGTTGATGGTCTTCATCTTCTCGGTTGCCATCTCTTTGAGGCCTTCGTCGGTATATTTATCAGGGTGATACTTCCGCGCAAGCGCGCGGTAAGCCTCCTTGATCTCCTCGTCGGTCGCGTCCTCGCGCACGCCGAGCACTTCATACGGATTTCTGTTCACCGTCTCCTCCAATCTGCGGGGCAAAGGCGCGCGCACCGGCATCCGCCATGCCGCGCCCGATGATATTGCGCACCACCGAGAGCGTTTCGCTCTCGGGTATCAGCGCGCATGCGTTTTCCATCTCGACAAGGTCGATGCGCGCAGCGCTCTCCATCAGCGCGCGCTGCGCCTCGGTCGGCATCCCGCCGTACAACAGTATAAACGGATTGTAGCTGCCGTTTTTCGCATCGTCGGCAAGGTCGTCTGCGGCATCCGCGGCATAAATCCACCGCCCGGCGTGATAGCCGATGGCGGACGCCAGCTTCTGCGCGTCGCCGGAAAGCCCGTAGGCAAAGACCTCGGCAAGCAGCTGTCCGAAGCAGCACGCGGGCGCGTCCACGCTCGCGCGGCGCTCTGCCTCAATGGCGGAGAGCGCCGTGAGCTGCGCCTGTATCTTTGCATACAAATCGGCAAGCCCGGCGCGCCGCCACATGCCGCGCACCGCAGGCACAAGCAGCCGCTTGCCGAAGCGGCGGATGCCGCGCTCGTCCGCGAGGTCGTCGCAGAGCTTGCCGTAGACAAGAAGAGCGCTGACCCGCGCGGCATAGTCAAGCTCGGCATCCCGCGCGGCGACCGGGCGACGCGTAAATGGATGCACCGCGCACCATCCGGGCTTTATGACCGGCTTGCCGCCGACGAGCGACGCGCGCACGAGATAGAGAAAGACCATGTCGTAAGACAGGGTGAGGCGTGAGCACTGCCCGGTGCAGTGCCCCATCGCGCGGCACAGTCCGCAGTAGACGCCGCGGTACAGCATATCTTCGCGCACCAGCAAGTCCGCGCGCCGCGCCCGCACATAGCCAAACATAAAAAGCGCCCCCTGTCCAAAGTGTCTTCCTCTATTTTACACGATTGCAGCACAATTATCAAGGGAAACGCGGAAAGTTTCAGGCAGTTGTCACACCTTGTTCACGGAGGGGGAGCGCGGCAGGAGACGGGGACGAGGTACACCCCCGTAGGGGCAATTCACGAATCGCCCCTACATGCCTCTTTCGAAATATCTTTTCACATTTGCATTTTCGACTGCTTTTCGCAGCATATTTTGAATGGTTTTCTCACACCTGCAAAGCACCCGCCGCACGGCGGGGGCTTTTTTTGACAAAGGCGTGCAGATTCTTGCATTTTCCTATGGTTTATGCTATAATTATATTTGTATGTCTTTACGACGCAAAACACGCGTGAAAAACGGGAGGTGCCGACTTGCTCTCCAGAATTTATACTGCCGCTCTCTGCGGCATTGACGGCTTTGAGGTCACGGTGGAATGCAGCGCACGCAAAAAGCTGCCCGGGCTTGAGATCATCGGGCTTGCCGACACCGCCGTCAAGGAAGCAAAGGAGCGCATCCGCGCCGCTGCCGAAAACAGCGGCATCCGCTTTCCCGGCCTTGAGATCATTCTGAATCTTGCACCCGCCAATCGCCGCAAGGAGGGCTCCGCCTTTGACCTTGCGATGCTCTGCGGTGTGCTGGTCTGCGGCGGCACTCTTCCGGCGGAACTTGACTTTTCAAAGATGGCATTCATCGGCGAATTGTCGCTCTCGGGCGAGGTGCGCGGCATCGACGGCGCGCTCTGCCTCTGCCTTGCGGCAAAGGCGCACGGGCGCACCGAAATTTTCGTTCCCGCCGCCAACGCCGCCGAGGCGTCGGCGGTTCCGGATGTCCGCATTTATCCCGTGCGAAACCTCACGGAACTTGTGCGTCACCTGCGCGGCGAGGCAGCCATCACACCCGTGATCTTTGACGAGACGATTTTCACGCGCGGGCGTGAGACTTTCCCGCTCGACTTTTCGGATGTCAAGGGGCAGGAGCTTGCCAAGCGCGCCATGGAAATCGCGGCGGCGGGCGGGCACAACATTCTGCTCATCGGTCCGCCCGGCACGGGCAAATCCATGCTCGCCAAGCGCTTCCCCACCATTCTGCCCGAGATGCGATTCGATGAAGCAATCGAAACCACCAAAATTCACTCTATCGCGGGGATGCTCCCCGCCGACACGCCGCTGATTGTCAACCGTCCGTTCCGCGCGCCGCACCACACGCTTTCCGCCGTCAGCCTCATCGGCGGCGGCACGAATCCGAAGCCGGGTGAAATCTCACTGGCGCACGGCGGCGTGCTGTTTCTCGACGAGCTGCCCGAATTCAGCAAAAGCGCGATGGAATCCCTGCGCCAGCCGCTGGAGGATGGGCGCGTGACCATTACCCGCGCGGCGGGCAAGGTCACCTATCCCGCAAACTTCATGCTGGTCTGTGCGATGAATCCCTGCCGCTGCGGCTATTTCTCGCACCCGACCCGCCCCTGCACCTGCAAGAAGGGCGATGTGCAAAAGTACATCTCCCGCATCAGCGGGCCGCTGCTCGACCGCATCGACATTCAGGTCGAGGTCGCGCCGGTGGACTTTGCCGATCTGCAAAAGCAATCCGCGGCGGGCGAAACCTCGGCAACGATCCGCGCGCGCGTCAACCGCGCAAGGCAGTTTGCACATGCGCGCTACGAAGCGGACGGCGAGACCGTCCGCTGCAACGCCGACCTCTCCGCAAGGCAGACCGAGCGCTACTGCACCCTCTCCGACAGCGCGCGGGAACTGCTGCGCGTCGCCTTTGACGCGCTGGGCATGTCGGCGCGCGGCTATGATCGCATCCTGCGCCTCGGACGCACGATTGCCGACCTGGACGGCGCGGACATCATCTCGGACAAGCACATTTCCGAGGCGATCATGCTCCGCTCGCTGGACAAAAAGTATTTTCTGGAAGCCTGATTTTCAGGTGTTCTCCGAAAATTTGTGCAAGCCTCACAAATCGGGTTTTCCACATTCTCCACCGAAAAAAGCTGTGGAAAATGTGGATAACGATGTATATTTCCCGTCCGGAATGCATATTTCCCGTAAAAACGGCGTTTGCGGACATGCGGTTATGCACATTTTACACATTTTTATTGTGGAAAACTCCCGCGCAAAAATATGCGCAAAAATCGAAATTTCTACGCTCTGCCCAATTCGTAGAATTTGCGGGCGCAAAACTGTGCAGTTTGATAAAGGAAAATTACCGTGGAAGAAAACAAGTATCCTTACCTTGACAGGGTTCATACCGACGAAGAACTGAAAGCGCTGTCCGTCGCGGATGCCAAAGGGCTCTGCGCCGATCTGCGCCGCTTTCTTGTCGACAAGGTAACAAAGAGCGGCGGGCACCTCGCCTCCAATCTCGGCGCTGTCGAGATTTCGGTCGCCGTGCACCGGGTCTTTGACCTGCCGCACGACCGCGTCATCTTTGATGTCGGCCATCAAAGCTATGTACATAAAATCCTGAGTGGGCGGCGCGACTTTGATACCCTGCGCAAGCCCGGCGGGCTCTCCGGCTTTGAGAAGATGGACGAGAGCGAATACGACGCATTCGGCACCGGGCATGCCTCCACCTCGGTTTCCGCCGCGCTCGGCTACGCCGAGGCGGACAAGCTCATGGGGCGCGACAACTACACCGTCGTCGTGCTCGGCGACGGCGCATTCACCGGCGGCATGGTGCACGAGGCGCTGAACAATCTGAAGAAGGATCTGCATCTCATCATCATTCTCAACGAAAACGAGATGTCCATCTCCAAAAACGCCGGCGCGTTTGCCAGCCACATCGCGCACATGCGCACCTCCAAAAAGTATTTCCGCTTCAAGCGGGCGACCACGCGTTTTTTCTCCGGTATTCCGCTTATCGGCGCGCCGATTCTCAAGGGGCTGCGCACCTGCAAGCGCTATGTCAAGAACGCCTTCTACGGCGGCGTCTACTTTGAGGACATCGGGCTGAAATACCTCGGCCCCGCCGACGGCAACGACCTCGAGACCGTCGAATACCTGCTCACGGAGGCAAAGCGGCGGGGCACCAGCGTCAACCTGCACCTGCGCACCGTCAAGGGCAAGGGCTATGCCCCCGCCGAGGAAAACCCCAGCGCCTATCACCTCGTCGGCGGCAATTACGCGGGCAATTTCTCCGAGCGCTTCGGCAAGACCCTGTGCGAAATGGCGGCAAGGGACAAGTCCATCTGCGCCATCACCGCTGCCATGCAGGACGGCGTAGGCTTGTCCGGCTTTGCCAAAGCCTATCCCGAGCGTTTCTTCGATGTCGGCATTGCGGAGCCGCACGCGCTGACCTTCGGCGCGGGGCTTGCCGCCGCGGGCATGAAGCCCTATGTCGCCATCTACTCCACCTTCCTGCAGCGCGGCTATGACAATATCCTGCACGACATCGCCCTGCAAAAGCTGCCGGTGCGCATCATCGTCGACCGCGCGGCGCTTGCCGGCGGCGACGGCGCGACGCATCACGGCATCTTTGATGTGTCATTTCTCTCCGCCATTCCGAACCTCTGCATCTTCGCGCCCGCGACCTTTGCGTCGCTGGATCGTTTTCTCCATGCATCGGCGTCTGCCGGCATGCCTCTGGTCATCCGATACCCTAACATGACCGAGGACGCACGCATCATCGACGCCTTCTTCCGCGCCGACACGCGCGAGACCGTTGCGCATGCGGACTTCACCGACGCTGCGGCAAACCGCGCCGTTATCATCACCTACGGCAGGATCGCCACAGAGGCACTGGACGCCGCCGAAAAGCTGCGCGCCCGCGGCGTTCCCTGCGGCGTTATCCTGCTGGAAACGCTCAAGCCCTACGAAGTCGTCGCCGACCGCGTGGCACAGCTTCTGCCCGCCGATGCCGCTGCCGTTGTCTTCCTGGAAGAGGGCATCCGAAACGGCGGCGCAGGCATGCTGACCTTTGACATGCTTGCGCGGCGGCACGAGGCGCTGATGGCAAACAAGAAGACGGCGGTTGTCGCCATAGACGACAATTTTGTGATTCCGGCGCAGAAGGAGTCCATCCGCCGCACCGCAGGCATTACGGCAAACGATGTGCTGCGCACGGCGGTGCACCTGCTTGCCGCCCTGCCGCAGAAAAACGAGGGAAATCCCTGATTTTTGTCTTGCAATCTGTCCCAAAGTCTGCTATCATATATATATATATATATATCATATATATAATAGTTATCAACCCATGCACTTTTGTGTTCTTTTTGCCGCCGCATGCGCCTTTGCATGCGGTATTTCCCCGCGCCTATTTTACAAAAACAGACAAGGAGTCTTTCCATGCGTTTAGCAAGCCAGCGCAAGTACGCTCTGATTCTGATTGACAGCTGCATATTCCTCGCCGTCTATTTTGCAACTGTGCTGATCGCGTTTCAGACCTCGACGATTCAGACCGCCAGCATGTCCCGCTATCTGATCACCTGTGCGATTCTGTATTGCACGGTCTTCGGCATGCGCTTCGTCGCGCGCGTCTACAACAATGTTTGGCGTTACGCCAATTCCCGCGCGTATCTGTCCATGCTGATTGCCGACACCGTCGGCGGACTTATCGGCACCGCGATAGGCTACATTACCGACCAGCACATCGGCATCTGGCATATCGTGACGGCGCTCTCCGGCTTTGCGTTGCTCACGCTTGCCGCCCGCTTTGTCTACCAGCAGCACTACCAGCATCTCAACATGAGCCTCGCGACGATGAACAAAATCAATGTTGCCATCGTCGGCGCCGGACACACCGGCGCAATGCTTGCCGAGGACATGCTCTGCAATTCCGCCTCCCACTACAAGCCCGTCTGCTTTGTGGATGTCAGCCCCGAGAAAATCGGCGGCAAGGTCTGCGGCATCAAGATTCTGCCCGGTGACGACAACATCATCAAGACGCTGAAGGGCATGCCGATCCAAGAGATTTTCGTTGCGATTCCCGACCTTGATACGCAGAAGTCGCAGACGCTGATAGAAAAATACCGCCCCACCGGCTGCAAAATCAAGTTTTACGACTTCGCCCTGCGGAACGGCGACGCCGCCGACGCAAAGCCGCGCCTGCGTGAGCTGAACATTGAGGACTTGCTGTTCCGCGATGTACTGCGCTTCACCAGCACCGACATGAAGAGCTTCTACCGCGGCAAGGTCGTTCTGATCACGGGCGGCGGCGGATCAATCGGCAGTGAACTTTGCCGCCAGGTGGCAAAGCAGCACCCGAAAAAGCTGATTGTCTTTGACATTTACGAGAACAACGCCTACGACCTCCAGCAGGAGCTGGTACATCTGTACGGTGACACGCTGGATCTCGCTGTGGAGATCGGCTCGGTGCGCGATGCGGCGCGGCTCGACGATGTGTTTGCCAAATATCATCCGCAGATTG
>OGFG01003188.1_pt1 | contig 12186 bp, 8 predicted proteins | sample 1570761 | NCBI WGS metagenome assembly OGFG01 (sample SAMEA2581938, study PRJEB24529) | metagenome | biome: Human gut stool | place: China | collected 2011 | reverse complement strand
TAAATTGTTTTTCTTCAAACTCTGACCAATTTTTAAATGAATTTTCTATGTTATTAGATTTAAATTCTATTATAGGATGTTTTTTAAAATCCCATGAAGTTTCAAACGAATCCCAATCAATTTGCGAAATATTTATACATGATTTAACATATTGTTCTATATTTGACTTGTAAAAAGCAGATTTAATCGCTGGTAACTGTGCAATCACACCGCATCCAGTATTAATTGTAGGGTTTATAACATTCATTACATTATTTATTATAGTACAGTTCAATAAACCTGCGAAATATAAATAGTCCATTTCATCATTAACAAAATAACTATTTGCGCCGGAATCAAAAATCATTCCATCTGGATAGCTTCGAACACCAAAAACTCTTGCCCCTACGCCAGACCATGTCAGTCCCTTTTTGAAATAAAACTGTTCATGAAAGGAAAAACGTAAATGAGTGCTGCTCAGTTCAAGCTGGATATGTTTGAAGGACCGCTTGACTTGCTTCTTCACCTTATCAGCAAGCACAAACTGAATATTTACGTCAAATTGAATTAGCAAACCAAAAATTCCAAAGTTTAGGTTTGTCAGATTCAGTGAATCTTGTTTATAAAAATAAGCAATTTGATCGTAGTTTCTTTACCTCTCAAGTGGAAGATGAAGTAGTTATTTCTTTACCAAAAGAAGGACAAGTATTTACTATTCCGTTTTCAACTAAACTTTATCATGGTCCATTTCCGCTTAATCAGTTAGAAAAATTCAACTTTGTGCCAACGATGTTTTCAGCACAAGGTGTGATTGGTAAAAATGAAACAACCCAACCTTTATTTGATTTACTTAAATCAGATAAGCCTATTCAATATCAAGCATCTACTAGCTATAGCTTAGCAACAAAAGGTAAAGTTGAACTAGCTGCAGGGGAAGTGACAGATCCAAATTCTCCACAAAATAAAATAGCGTGGTCAAATATCAATATTGGTTTTGATGTAGATAAAGATCGTGCGGGTAAATATGACATGACCTTGGACGAAGTGACTGCTGATTTAGGACCGAATAGTGTAGATGGGGAAGATAGCCAGGATGCTACTGCGGTTAAATCAGTAAAAACAAAGATGAAGGGCATGAAATTGGACGCTTCATTCAATCCTACAAAATGGGCTTATATTTATACGGGGAAAGGTTCTTATACTACTGAAAGCTTCGAAATGACGAGCACGGATTATGCTGGAAAAACGACCTCTCTTATTGAAAAAGGCTTAAAAGCCACATCTGATATTTCACTTAATGGTGATTTTGTAAACTTAAAAAGTGAAAGTGCAGTAGATTCATTCGTGTTAGATGGAAAAGAGTTAGGGAAATTAACTAACAATAGCGAGTTAAATCATATTGAAGCAAACGCAGTAAATGCTTTGATTGAAGCTGTTTTCACTGTCTTCAAGTCAGTCAGAGATGATAAAAATGTGAATGAGGAAATGGTATCTGAAATTTTAAGTTCATGGGTTGAAAATCATGGTATGGCTATTTTTAATAATCAACCTCAAATTAAACTCAATCCTGTGTCAATTTCAGATGATCAAGGCAAAGTGTCATTAGATTTAAATGTGGCGCTAGCGAAAGATCCGAAATTTGATTTAATGGCGGGGAGTTTATATAAACAGTTTACAGATTTTGCAGTGAATATTCATGTAGATAAAGCAACTGCAGAAAAACTTATGACACAATTAGATCCAGAAGCAGATAAAGCGTCGATTAAAGCACAAATTGAAGAGCAAGCTAAGCAAGCGGCAGCACAAAATATTGTGGTGAATAATGATAAAAATGTGACGCTTAACTTAGTGCTTGAAAAAGGCGAACTCAAACTTAATGGTCAAGTGATTCCAGAAGAGCAGGTTCAAGGCGTGTTATTTATGCTAATGATGGGCGCAGCAATGCAAGCTAAGTAATAACGGCTAAACAATCAAAAGGAGATAAAGTAATTTATCTCCTTTTTTATTAGGTTGAGCTTATTTAACTTTTAATCCAAGCGAGCTTTTAAATACCCGTCATAATCAGGGATATCAATATTGATTTCTTGATCAAATAAGCTTGATGTTAATAGAAAATCGGCGGTGCTTTGATTGATTGCCACTGGAATATTCCAAACGGTTGCAATACGCATTAAGGCTTTTACATCGGGATCATGTGGCGCGGCATTCATCGGATCCCAAAAGAAAATCATCATATCAATTTTTTTCTCGGCAATCAGTCCGCCAAGTTGTTGATCGCCGCCCATTGGGCCACTTAATAGCGAGGCTATTTCAAGTCCCGTTTCTCTAGACAATAGATGGCCAGTTGTACCTGTTGCATAAAGTTGATGGGGAGCGAGAGCTTCTTTATGTTTTTTTACCCAATTGAGCAAGTTTTGTTTGCAGCTATCATGTGCAACGAGCGCTATTCGTTTATGAGAAAAGATTGGGCGAGTTGTCGTGTTCATATTTTGTCCTCTAAAAAGCTCAAAAGCATACGAACACTTTAGATCAAAGCGGGTAGGGAATGCAATATATAAAGTATGCTTTAACTTAAACCTAAAAATCCTTTAAAAATGACCGCACTTTTAATGAAGACTATTGCAATAACACGAAGAAATGCGTGAGAACAGTGAAAATCTACTATCTTTCTTGCAAAAAATCTTCTAAAATTTACAAGATTTGTTAAATGTTTGTAACATTGATTAACAAGCTTGATTTTCGTGTTTGGTCATGACCAAACTTCATTTTCACTCAGTAAAATAAGGAAAGACTATGTCAGATACCTTAGTAAACGATATTGACCCAATTGAAACACAGGATTGGTTGTCAGCTGTTGATTCATTAATTCGTGCAGAAGGCGCAGAGCGTGCGCATTACATCATCAATCAGGTGATTGATCAGGCACGTAATGGTGGTGTGAACATTGCAAAAGGTGGCGTGACAACCCCTTATGTTAATACCATCCCACTTTCTGAACAGCCAGCATACCCAGGTGATAAAGCTATTGAGCGTCGTATTCGTAGTGCTGTACGTTGGAATGCGATCATGGCGGTATTACGTGGCCAGAAAAAAGATCTTGAATTAGGTGGTCACATTTCAACTTATCAATCTGCTGCAAGTATGTATGAAGTTTGTTTTAACCACTTCTTCAAAGCAGCGACTGATAAAAACGGCGGTGACTTAGTCTTCTTCCAAGGCCACGCAGCACCAGGTATGTATGCTCGTGCATTTGTTGAAGGTCGTATTACTGAAGAACAAATGAATAATTTCCGTCAGGAATGTGAACCAGGCAAAGGTCTTTCTTCTTACCCACACCCGAAATTAATGCCTGAATTCTGGCAATTCTCGACCGTATCTATGGGTTTAGGCCCTGTAAATGCGATCCGTACTGCTCGTTTCTTAAAATACTTAGATAACCGTGGTTTAAAAGACACCAAAGATCAAAAAGTGTATGCTTTCCTTGGTGACGGTGAGATGGACGAAATCGAAGCAAAAGGTGATTTAACATTCGCAGCACGTGAAGGCTTAGATAACTTAATCTTTGTTGTAAGCTGTAACTTGCAACGTTTAGATGGTCCAGTAACGGGTAACGGCAAAATCGTTCAAGAATTAGAAGGTTTATTTGCTGGTGCAGGTTGGGAAGTGATCAAAGTCATGTGGGGCTCTGGCTGGGATAAATTATTTGCAAAAGATACTACCGGCAAATTAACCCAATTAATGATGGAAGTAGTTGACGGTGACTATTTAACCTTCAAATCTAAGAATGGTGCATACGTTCGTGAACACTTCTTCGGTCGTTACCCAGAAACCGCTGCATTAGTAGCAGACATGACAGATGATGAAATCTGGGCATTAAGACGTGGTGGTCACGATTCAGAAAAACTTTATGCCGCATTCCATAAAGCGCAAACTGCTGGTAAGCCTGTTGTGATTTTAGCGCACATGGTTAAAGGTTATAAAATTCCTGAAGCAGAAAGTAAAAACACTGCGCACCAATCGAAAAAAATGTCTCTCGAAAGCTTAAAATCTTTCCGTGATCATTTCCAATTAGATATTAAAGATGAAGATATTCCTAACTATCCATACATCACCTTCCCAGAAGGTTCGGAAGAGTACAATTATCTTCACGGCAGACGTAAAGCGTTAAACGGTTATTTACCAAAACGTTTACCAAAATTCACCACTGAATTTAAAGTGCCGGCGTTAGAAGAATTTGCCCCATTATTGGAGGCTCAAGCTCGTCCAATTTCAACTACAATGGCATTTGTACGTTTTTTAAATACCTTATTGAAAGATAAAAATATTGGTAAACAAATTGTGCCAATTGTTGCTGACGAAGCGCGTACTTTCGGTATGGAAGGTTTATTCCGTCAAATCGGTATTTACAACCCACATGGTCAAAACTATGTGCCTTCTGACCGTGATTTAGTGGCTTACTACCGTGAAGCGAAAGATGGTCAAGTATTACAAGAAGGTATCAATGAATTAGGTGCAGCATCATCTTGGTTAGCGGCAGCGAACTCATACTCTGTAAATAACCTTCCGATGATTCCATTCTTCATCTACTACTCAATGTTTGGTTTCCAACGTGTGGGTGACTTAATGTGGGCAGCGGGTGACCAATTAGCACGTGGTTTCATGATCGGTGGTACTTCTGGCCGTACAACATTAAATGGTGAAGGTTTACAACACGAAGATGGTCACAGCCATATTCAATCTCTTGTTATTCCTAACTGTGTGTCTTATGACCCAGCTTACGTTTATGAAGTGGCAGTTATCCTACAAGACGGTATCAACCGTATGTACGGTGAAAAACAAGAAGATGTGTTCTACTACATCACCACATTAAACGAAACTTACGAACAACCAGCAATGCCAAAAGGTGCAGAAGAAGGTATTCGTAAAGGTCTTTATAAATTTGAAACCGTTGAAGCGAAAGGCAACAAAGGTCATGTTCAATTATTAGGTTCTGGTGCGATCTTCCGTCACGTTCGTGAAGCGGCACAAATCCTTGCAAATGAATATGGCGTAAGCTCAGATGTATATAGCGTGCCTTCATTCACTGAAGTGGCTCGTGAAGGTGCGGATGCAGTACGTTGGAATATGTTACACCCAACAGAAACACCACGCGTACCTTACATTGCACAAGTAATGAACGATGCACCAGCTGTTGCGGCTACTGACTACATGAAATTGTTCGCAGAACAAGTTCGTGCATTCATTCCTGCACAAAGCTATCACGTACTAGGTACTGATGGTTTCGGCCGTTCAGACAGCCGTGAAAACTTACGTGAACACTTTGAAGTGGATGCGCGTTATGTTGTAGTTGCAGCATTACATGAACTTGCAAAACAAGGCAAATTTGATGCGAAAGTGGTGGCTGATGCAATCGCGAAATTTGGTTTAAAAACTGAAATTTTAAATCCGCTTTACGCTTAATAAAAACATCCTGTGTGTGAGAGCACACAGGAGCATCTACAAATAAAGTGCGGTTGATTTTAACTGCGTTTTTTAAAGGTAAGATAACATGTCAAAACAAATTCAAATTCCTGATATCGGTAGTGATGAAGTTACCGTAACAGAAGTGATGGTGAAAGTAGGTGATACCATTACCGCAGATCAGAGCATTATTAATGTTGAAGGTGATAAAGCTTCAATGGAAGTACCAGCACCAGAAGCTGGTGTGGTAAAAGAAGTATTAGTAAAAGTGGGTGATAAAGTCACAACTGGCACACCAATGCTTGTTTTAGAGTCAGCGGATGCGGCAGCGCCTGCTCCAGCTGCAGCAGCGCCTGCGCCGGCAGCCGCACCAGCAGCTGCAAGTGTAGTTGAAGTCAATGTACCCGATATCGGTTCAGACGAAGTAAACGTGACTGATATTATGGTGAAAGTAGGCGATACCGTTGAAGTTGACCAATCAATCATCAATGTTGAAGGTGATAAAGCGTCAATGGAAGTGCCTGCTCCTGTTGCTGGCGTAGTAAAAGAAATTTTAATCAACGTGGGCGATAAAGTTGTTACTGGCAAATTAATCATGAAATTTGAAGTGGCGGGAGCCGCACCAGCTGCAGCGCCAGCTCAACAAGCTTCGGCACCTGCAGCAACGCCAACAGCTTCAGCCATTAAAGAAGTGAATGTACCAGATATCGGTGGTGATGAAGTTAACGTAACTGAAATCATGGTTGCCGTTGGTGACAGCGTTTCTGAAGAGCAATCTTTAATCACCGTTGAAGGCGATAAAGCCTCAATGGAAGTGCCAGCTCCGTTTGCGGGTGTGGTAAAAGAAATTTTAGTGAAATCAGGTGATAAAGTTTCAACTGGTTCATTAATTATGAAATTTGAAGTGGCAGGTGCAGCACCGGCTCCTGCAGCGGCAGCTCCAGCTCCACAAGCTGCACCAGCAGCAGCGCCGGCAGCACAATCAGGTAATGTATCTGGTTTAAGCCAAGAACAAGTTGTAGCAAGCGCAGGCTATGCACACGCAACACCGGTGATTCGTCGCTTAGCGCGTGAATACGGCATTAACCTTGATCGCGTAAAAGGTACGGGTCGTAAAGGTCGCGTAGTAAAAGAAGATATCCAAGCTTACGTGAAAACCGCTGTTAAAGCGTTTGAAACAGGCACTGTATCTTCTGCAGCAGCGGGTAATGGTGTGGCAAACGGCGCAGGCTTAGGCTTATTACCATGGCCGAAAGTTGACTTCAGCAAATTTGGTGAAGTAGAAGAAGTTGAATTAAGCCGTATCAACAAAATCTCTGGTGCGAACTTACATCGTAACTGGGTAATGATTCCACATGTTACTCACTTCGATCGCACAGATATCACTGATTTAGAAGCATTCCGTAAAGAACAGAACAAGATTGTTGAAAAACAAAAATTGGATGTGAAAATTACACCAGTTGTGTTCATTATGAAAGCGGTAGCGAAAGCATTAGAAGCGTTCCCACGTTTCAATAGCTCTATCTCTGAAGACGGTCAAAAATTAACACTTAAAAAATACATCAACATTGGCGTAGCGGTAGATACACCAAACGGTCTCGTTGTACCTGTATTTAAAAACGTGAACAAAAAAGGTATTATCGAACTCTCTCGTGAATTAATGGAAATCTCCAAAAAAGCACGTGACGGTAAACTTTCAGGTTCTGATATGCAAGGTGGTTGTTTCACCATTTCAAGCTTAGGCGGTATTGGTACAACTCACTTTACACCAATCGTAAATGCGCCTGAAGTAGCAATCTTAGGTGTATCTAAATCAGAAATGCAACCAGTTTGGAATGGTAAAGAATTTGAGCCACGCTTAATGCTTCCATTATCATTATCTTTCGACCACCGTGTGATCGATGGTGCTGATGGTGCTCGTTTCTTAAGCTATATCAATGGCGTATTAGCTGACTTACGTCGCTTAGTGATGTAATTAACGAGGTAAGATGTGAGTGATTAGGCTCACATCTTACAGAAAGGATCGCAAAGTGCGGTCAAAAATTTGAACGTTTTTACGAGGTAAAAATGAGTAAAGAAATTAAAACCCAAGTTGTGGTACTTGGTGCTGGTCCTGCAGGTTATTCAGCGGCATTCCGTTGTGCGGACTTAGGTTTAGAAACAGTACTTGTTGAACGTTATTCAACATTAGGTGGGGTATGTTTAAACGTAGGTTGTATCCCTTCTAAAGCATTACTTCACGTAGCGAAAGTCATTGAAGAAGCGAAACATGCAAGCAAAAATGGTGTGTATTTCGCAGAGCCTCGCATTGATTTAGATGAAGTGCGCGCAGGTAAAGAAGCGGTTGTGGCGAAATTAACCGGTGGTCTTGCAGGCATGGCTAAACAACGTAAAGTAACCGTTGTTGAAGGTTTAGCGGCGTTTACCGATCCACATACATTAGTCGCACGTGATCGTGATGGTAAACCAACCACAATTAAATTTGATAATGCGATTATCGCAGCGGGTTCTCGCCCAATTCAATTACCATTTATTCCACATGAAGATCCGCGTGTTTGGGATTCAACAGATGCACTTAAATTAAAAGAAGTACCGAAAAAACTTTTAATCATGGGCGGTGGTATCATCGGTTTAGAGATGGGTACCGTATATGATGCATTAGGTTCTGAAGTTGAAGTGGTTGAAATGTTTGACCAAGTAATTCCAGCCGCAGATAAAGATGTGGTGGGTATTTATACCAAACAAGTTGAGAAAAAATTCAAGTTAATGCTTGAAACTAAAGTGACTGCAGTTGAAGCAAAAGATGATGGTATCTATGTTTCAATGGAAGGCAAAGCATGCAACGATACTAAACGTTATGATGCAGTATTGGTCGCAATCGGTCGTACGCCAAATGGTAAATTGATCGATGCAGGTAAAGCAGGTGTTGAAGTGGATGAGCGTGGTTTCATTCATGTTGATAAACAAATGCGCACTAATGTGCCTCACATCTTTGCAATTGGTGATATCGTTGGCCAACCAATGTTAGCACATAAAGGTGTTCACGAAGGTCACGTTGCTGCGGAAGTGATTGTAGGACAAAAACATTACTTCGATCCAAAAGTCATTCCTTCTATTGCTTATACTGAACCAGAAGTGGCTTGGGTAGGTAAAACTGAGAAAGAATGTAAACAAGAAGGTTTAAACTACGAAGTGGCTAAATTCCCTTGGGCTGCTTCAGGTCGTGCGATTGCTTCAGAATGTGCTGAAGGTATGACCAAATTAATCTTCGATAAAGATACTCATCGTATACTTGGTGGGGCTATCGTGGGGGCTAACGGTGGTGAATTGTTAGGTGAAATCGGTCTTGCGATTGAAATGGGTTGTGATGCGGAAGATATCGCATTAACGATTCATGCTCACCCAACACTTCATGAATCTGTTGGCCTTGCGGCTGAAGTGTTTGAAGGTTCAATTACTGACCTTCCAAACGCAAAGGCGAAGAAAAAATAATCAATTCAAATCCTTTTAAGGGCTGCTCATTGAGCAGTCCTTATTTTTTTGAGATCTCACTCACAAAATTGCATAAAAATTCAATAAAAACTGGCGGACATAATGACTTTTTGATAAAATCCGACCAGTTTTGTTTTTATATTTTTTTATTATTTAAAAGCTATGTTAAAGAAGATTTTGATTATTGTAGGTTTGGCTGTTTTGACAACAGCCTGCTCTAACAACTCGGGGCAGGCACAGAACGGCATGATTAGTGAAAGTGATGATGCTGAGTTAACAGGACTGATTGCCGGTTTAGATGGGAAAAAAGGGGGCCTTTACCCTAAATTAAGAACTAATCGTCCTAAATCAGGTTTAGTTGGTGATAAAGCGCTTGCTCAAGTTTATAACGAATGGGTTGGTACTCGTTACAGAATGGGTGGCACTTCAAAATATGGTATTGATTGCTCTGCATTTATGCAAACTGCTTTTCTCGATGCTTATGGCATGGAACTTCCACGTTCAACCTCAGAACAACGCTATTTAGGTCGCCAAATCCAAAAACATGAATTACGTAAAGGTGATTTAGTGTTCTTCCGTCGCAACAATCATGTTGGCGTTTATATCGGTAATAACCAATTTATGCATGCAAGTTCAAGCCAAGGTGTAACAATTAGTTCATTAGATGAAGATTACTGGGCTAGAACTTACACACAATCACGTCGCGTGATGTAATAACAATTTTTATTTCAAAAAAAGTGCGGTTAATTTTAACCGCACTTTTTCTTTACGTAGATTATCTATTTATTGGCTTAAGCCGCAAATTTCATTAAGTCTCTTCTTGGTTTCATTTGATGGATGGTATTCGTCACCGTGCCCACTAATGGAAGGTTTGTCCATTGTGTAGTTTTAATATTTTCCACTTTAGAATCTAATGCCATGAATACAAATTCATTACCGCTTACACCGGCAAATTCATAAATATGGAATTCATCTTGTTTTTCTAAGACAACAAGATCACCAATGAAAAGGCTGTCATTTTTTTCAACCACTAACATATCGCCCATTTCAATTCCCCAAGCAAGCATATTCGGATTGGTAACACGAATAAAGCAAGTTTGTTGTGGACGTTTGATGCAATAAAGGTTGAGATCTAATTTTTTATTAAATGTCGATTTGCTTTCAACATCATTGAAAAATGGCATAGGATGATAAGAAAACGTCATATCATTTTGTGCAACTGTATTTGCGTAGTTCATCATCTTGTGTTCCTTTTAGTTAGTGTGTTTTTAATCATTGGTTGTTTATACAGGTGTAATATACTGTGGTTAGATACAGTATGTCAATAGGGCATAGAAAAAATTTTTTTATAGGCGAAAATTTTAGAAAAAATTCATTCCTAGCTTAAAAAGTTCACTTTTTTGGCAAAATAATAAAGAAAAAATTTTCTTTTAAATAAAATTTGAGCTATCTTTATCTTGTTTCGGTGGATCGTAACGATCTGAAGTTCAACTTAATCTTCATTTAAAACTATTATGAATACATCACGTTTATTTCATTTTCTTTTCCAAGGTAATTTGGTAAAACGAATTGCCGTTGGTTTGGTACTCGGGATCCTTGTTGCATTGGTGAATGAGAGTGTTAAAAATTCATCAGGCATTGATCTTGCATCTAGCTTTGGTGTGTTAGGTCAAATTTTCGTTAAAGCATTGCGTGCAGTTGCACCAATTTTGATTTTCTTCCTTGTTATGGCTGCACTGGCTAATAAGAAAGTGGGCTCTAAAAGCAATATGAAAGAAATCGTAGTGCTTTATCTTGTGGGAACCTTCTTAGCCGCTGTTGCTGCAGTAATTGCAAGTATGGCATTCCCATCAGATGTGGCTCTTGCAGTAAAAGAGGATGCGAGTTCAGCGCCTCAATCTGTTGGCCAAGTCATGTTAACTTTAGTATTGAATGTGGTGGATAACCCATTAAATGCAATTTTCAAAGCAAACTTTATCGGTGTTTTAGCGTGGTCTATCGGTTTAGGTTTAGCCCTTCGCCATGCATCAGATGCAACGAAACAGGTTGTGGCTGATTTTGCAGAAGGCATTTCTAAAATTGTTCACGTAATTATTTCATTTGCACCTTTCGGTGTATTCGGTTTAGTGGCTGAAACATTATCTGACAAAGGCTTATCTGCGTTAGGTGGATATGTTCACTTATTATTCGTGTTAATCGGTACAATGTTATTTACTGCCTTTGTACTTAATCCAATTCTCGTTTATTGGAAAATTCGTCGTAATCCATATCCATTAGTGTGGACTTGTGTACGCGAAAGTGGTGTAACTGCATTCTTTACACGTAGTTCTGCAGCAAATATTCCTGTAAACATTGAATTAGCAAAACGCTTAAATCTTGATGAAGAAACCTATTCAGTGGCGATTCCATTGGGTGCAAATATCAATATGGCGGGTGCAGCGATTACCATTACTGTATTAACGTTAGCGGCTGTTCATACATTAGGTATCGAAGTGTCTTTCGTCAGTGCGGTGTTATTAAGTATTGTTGCGGCGCTTTGTGCGTGTGGTGCTTCTGGTGTTGCAGGTGGTTCATTATTATTAATTCCATTAGCTTGTAGCTTATTCGGTATTTCTGATGACATCGCGGCACAAATGATCGGTGTAGGTTTTGTGATTGGTATCTTACAAGACTCAACTGAAACAGCACTTAACTCTTCAACTGACGTATTATTTACTGCAGCAGTATGTATGGAAGAAGAGCGTAAAAACGGTTAATTAAATTCATCTAACAAGGCGGGCAATTGCTCGCCTTTTGTTTTTAAAGGGAAGAGAATGACGCTTTTAATTCAGCAAGCAAAATTTGAACTTCATCAAAAACAGACCTTAAACTTACCGCACTTTGCGATTGAGGCAGAACAATATTGGGTGGTGGTAGGCAGTAATGGGAGTGGGAAATCGGCGTTTGCTTTAGCCTTGCAAAATGAGTTGCCTTTACAGGAAGGGGAGTACCATAATTCCTTTAAACGTGTTCACTCCTTTTCTTTTGAAAAACAACGAGAAATTCTTGAAGCGATATTGAAGAATTTAAACAACGATGATACCGATCCTGATTTTTTTGGTCAAACGGCAAGAGAAACCATTTTAAATGGCAGTATGGATCTCACTTTTTGTGAGCAAATTGCAGAAAAATTAGGGATTACTTATCTCTTAGATCGTTTCTTTATCAAACTTTCCACTGGCGAAACTCGAAAAGTCTTATTGGCACAAGCATTAT
>OGFG01003182.1_pt1 | contig 12215 bp, 9 predicted proteins | sample 1570761 | NCBI WGS metagenome assembly OGFG01 (sample SAMEA2581938, study PRJEB24529) | metagenome | biome: Human gut stool | place: China | collected 2011 | reverse complement strand
GATGCGGCAGATGTGGTACTGATGCGGGAAGGTCTTCGAACCGTTCCTGCAGCGATCCGGTTAAGTATGGCAACGATACGAAATATCAAAGAGAACCTGTTCTGGGCATTTATTTATAACATTATCGGAATACCGCTTGCCGCAGGTGTCTGGTATCCGATGTTTGGCTGGAAATTAAACCCGATGTTTGGAGCATTTGCCATGAGCCTTTCCAGTTTTTGTGTAGTAATGAATGCATTACGGTTGAATTTTGTGAAGATATATGTTAATAATAGTAAATACAGAATACACCAAAAAATGGTATCAAAAAATGTTGAGGGAAATAATAAGATAGAAAAGGAGACTGGTACGATGAATAAGACGGTGTATATAGAAGGAATGATGTGCGGACACTGCGAGGCAAGAGTGAAGAAAGCATTTGAGGCACTTCCACAGGTAACAGAAGCGGAGGTCAGCCATGAGAAGAAGCAGGCGGTGCTTACTTTAAGTGGCGAGTTATCCGATAAAGAGATTAAGAATACAGTGAAGGAAGCCGGATATAAGGTAACTTCGATCAAGTAAAATAGAAATACGGGATAAAAGATAAAATGGCAGGGCACGGTTTACTGTGTCCTGTCATAAATTAATAAGAAGGAAATTGTCTATGAAGAAACTATTGAACAAGTTATTTAGTCGAATGGTAATTACATGTCTGCTGGTAGCGGCGCAGTTGATCTTCTTTATGGTAGAAGTATTCAAGCTGCAGCAATACTATGTATTGGTGGCGGCTATTCTGCATTTGTTAAGTTTTATAGCTGTGATGCATCTGTTATTAAAGGATGTGAATCCGTCAATTAAACTGGCATGGATCGTTCCGATCCTGATGTTTCCGGTTCTCGGTGGTCTGCTTTATCTGCTCTACGGACATATCATTATGCCGAAGAAGTTAGAGAAATACATGAAGCATGCGGCAGAATGGGATTATGAGACGGATCTGTATGCGAATATGGCATATTTTAGTGATGTGATAAAAGGGCAGCAGCCATACCGGTTGTTCAAATATACAGAAGATTATGCAGGTTCGCTTGTATATCAGAATACGGATGTCCGGTATTATCCGATGGGTGAAGATGTCTGGCCGGATTTTGTTGATGATCTGAAAGAGGCAAAGAAGTATATTTTCCTTGAATACTTTATTATTAATCCGGGTGAAATGTGGGATACGGTTCTTGACATCCTAAAAGAGAAAGTAAAAGAGGGCGTGGAAGTCCGTCTGATCTATGATGACATCGGCTCAGTCTTTTATGTGCCAAAGTATTACTGGCGTGAGATGGGGAGCTATGGGATCAAATGTATGGCATTTAATCAGGTGGTTCCATTTCTGGCAACGATCTTTAATAACAGGGATCATCGGAAAATCGCGGTTATGGATGGTAAGGTTGCCTATACCGGCGGCTTTAATCTGTCCGATGAGTATATAAATAAGAAAGCGCCTTATGGCAAATGGAAGGATAATGGTATCCGTATGGAAGGTGATGCTGCATGGCGTTTTACAATCCTGTTTTTACAGCTGTGGAACAGTATCCGAAATGAAGATAAGCATATCTTAAGCTATCGTCCAACAGAGCAGAAGAAACATTTGAACGATGGATATCTTCAACCATATACGACAAATCCGCTCAAGAAAGAGCCGATTGGCGAGAACATATATATGCAGATGATCAATGACGCAAGAGAGTATGTATATATCTTTACACCATATCTGATCGTATGCAATGAGATGATGACAGCATTAAAGCTTGCGGCAAAGAGAGGCATCGACGTCCGAATCGTAACACCGGCGATTCCGGATAAGAAGATGATCTTTCGTATGACACAGTCGAGCTACAAAGAGCTGCTTCGTGCCGGCGTGAAGATCTATCAGTACACACCGGGATTTATCCATTCCAAATGTATCCTGACGGATGATAATCTGACATCGATCGGTTCTATCAATATGGATAACCGAAGTTTTTATCATCATTTTGAATGTGGTGTATTGGTATATGATTCCAGTATCATTGCAGAAGTGAAGTACGATATGGTTTCAACGATGAGGGAATCCGAAGAGATCACACTGGACTGGTGTAAGGAGCATATGTCAAGAATTACACTGGTGGATGCTTTCCTCAGACTGTTATCGCCACTGCTTTAAACAGAATTGGAAATAAATGAAAAATGCTTTTGTAGAATGGATATAAAAATATGGGAAAAGTAGATCAGAAGAACAAAAGAGGAGATATTTATAAGATAACGGATGCAGTGATCCATCTGTATCTGGTCTATATGTTTGTGATTTTTCCTCTGGTTCTGCATGATGGATATAAAGATATTACCATAACAAAATATAATTTTTTTAAGAACGGTGTTCTGGCACTTCTTATAATCATGGCACTGCTTCTGGTTCTGTATCTGACAGATCGTTCGGGAAATACAGGTCATCCGGGAAGTGATAGGGCAGTATCAAAAAAACATACCATACTGGCATCGGATGTCTTTATGGTTTTGTTTTTGATTGCAGGATTTTTTGCTTTTTTAGCAGCAAAGGATCGGATGGCGGCATTCACCGGGGAATTGGGAAGAAGATGCGGTTTCGCATTTTTGCTTCTCGTCGGAGCAGCCTATATCTGCGTGGCAGTAGGATGCAGCGTGAAAGAATGGATCTATCCGGTATTTGCCTGTGTGAGTGGACTTACATATCTGATGAGTATTCTGCAGCATCTGGAGATTGATCTGTTTCATCTGTATGCGTCGATTCGATTTGACCAGAGACCGATGTTTATATCGACATTTGGCAATATTAATATGTACGCAAGTTTTCTCTGCTTGACGATCCCGTTATTTATGGCGGCAGGCATGTATGCAGACAAATGCTGGAAGCGTGTGTTATATACATTCGTTTTGTTCCTTGGAGGAATGGCAGTTATTGCCGCAAATAGTGATGTAGCTTATATTGGTATCGGAGTACCGATGGTGGTGCTGTTATTAGCAGGGATAAGAAATCGGGTAAAGACATATGATGATCGTATGGTGATTGGACAAAATTCCACCTGTGACCCGTTTTTAGGTTGGCTTATAGGATATGCCGGTATCGTTCTTGGTTATACGGTGATGGCATTTCTTACGACCGGAACCGGAAAGGGATACGATAAGCTGACAGGGCTTGCAAAGCTGGTGGATCATCGCCTGATTTTAACAATTGAATCTATAGTGTTGGTGATAGGCAGTCTGCTCTACGGATGGGGCAGTAGAAAAAAGGCAGATTGTGTAGTTTCCCAAAAGAAAGGTTTAAGGTCTGTTAAGGATAAAAAGCAGGCATCTACAATGAAATGTTGGAAGGTAATATTTTGGAGCGTGGTTGGGATATTGATTCTTACTGCATTTGTAACAGTGGTAACAGGAGTCGGCAACCAGTGGGAGATATTTACCTTTGACGATGAATGGGGCAATTACCGGGGATATGTCTGGAACAGACTTTTCCGGATTTATCAGGATCTTCCATTTGTGAATAAGGTATTTGGTACGGGAAATGAGAGTATCTATACATTGATGTCCGCAAGGTACAGTGATGAGATGATAGAAGTGACAGGAACAGTCTATGACAGTGCACATAATGAATATCTGCAATATCTGGTAACTATGGGTATCGTTGGTCTTATCACATACCTTGGGCTTATCATTACGTCCATTGTGAATGGAGTGAAGCTGGTAAAGGAAAATCCTTTATGTATGCCGCTTCTTGCAGGCATGATAGGATATGTCGTACAGGCATTTGTAAATGTGGAACAGCCGATCACGACACCGTTTTTATTCCTGTTTCTTGCGCTTATGGCAGGAATGAGAAGGAGAAGTTGACAGGAGTTAATGGGATTGTGGAAGTACAGGCTTGTCAAAGTGTTATATTTCGTTGTATAATCACAAAGTATGTGTACTATAGATGAAACAACTGCCGGAAAGTGGTCGAAGACATATATTTTGCCGGTAGCTGGTTGGACACAGAATAAAAAGTAGATAATAATTATGATATAAAAGGTCAGCATCTAAGCAGATGCTGTTACAGGAGGAAAAAATGAAGGTTTATGATGAGTTAGTGGCAAGAGGATTGATTGCCCAGACAACAGATGAAGAAGAAATTAAAGAGCTGGTAAATAACGGAAAAGCTGTTTTCTATATAGGATTTGACCCAACCGCAGACAGTCTTCATGTAGGACATTTCATGGCACTTTGTCTGATGAAACGTTTACAGATGGCGGGTAATAAGCCGATTGCCCTTATCGGTGGCGGTACAGCTATGATCGGTGATCCATCCGGACGTACCGATATGAGACAGATGATGACAACAGAAACGATCGCTCATAATGTAGAATGCTTCAAGAAGCAGATGAGCCGTTTTATTGATTTCTCAGAAGGCAAAGCACTTCTTGTAAATAATGCAGACTGGTTACTTGACCTGAACTATGTAGATGTTCTTCGTGAGGTTGGCCCTCATTTCTCAGTTAACAACATGCTTCGTGCAGAGTGCTACAAGCAGAGAATGGAGAAGGGCTTAAGCTTCTTAGAGTTCAACTACATGATCATGCAGAGCTACGATTTCTATGAGTTATTCCAGAAATATGGCTGTAATATGCAGTTCGGTGGTGATGACCAGTGGAGCAACATGCTTGGTGGTACAGAACTGATCCGTAGAAAGCTTGGCAAGGATGCATATGCCATGACGATCACCCTGCTTCTGAACTCAGAAGGCAAGAAGATGGGTAAGACACAGAAGGGTGCTGTATGGCTTGATCCAAACAAGACATCACCATTTGAGTTCTACCAGTACTGGAGAAATGTTGCAGATGCCGATGTATTAAAATGTATCCGTATGCTGACCTTCCTTCCACTGGAAGAGATCGACAAGATGGACAGCTGGGAAGGCAGTCAGTTAAATACAGCAAAAGAGATCCTTGCATTTGAACTTACAAAGCTGGTTCATGGCGAAGAAGAAGCAGTAAAGGCACAGGAGAGTGCAAGAGCATTATTCTCCCAGGGTGTTGCTGCTGATATGCCATCTGTTACATTGTCAGCCGATGATTTCAAGGATGGTGCGATCGATATCGTATCCGTACTTGTAAAGTCCGGTCTGGTATCCTCCAGAAATGAAGGAAGACGTGCGGTAGAGCAGGGCGGCGTTGCTGTTGATGGTGACAAGATACCTGATATCTCAGTTACAATTCCGGAAGAGAAGTTTGATGGAGACGGAATCGTTGTAAGACGTGGTAAGAAGAACTTCCGTAAGGTAAGTAAATAAGGTTAAATATAAAATAAGAGAATGATTCTCCCTGTTTTGCAAATACTAGTTCGTATGAATATGTATCTATGAAACAGGGAGATTTTTTATGAAAGATAAAATATTTGGAATATTACAACGAGTTGGACGGTCGTTTATGCTTCCGATTGCGATCCTGCCGGTGGCAGGACTGCTGCTTGGAATCGGAAGCTCATTTACCAATGAAACCATGCTTGAAACATATGGGCTGATGCGGATCCTTGGGCCGGGAACGATATTTGCTGCTGTATTTGAGGTAATGAGTGAGGCAGGAAATGTGGTATTTGCCAATTTGCCAATCCTGTTTGCCATGGGCGTGGCGATCGGTATGGCAAAAAAGGAGAAGGAAGTTGCTGCGCTATCAGCGGCTATTGCATTCTTTATCATGCATGCATCGATCAGTGCGCTGATCACGATAAATGGTGGTACGGAAGCAATGCTTGCAGGAGCAGTTACTTCTGTCTGCGGTATCACATCTTTGCAAATGGGTGTATTTGGCGGTATCCTGGTAGGACTTGGTGTGGCTGCCCTGCATAACCGCTTTTATAAGATTGAACTGCCGCAGGTGTTGTCTTTCTTTGGTGGTTCCAGATTCGTTCCGATCATATCAGCATTGGTATATACCGGGGTTGGTATTTTGATGTTCTTTATCTGGCCGGCAATCCAGAAAGGCATCTATACCATAGGTGATCTGGTTTTAAATTCCGGCTATGCAGGAACCTGGGTATATGGATTTATGGAACGTCTTCTGATACCATTTGGCCTGCATCATGTGTTCTATCTGCCATTCTGGCAGACTGCGGTCGGAGGAACGTTGGAGGTTGGTGGGCGTGTTGTAGAAGGAGCACAGAATATCTTCTTTGCACAGCTTGCAGATCCATCCGTTACAAAGTATGCGGTATCAGCCACCAGATTTATGTCCGGTAAATTCCCGCTTATGATATTTGGTCTGCCGGGAGCGGCTCTTGCTATGTATAAAACAGCAGCACCGGAGAAACGGAAGGCAGCAGGCGGACTGCTTCTTTCCGCAGCCCTTACAGCCATGATCACAGGTATTACAGAGCCGCTGGAATTCACATTTTTATTTGTCGCACCGGCTCTGTATGGAATCCATTGTATTCTGGCAGGCTTTGCCTATATGCTGATGCATGTATTTGAAGTCGGTGTGGGAATGACCTTCTCCGGCGGTCTGATCGATCTTACCCTGTTCGGCATCATGCAGGGAAATGCAAAGACGAACTGGATCTGGATCGTTATTGTCGGTATCGGTTATTTTATCGTATATTATGTATTGTTCTATTATCTGATCCGGCGGTTTGATCTGAAAACACCGGGTAGAGATAACAATGACGAAGTGAAATTATATCGTCGAAGTGATATGGATGCCAGAAAGCATGGAGAAAATGCCAGAGAGCAGGGATCAGACAATGACCGGAATACGGATGTTTTCCGGAATCACAGCCCACAGATGGAGACTTCCAGACTGATCTGTGAAGGACTCGGCGGCAAGGCCAATATATCGGATGATGACTGCTGCGCAACCAGACTTCGTTGTACGGTATATGATGCAGCTCTTGTAAAAGAAGATGTTCTCCGGGCAAGCGGAGCATCCGGCGTGGTGAAAAAAGGATATGGCGTACAGGTCATCTATGGCCCGAAGGTGTCTGTGATCAAATCCAATCTGGAAGATTATCTGGAAGGGTATGATGAGAAGGTGGTTATTGCAGTATCTATATTGAGTCCGGTTACAGGAGAGGTTTTTGAATTATCAAGTGTGCCAGATGAGGCATTTTCCAGTGGAATGATGGGCGATGGAATCGCTGTATTGCCAACGGATCCTGAAATAACCGCGCCTGTTGCCGGAACGATTGCTTTTGTCTTCGACACGAAGCATGCCATAGGGCTGGTAACGGAACAGGGAATCGGTGTGATGATCCATATTGGAATCGATACGGTAAAGCTAAATGGCAAAGGCTTTGACGTACTGGTTGAGACCGGACAGATAGTGTCTGCCGGACAGTCGGTCATGCGGCTGGATCTTCCTTATCTGAAGAAGCATGCGCCATCCTTAATATCCCCTGTCATTATAACGGAGCTCCCGGATGGCTATAAACTGCGTCCGGTAAAGACCGGAAAGGTGAAGAACGACGAGGAGCTCCTGGTGGTGGAGAAGAGATAAGATAAATAGAAATGACAGAAGGATTTCCACTTGTGGAAATCCTTTTGTGAATATATTATAATAATAAATAGATTAAAGGCAACAAAGGCGGAAGGATAAATGGCAGGAAAAAAACTGGATGAACAGATGGAAAAGACAATACGGAATAATTACAGACGATTGACAGGCTGTCTGATCGACAGGAAAATGACGATCACAACCATGGAAATCATTGCATACTGTCAGATTGCTTCCATGATCACAGATACTGAAGGGGCATCTGCAATATTAAAAGGAGCATTTGTAACCTATTCCAACGAAGCAAAGATCATGCAGGGTGTTCCGGAAGCGGTGATAGAAACCTATGGTGTATATTCAAAAGAAACAGCGAGGGCAATGGCGGAAGCCTGTAAACAGGCATATCGTTCAGACATTGGAATCGGTATTACCGGTACAACGGGAAATATTGATCCAAACAATCAGGATAGTGTACCGGGAGAAGTATATTATGCAGTGGCTGTTTCGGATACGATCATCGATGGATATTTCCAGATGGGAGAACAGGATTCCAGACTGTATTATAAACTTTATGCCGCGGAGAAGGTGGCAGAAACGCTTGGGGATGTGCTTGGGGTTGAAATAGAAGCGGTTCTTGCCTGATGGTGTGGCGAATATATTGTTGGAGAAATATATAAGATATGGGGGATGAAGATATGAAAAAGAAATTAATGGGGTTGATTATATGTTTAATAGGATTCGGGATGGGCTTTCTGTCCTTACTGTATTCCAATGAGGCTGTGCAGTCCCTGAAAGAATGTACGCGAAAAGTAGTTAATCCAAGCATAAAAGATAAAAAGGACTGGATATTTTCCTCAATTGGGAATATAGGAACCGTTGGCTTCGATGCAGTTTTATGTGATCAGTGAAATGAACTGGTCGGGAAATCAGGAAGTAGCACAGTGGAAGTATTATTCAAATGGTGACTTTATAGACCTGGATGATACAGAACTCAGAACCAAACTGCTGGTTGCAAAAAATGCTGAAAATATAAACTGGCAGTTATAGGATAAAAAAGTGAGTATGTTTTGGATATTGTTACTGTTGTTAACTTTCTAAAAAATTTCCCCTCAAAATTTTTATTTTTCCTCTTGATTTTTCAAATCAAAAGGAGTATATATATTGTATCAAATAAATAGACGAAATGAACAAAGGTGTTCCAAATCATTGGGACACCTTTCTTTTTTTGTTTTATCAGAAGAAAGGAAGTACAAAATTATGATGAACAAAATTTCAGCCGTATTCGGTTCACACGTTTTCTCCGATCAGGTTATGAGAGAGCGTCTTCCAAAAGCAGTTTATAAATCCTTGAAGAACACAATCGATAAGGGCGAACCTCTTGATACATCTATTGCAGATTCTGTTGCAGCAGCAATGAAGGAATGGGCAATGGAACTTGGCGCAACACACTATACTCACTGGTTCCAGCCACTGACAGAGACAACAGCCGAGAAGCATGATTCATTCGTAAGTACAGTAGGCGATGGCGGAGTTATTCTTCAGTTCACAGGTAAAGAGAGGATCAAATCCGAGCCGGATGCTTCATCCTTCCCTTCTGGTGGACTTCGTGAGACATGCGCGGCCAGAGGATATACAGCATGGGATTGTACCTCACCGGCATTTGTAAAAACAACAGATGCAGGAACCTGTATCCTTTGCATCCCAGCAGCATTCACATCATATACAGGTGAGTCACTTGACTACAAGACACCACTTCTTCGTTCCATGGATGCAATCAGCAAGGAAGCTTTAAAGGCACTTGCATTATTTGGAAATACATCAGCAAAGAAGGTTACAGCTTCTGTTGGTCCTGAGCAGGAATACTTCCTGATCGATAAGAAGAAATTCGCCAAGAGAACAGACCTGAAGCTTTGTGGACGTACCTTATTCGGTGCGATGCCTCCAAAAGGACAGGAGCTTGACGATCAGTATTTTGCAGCGATCAAAGATAAGGTTGCATCATACATGACCGAGTTAAATGAAGAATTATGGAAATACGGTATTCTTGCTAAGACACAGCACAACGAAGTTGCACCTGCTCAGCATGAGTTAGCACCTATTTTCTCAACAACAAATATAGCAACCGATCAGAACCATCTGGTTATGGCTACGATGAAGAAGATCGCAGCAAAGCATGATCTGGAATGTGTTCTTCATGAGAAACCATTTGCAGGTGTCAATGGTTCCGGTAAACATAACAACTGGTCAATTTCAACAGATGAGGGCGAGAACCTGATCGATCCTGGTAAACATCCGGAGACAAACCTTCAGTTCCAGTTCTTCCTTGCAGCCGTTCTTGCAGCCGTTGATAACAATGCAGAGTTGTTAAGACTGTCCGCATCATCCGCAGGAAATGACCACAGACTTGGAGCAAATGAAGCACCTCCAGCAATTATTTCGGCATTCCTTGGTGAACAGCTTGAATCCATTGTTAAGCAGATCATCGAGAAAGGGGAAGCTACAGAATCACCAAAGGGCAAGACTTATGTATCCGGTGCATCCACACTTCCTACATTTACAATGGATGCTACAGATAGAAACAGAACATCACCATTTGCATTTACAGGTAACAAATTCGAGTTCCGTATGGTAGGTTCTACACAGTCCATCGCATTCCCAATGATGGTATTAAATACGATCGTTGCAGATCAGTTAAAGAAGATGACTGACGAACTGGAGGGTGCAGAAGATTTCGAGACAGCATGTAAGGCATTGATCAGAAAGACTCTGACAGAGCATCAGAAGATCATTTTCAACGGAAATGGTTATTCAGATGAATGGATCGCAGAAGCTGAGAAACGTGGACTTCCAAATATCAAATGTATGGTAGATGCAGTTCCATATCTGGCAGCAGATAAGAGCGTTAAGATCTTTGAAGGCCTTGGCGTTATGGATAAAGCAGAGTTATCAGCCAGAGCAGAAGTTATGCTTGAGAATTACGCAAAGAAGATCAACATTGAGGCACTCACAATGATCGAGATGTCAAATGAAGAGATCATCCCAGCAGTTATGGAATATCAGGCAGAGCTTGCAAAGGGCGCTGCTGAGATCAAAGCTCTTGGTATCGAGCCAAGCGTACAGGTATCTCTGTTGAATACAATCTCTGATAAGCTTGCAGAACTGAAGACAGCAACTGTAAAACTGGAAGAGCTTGTTGCAAAAGCTGCTGATTACGAAGATGATATCGAAGCATGGGCAAAATACTATCACAACGTAGTATTTGCAGCATTTGATTCTGTAAGAACACCTGCTGACGAATTGGAAAAAGAACTTCCAAAGACAGCATGGCCATTCCCTACATACGAGCAGTTATTATTCGAGCAGTAAGATCAAATACAGTAAATGTTTATTACAACCTAAAATAGTCAAAGGGCATCTCGTTTTCTATAATAGAAGGCGGGGTGCTTTTTTACTTTGAGCCATTGTCGTATGGAATCACTGTACGGATATCATAAAAGCTATGGTCGAAACCCCGTTTTTCTGGTATTATAAAAAGATGTGATGTGTAATATTGATCAAATATAAAAGAATCAGGAGTTTGATTTGAAGAATTTATATATAGCAGAAAAACCAAGTGTTGCTGCTGAATTTGCAAAAGCATTAAAAGAGAATACAAAACGTGGTGACGGATATTTAGAAAGTGAAAATGCTGTAGTAACATGGTGTGTGGGTCATTTGGTTACTATGAGCTATCCGGAATGTTACGATGAAAAATTGAAAAAATGGAATATTCAGGATTTGCCTTTTATTCCGGAAGGAGAATGGAAATATGAAGTAATTCCTGGAGTAAAAAAGCAGTTTAATATTGTAAAAGGTCTTTTGAACAGAGAAGATGTAGAGACGATATATGTTTGCACTGACTCAGGAAGAGAAGGAGAATATATATACAGACTGGTGGCTCAGGAAGCAGGAGTACATGATAAAGTACAAAAACGTGTATGGATTGACTCTCAGACTGAAGAAGAAATTTTAAGAGGAATGAAAAAGGCGCTTACAAGCTACTATCATATTCATCCAGCAGATAGAATGCCGATTGAAAATTTGATTGGGCAGTACAATACAACTTTCAATTTCATTACATTCAACTACACGCAGTGTTTGGATAAATGTGTGGAAACTGTGCAAGCAGCATCCAATGTAAAAGAACGTATTAATGGAGAAATAGGAGAAATCGTTCATGTTCATGGGTATACAGAACCGGATTTGATTATGGGGGTAAATGATAGCTCTCAAATTGAAAATGAAGCTTTCTCTAAGGATTCTACCATTTTGAATGAATTGGTGAAACCTAGACAAAATCAGATAATTCGTATGAATTATGATTATAATGCGACACGAGTTATAAATCAGAGCAAGATAATCTGTGTTTATGGAATGTCGATAGGAGAAACTGATAAGAAATGGTGGGAACTCATAATGAATTGGCTTCAAGGAAATCCCGATAGACACCTTATTGTGCTAAAACATGAAGCCGAAAAGAGGCAGGTGTTTAGATGGAGACGGTTTGTTGATCGAACACGAGAATATCTATTTATGTATGGAGGCGTATCATCGGAAAAAAGAGCGAGTTTGGAAAGCCAAATTCACGTTGATGTTGATAGGGATATTTTTTCAATGGATTTAAGAAAGCAAAATCATGCATTTGTCTGTAAGTCGTTGTTGTAAAGAAATCAA
>OGFG01003179.1_pt1 | contig 12217 bp, 9 predicted proteins | sample 1570761 | NCBI WGS metagenome assembly OGFG01 (sample SAMEA2581938, study PRJEB24529) | metagenome | biome: Human gut stool | place: China | collected 2011 | reverse complement strand
GGAAACGGCTTGTGAAAATAGGTAGTCGCCGACTTGAACGAAACGCTCTAAGAGAGATCTTAGGGCGTTTTCTCTTGTGCTTGGTAAAGGGCTCAATGACAGAATTTTTTACAAAATGAGTGGAAACTGGCTGAAAGAAAATCTGTAAAAGCATCCCACACGTTTTAGCGAAAGCGTGTGGGACTTTTTTCGTCCAAAGCTCTTGCATCTGGTCGGCGGGTGCGGTATGCTTAACCAATAGGACGCTTGCAAGAGGGAGGGCAGAGACATGGACAGAGAAGAGATCCGCTATCTGCTGGGCAGCACGATCTATGCACGGGCCAAGGCATACGAGAACCGGGTGCAGGATCTGGAATGTGAGACGGCGGAGAACGGCGTGCGCCATCTGAGCGCCGACGTGCGGGGCAGCGGCCGGAACCTCTACCGGACCCAGGCGTGGCTGCGCCAGAACGGCAGTTTCGTCAGCGCCAGCTGTACCTGCCCTTTCAATGAAAACGGCGAAGGTCCCTGCTGCAAGCACATCGGTGCGCTGCTGCTGCATGAGGTGGATGAGCCGGAAGAAAAGACGGAGTCAAAACCGGAAAAGAAGGCACTGCTGGACATCCCGGGTGTGCAGCGCGGGACAGAATTTGCTAAAGAAGCCGCAGCTCGGAAGGATAGCTACGTCTCCGGTCTCGAGATGCTGTTCGGCAGGAAATGGCGAGGCGATGAACCTGTCTCGGATGTGCAGGCGCAGGAACTTCTTCGAGCTTATCAGGAGGACGCGCTGGCCGAGGTGGAGAGTCTGACGGCCTCGGACGGCCAGCAGCGAGGCTTCGCGGAACTGGAACCGGAACTCATCCTGGACTACTCCGGACAGCCACCGCTGCTGCGCCTCCGCATTTCGGACGGCGGACGGCAGTATGTCGTCAAAAGCATCCCGGAACTGCTGACGGCTATCGAGAAAGAGCGGAGCGTCAGCTACGGCAAAACGCTGGCCTTTGTCCACCGCTGGGACGCCTTTACCACCGAGGCACAGAAAATTCTGACGCTGCTCCGCCGCCAGCAGGACACGGTAAAGAGCGTAGAAGCCGCCACAGGCCGCCCGACCCGCAGCATCGCAAATGGCCCCGCTGGAAGTGTGCCGCTGTCGGGTGAGCTGCTGGATGAACTGGTGGTATTATATGAGCCGAGGGGCGAGGTGGGCGGTTACGCCTTGCGAAAGGGTCTGCCCGCGCTGACGCTGCGGGTCGAGAAGAAGAGGGGCGGCGTACACATTGTGGTGGAGCCCAGTCTGTACACATTGCAGGGCCTCGACTACAGCTACCTTTATAATGAAGACACCATCTGGAAGCTGGAACGAGCCGAAGCGGCCCGTCTGCTGCCCGCGTTGAACGCCCTCTGCGGCAGCGGACTCTTTTTCACCAGCAAGGATGCCGTGTCGTTTTGCAGCTTCGTGCTGCCGGAGCTGGGCCGGAAGATCACCATCGACGACCCTGACCGGCTGCTTTTGAATCAGATCCCGCTGGAGCCGGTGGTGCAATTTTATCTGGATGCGCCCCACATGGGGGCCGTCCGCGTCCACCCGGAATTTTTGTATGGGGAAGACAGGGTGACGCCTTTTGCGGCCCCGGTCGATTTATTGAGGGACGCCCGCGCAGAGTGTCGGGCCGGGCGGCTGCTCCAAACTTATCTGACCCAGCAGACCGACACCAGCCCCGCCGAATATGGCACAGACGACGAGGATACCCTTGTTACTTTCCTTGAAGAGGGTGTGCCTGCCCTGCTGGCGGAGGGCGAAGTCTACCTCAGCGATGCATTCCGCGACTTGCAGGCTGCGCCGCCGAAGATCTCGGTGGGTGTGTCGGTACAGGGCAGTGTGCTTGATTTGGAGGTGGACACTGGCGAATTCCCGGTGAGCGAGCTGAAAGCTCTGCTCAAGTCGCTCCACCAGAAAAAGCGCTACCACCGCCTGCGGGATGGCCGATTGCTGCGGCTGGATGACTCGCTGGAAGTGCTGGACGAACTGAACGAAACGCTGGAACTCTCCGGCGCAAAGCTGGGCCAGAATCATGCGCAGCTTCCGCTTTACCGTGCGCCCAGCCTCGACTGGGCGCTGTCAGGCCAGACCGGTGTGCGCTTCAACCGGGATGATGCCTTCCGGCGCATCAGCCGGAGCTTCCACGCCGTCAAGGACAGCGAGTATGCCCCGCCTGCCTCCCTGCAAAAGACTCTGCGCAAATATCAGCGGGACGGCTACCGCTGGCTGCGGACGCTGGACGGTTACGGTATGGGCGGCATCCTCGCCGACGATATGGGCCTGGGCAAGACGGTGCAGGTGCTGAGCTACCTGCTGGCCATGAAGCAGAACGGCCAGACTCTGCCCAGCCTCATCGTCTGCCCGGCCTCGCTGGTGCTGAACTGGGCCGAGGAGTGTCAGAAATTCACGCCCGAACTCTCCTGCGTGGTGGTGGACGGCGACGCTGCCCACCGTGCTGAACTGGCTGAGAGCTGGCCCGCCGCCGACCTCGTGGTGACCAGCTACGATTTGCTGCGGCGTGACGAGACGCTTTACGAGGGGCAGGAGTTTTATGCCTGCATCCTCGACGAGGCGCAGGCCATCAAGAACCACACCACCCAGAAATACAAGGCCGTCTGCAAAGTGCGCAGCCGGGTGCGATTCGCCCTCACCGGTACGCCGGTGGAGAACCGGCTGGGCGAGCTGTGGAGCATCTTCTCCTTCCTGATGCCGGGCTATCTGCCGCCCTACAAGAGCTTTTGCAGCCGGTTCGAGAAGCCCATCGTGCAGGAGGAAGACCAGACCGCCGTGCGGCGTCTCAATCAGCTGACCGGCCCCTTCATCCTCCGCCGCATGAAGTCGGATGTGCTCAAGGAGCTGCCGCCCAAGACCGAGAATGTCTACCGCATCGAGCTGGAAGAGGAGCAGCGCAAGCTCTATCTGGCCGCTGTGGTGGACGCCCGGGAGAAGCTGCAGGCCGCAAAGCCCGAGGACAAGATGGCGGTGTTCGCCGTCCTCATGCGGCTGCGGGAGATCTGCTGCGACCCGCGCCTTATCGCAGACAACTGGGAGGGTGGCAGCGCCAAGTTGGACGCCTGCGTGGAGCTTGTCTCTAGCGCCGTGGAGGGCGGCCACCGCATCCTGCTGTTCAGCCAGTTCACCTCGATGCTCGAGCTGCTGGCAAAGCGTCTGGACGCCGAGGGCATCAGCCACTTTACGCTGCAGGGCTCGACGCCGAAGCCCGTCCGGGCGGAGCTGGTCCGGCGGTTCAACGGGGGAGAGGTGAGCGTTTTCCTCATCTCGCTGCGGGCCGGCGGCACTGGCCTTAACCTGACGGCGGCGGACATCGTCATCCACTACGACCCATGGTGGAACGTCGCCGCCCAGAATCAGGCCACCGACCGCGCCTACCGCATCGGCCAGCAGAACCCGGTGCAGGTGTATAAGCTCATTGCACAGGATACCATTGAAGAAAAAATCGTGGAATTGCAGCAGGCCAAGCAGTCGCTGGCCGACACCGTGACCGGCACCGCCGATGGCGCCATCCTCTCGATGCGGCCGGATGAGCTGCTGCAGCTGCTGGAGGGGAGCGAACCATGAAATACGCATTGTTTTCGGTGCCGGTCGGCACCATTTACGACCTGCCCCAGACCATCAAAGAGGGCGAGGAGGGTCTTGTCTCCACCATCGGAGATGAGGGCCTGTATGGGCAGGCCTGTCAGGTGCGGACCGCGCCCGGCGGCGTGACCGCTGCGGGCGTCCAGCTGCCGCCCGATGTGGCCGAAGTGGTCAGCTTTTACGGGTACCATGGCTATGTGAATCAGCGGGAATTGCAGTTTGTCCGCGAGGAGGAGCTGTGGGAGTATCTGAGGGCAGACCTCGTTCTCGTGGGCCGCGCTACGGATGTCCTCAGCCTGCCCAAGGTGCAGGGCGTCCGGATGATGGAATTGGAGCGGGGAGGTGTTCTCCGTCGCCAGCCTGAGACCGCCGAAGAGGTCGAGGCCCACAAGGGCTGGGCGAAAGTTCTGCTGACGGATGGCCGGACGGGCTATGTCCGGGACGTGGCGCTGGAGCCGGTGAAATATGAGATGACGGCGGTCTTCTCCCAGAGAGAGGGCCTTGCCTTCAATGACGCGCTGGCCGAGACGCTGGACACGACGGCAGACAAGCTCGTGCCGGAAGCTGTGGCACACTGGTACGGCGGCAGCGAAGAAGCCTTCCGGGCTGCTGTCTGTGAGCAGGCAAAAAAGTATATGGGTACCGAGTACCGCTGGGGCGGCAAGTCGGGCCGGGGCATCGACTGCTCGGGCCTCGTCAGCAGTGCCTACATGCAGTGCGGTGTGCTCATCTACCGCGACGCAAAGATCATCGAGGGCTGGCCGATGCATGAGGTGGCTTTCGAGAACAAAAAGCCCGGCGATGCTCTCTTCTTCCCCGGCCATGTGGCGCTTTATCTGGGCGAAGGGCGGTATATCCACTCCACCGGTGCCGCCGTCAGCGGCGGTGTGGTCATCAACAGCCTTGAGTCGAGCGACCCGCTGTATCGGGAGGATCTGGTGAAGTGTTTGTATGCGGTGGGGAGTATTTTCTAAAAGGAGATAACCATGAAAGTCTTTGATCTACATTGTGATACCCTGAGTGAGCTGCGCTACGCCGAAAAGGCGGGTACGCCCAAGAGCTTTGCGCAGAATGATCTGCACATCGACTTGCAGAAACTGAAAAAGGGCGACTATATGCTGCAGTGCTTCGCCGCCTTTGTCAATCTGGGCGACAAGACCCCTGGTGCCGACCCGCTGGTGACGGCGCTGGAAGAAATCGACGTCTTCAAACGCATCATGGAAAAATACCCAGAGGATATTGCTCCGGTGTATCGACCCTCTGACATCCGAAAAAACGCCGCCGAGGGCAAGATCAGCGGAATGCTCACCATTGAAGAGGGCGGCTGCTGCAAGGGCAGCATCGGTGTGCTGCGCCGGATGTACGAGCTGGGCGTCCGCATGATGACCCTGACCTGGAACCACGAGAACGAGCTTGCCAGCCCCAACGTCGTCCCCGGCGGGGGCCACAACATCTGGCCCTGCACCCCCAACACCGAGACGGGCTTGAAAGAAAAGGGCTTCGAGTTCCTGGCTGAGATGGAGCGTCTGCACATCATCGCAGATGTGAGCCACCTGTCCGACAAGGGCTTCTGGGACATTGTGGAGCACTCCACCCGCCCCTTTGCGGCCAGCCACTCCAACTGCCGCGCCCTCGCACCCCACTGCCGCAACCTCACCGACGAGATGATCCGCGCCCTCGCCAACAAGGGCGGCCTCGTGGGTCTGAACTACTGCAGCGGCTTCCTCGACAACCAGCCCGAAGAAAAGCTCTGCCGCAGCACCACGGCCCTGATGGCAAAGCACGCGGCCCACTTCAAGCAGGTGGGCGGTATTGAGATCATCGGTCTGGGCAGTGACTTCGACGGCATCGGCGGCAAGCTGGAAATGGACGACTGTTCCAAGCTCCCGCTGCTGGCCGACGCACTCCGCCGCGAGGGCTTCACCGAGGACGAGGTAGAGGCCATTTTCTACCGCAACGCCCGGCGGTTCTTCGAAGAAAACCTCTAAATAATGTATAAAACGACATGGAGATTCCAAAATGGATAAAAACATGACGCTGGAAAAGCGTATTGCCGCCGAGCTGTATTCCTATCAGGGCAAGATGAGCGTCTTTGTGGACGATCTGCACGGCCACACGGTCGAAATCGGCGCTGACGAGGAATTTGAGACGGCTTCCACCATCAAGGCATATATCCTCGCAGCCCTGTATCTGCAGGCCAGCCGGGGCAAAGCCAGCCTCGAGGAAAAAATCACTTACAAGCCCGAGCACTTTGTGGACGGTTCCGGTATGCTCCGGGCGCTGGGCGTGGGCGCAAGTCTGAAAGTTAAAGACGCCGCCACCATGATGATCATCTGCTCCGACAACATCGCTACCAACATGGTCATCGACTATCTGGGGCTGGACACCATCAACGCCTGCATCCGGGAAATGGGCTTTGCCCACACCGTCCTGCACAACCCGCTCCACTTTGATATTTACGACGACCTCGGCACCACGACGCCCCGGGACTACGCCTCGCTGTTTGCGCAGGTGGCAAAGGGAACGCTCGTCAGCGCTGAGGCCAGCGCTGAGATGCTGGCCATCTTCCGTCAGCAGCACTACAATACCATGCTGACCCATGACTTCCCTCAGTTCTATCTCGACTGCGAGGAGACCGGCGAGCCGGAACTCATCTGGGTGGCCAGCAAGAGCGGCAGCATGAACGCCTGCCGCAACGACGGCGGCATCGTCCACACCCCCTACGGCGAGTATGTCATCGTCCTGATGAACAAGGAATTCCACGACATCATCGAGTACAATGACCATCCCTCCATGGTCTACGGCGCCCGGGTGTCCCGGATGATACTCGACCAGATTTTGGCCTGTGAGGGTGAGCTGTACAAGTAAAATCGTGGAAGAAATAGGAATATTAAGGGGAATCATAACAATGGGTATTCAAATCAGCCTGCCGATGATGGCATTTCTGGTGTTCATGACCGGCTTTGCGGGTTTTGTCGATTCGGCAGCGGGCGGCGGCGGGCTCATCAGCCTGCCGGCCTATCTCTTCGCGGGCCTGCCGCCTCACTATACTTACGCCACCAACAAATTCAGCGCCGCCTGCGGCACGACGTTCGCCACGGCCAGTTTCTTCAAGAACGGCGCGATGAACCTCAAGGTCGGCATCCTCGCCGCCATCGGAAGCTTTGCGGGCAGTGCCTTGGGCGCACACATCGTCCTGATGCTCAGTGATGAGGTGCTGCAGATGATGATGTTCATCATCCTGCCCATCGCGGCAGTCGTCATCCTGTGGCGTCGCAATCTCCCGGACGAGAACCGGGACGACGGCACCCTGAATTTGAAAAAGGCCCTGCTGGCCCTGGGCATCGGCTTTGGCATCGGTCTGTACGACGGCATGGTGGGGCCTGGCACCGGGACCTTTGCCATCATCGCTTTCACCAGCCTGATGGGCTTCGACCTGCGCACCGCCAACGGCAACGCCAAGGTGCTCAACCTCGCCAGCAACTACGCAAGCCTCTTCACCTATCTGAGCAGCGGGCTGGTGGTCTTTCCGGTGGGCATCCCCTGCGCCATCAGCAACATCGTCGGCAACATCATCGGCTCCCACTTCGCCCTGAGAAAGGGCGCAAAGTTCATCCGCCCCATGATGCTCGTGGTGCTGGTGCTCCTGCTGGGCAAGCTCATCATGGATATGCTGTAAGTAAAAACGAAAAAAGGCTGCTGTGCGTCTGCACAGCAGCCTTTTATTATATCCTATCAGTCGATGACCAGCCCGTTATCAAAGAAGGCCAGACCAAACGCACCGGGACCGGCGTGGGTGCCGATGACGCAGCCGATCTGGCGCACCAGCGGCTCGGGAAGGCCGAGATTGTCCACCAGATAGGTCTGGATGGGGTTCACCTCGCGGATGCTGATGGTGTAACCGGCCAGAGAAGGGAAACGGGGATTGACGCCGCCCAGCTCCTCTATCTTCTTGAAGAGGGCGACGTATGCGCCGGGCAGACCCCGGGCCTTGCCGGCCATGGCGACTTTGCCCTCCTTGATGGTGATGAGGGGCTTGATGCCCAGCATCCCGCCGGCCACGGCGACGGCGGCGGGCAGACGGCCACCCTTGCGCAGATACTTCAGGTCGTCGATGGCGGCGACGAGGTGCAGGTGCTCCTTGGCGTGCTCGAGGGTGGCGGCGATCTGGACGGCAGATTTGCCTTCATCCCGCAGGTGTGCGGCCAGACGCACCAGCAGACCCTCGCCGAGGCAGACATTGGTGCTGTCCACGAAGAGGACGTTGTCCACGTTGGCCAGGTCTGCGGCCAGCTTCGCACACTGATAGGTGCCGGACAGCTCATGGGACAGGAAGATGCCCACGACCTCGTCTCCGGCGGCAGCAGCCTCGGCGTAGAACTTTTCGAACAGCTCAGGGCTGGGCTGGCTGGTGGTGGGCAGCTTTTTGCAGCCGGCCATGTGCTCGTAGTACTCGCTGGGAGTCAGGTCCACGCCGTCCCGGATGACGGTGCCGTCCTCGAGGGTGACGTTGAGGGGGATGACGTCCACACCCAGCTGCGCGGCCTCGGCGGGCAGGATGTCGGATGCAGAATCGGTAAGAATGCGTATCATATAGCTCGTACCTCCATGGGTGCGTTCATCGTGTGTCTTTGGTAAAACGACAAATCTATAAAAAAGTCGTACAAAGTATACCAGAACGCCGGGCGGAATGTCAATCTTTTGAGTGAAATTTCTTCGAATGAACGAAGAACTGCTTGCAAAACGGGGCGGCAGTATGGTACAATGTCCGCCGACAGGAGGGTGCGCCGTGAAAAGACTGATAAGGGAAACGGAAAAGCCATCTTTTCCGGCTCAGTGCCGGGTCCTGGCCGAGGCGGCCGTGCTTTGGGGGCTGCTGGCAGCGGGAGCACAGCTGCTGCTCCCGGCGGAAAAGACGGCTCTGCCCGAGGGCGCGGCCCTCGCGTGGGCTGCGCTGCGCATCTGCCTTGTGACCCCTCTGGCGGAAGAGCTTGCCTTCCGGGGCGGGGCGCTCTATCTTTTGCAGCCGCTGGGCGGCGCGGGGGCTGTGGTGGTGCAGGCGGTGATTTTTGCGGCGCTGCACGGCAGCTGGACGGCCCGGGCCTATGCGCTGGGCATGGGGCTCATCTTCGGCTGGGCGGCCCAGAAAGCGAAGAGCGTATGGCCCGGCAGCGCGTTACATATTATAAATAACTGCTTCGTGTTTGCCGCACGGCTGGCAGAAAGGGGAATGGGATGACCGATTTTGAGCTGATGGGCGCGGCGCTGGAAGAGGCCCGAAAGGCCGCTGCACTGGGCGAAGTGCCGGTGGGCGCGGTAGTGGCGAAGGACGGAGAGATCATCTCTGCCGCCCACAACACCCGCGAGACGGAGAAAAACGCCCTCCACCACGCTGAGCTGCTGGCCATCGACGCGGCCTGCAAAAAGCTGGGCGGCTGGCGGCTGTGGCAGTGTGAGCTGTTCGTTACGCTGGAGCCCTGCCCCATGTGCAGCGGCGGCATCATCAACAGCCGGATCAGGCGGGTGGTGTACGGCGCAGCGGATACCAAGGCCGGATGCTGCGGCAGCGTGACCGACCTGTTCGCCCTGCCCTTCAATCACCATCCGGTGGTGGAAAGCGGTCTGCGGGCGGAGGAGGCGCAGGCGCTGCTGCAGGCGTTCTTCCTCCGGCTGCGGGAGCAGCGGGCCGCAAAGCCCCGCTGGAAACCGCCCGTGACCCCCTGAGAACGTGAAAAAAGTGGGAACTGCGTGAAAAGACGGCGGTTCCCACTTTCTTTTTTCGTCGAATTGTGTTATATTATTTAATGGTAACTTGTCGAAACCACTCGCACAGACCAGCGGGCTCGCCGCAGGACCGGCCTTGACCGGAAAGAGGAGCAGAGCGCAGCCCATGGGTGCGGTGGAGGGCGGGACCTTCCTGCCTGCGGGATTTTTTGCAGGCAGAGAACAAACGGCAGGAGGGCTGACTCTTGTACGATGATGAATTTGAACTGACCTTTGACCTGAGCGATGAGGACGAGGCATCCCGGGCCCCTGCGCCGGAACAGGAGCCGGTGCAGGAAGCTGCGCCGGAACCGGCAGCGGAAACGGAACCGCCGGTGGAGCCTGTGCCGGGACCGGCAGTCCCTGCGGCCAATGGGCGCTGCGTGCTGATCTCGGGCGGCGACCGGGGCATCGGAGCTGCGGCGGCCCGCGCCTTCTGGCAGGCGGGCTACCGGGTGGCGGTGCTCTACCACACCCACGCCGAGGAGGCGGCGGCGCTGGAAAAGGTGCTGCCGGGCCTGCTGGCGGTCCAGTGCGACGTGGCCTCCCGCGCCAGCTGTGAGGTGGCGTTCCACACCGTGGAGCAGGCCGTGGGCCATGTGGATGTGCTGGTGAGCAACGCGGGCATTGCCCAGCAGAAGCTTTTTACCGACATCACGCCGGAAGAGTGGCAGCACATGCTGGATGTCAACCTGACCGGCGAGGAGATGGGACTTCTCATCGGCAAGAGAGGACAGACACTCGATTCCCTTCAGTATCTTGTAAGCCTTGTTGTAAATAAGGAATCTGAGGACTACTTAAGAGTCAAGCTGGATACCGAAAATTACAGAGAGAGAAGAAAAGAAACACTGGAGACTCTCGCAAAGAATATCGCTTACAAGGTAAAGCGGACAAGACGTCCGGTTTCCTTAGAGCCGATGAATCCGTATGAGAGACGGATCATCCACTCCGCACTCCAGAACGATAAATATGTATTCACAAAGAGCGAAGGTGAGGAGCCGTTCCGCCATGTTGTGATCGCGTTAAAGAAGGAAGAGCGCAGAGAGAGAAGACCGAGATACGAGAGACGCGAAAGAACCGCTGGTTCTGAGAATAGCTATCGCAGCAGCAGTCAGGAATAATAATTCACAGATCAGCCATGCGCCGCACTGTGCGGGAACGCATGGCTGATTTTGTCTGGAAACAAAGGTAACCAGGAAGGTGCTGAATAGTTGCAGATATCGTGATAGAGGGGGTTGCCTATGGCAGCCCCTTTGTGCTATGATAGGGTGATTAATTGTGTGAATTTCCGTGAGTTTACAGGACTTGCGGAGCCAGAAAATAGAAGATCATTCAGCTTGATGTTTTAAGTCAGCAGGCGTGAGTGACAGGATGGAGATTATGGAATATACAGATACGATTGCAGCGATCGCCACGGCGATGGGAAATTCAGGAATCGGAATCGTGAGGATCAGCGGTGAGAACGCGGTTGAAGTAGCGGAAAAGGTCTTTCGGGAACCTGGAAAGAAAAAGCTTTCTGAGGCGGAGAGCCATACGATCCATTACGGATACGTTTATGACGGGGATGAGGCTGTGGATGAGGTCCTTTTGATGCTTATGCGAGGACCACGGAGCTACACAGCGGAAGATACCGTGGAGATCGATTGTCACGGCGGAATGCTGGTCACGAGACGGATCCTGGAGACAGTCTTAAAGGCCGGGGCGAGACTGGCAGAGCCGGGTGAATTTACGAAACGGGCGTTCTTAAACGGCAGGATCGACCTCTCCCAGGCGGAGGCGGTCATCGACGTGATCAACGCGAAAAATGAATATGCGCTGCAGTCCTCTGTGAGCCAGCTTCGGGGGAGTGTATCGAAGGAGATCCATGAGATCCGGGAACAGATTATCTATGAGATTGCCTTTATCGAGTCGGCGCTTGACGATCCGGAGCATATTTCCTTGGACGGATACGGGGAGAAATTGCTTAAGGTTGTTCTTTCTGTGAAGAAGAAGCTTGAGAAGCTGATCCGTTCTTCCTCCAATGGACGGGTGGTTTCTGAGGGCGTAAAGACTGTTATTTTAGGAAAGCCGAATGCCGGAAAATCGTCCCTGATGAATGTTTTAGTTGGCGAGGATCGCGCCATTGTTACGGATGTGGCGGGAACGACGAGAGATATCCTTGAGGAACATATCTATCTTCAGGGAATCAGCCTGAATGTTGTGGACACTGCAGGAATCCGGGATACGGAGGACGTGGTGGAGAAGATCGGCGTCTCCCGGGCTATGGAAGAGGCGAAGAAGGCGGATCTCATCATCTACGTTGTAGATGGATCGAGGGAGCTGGATGAGAACGACTATCAGATCATGGACTTTATTAAGGAACGGAAGTCGGTGGTGCTCTTAAATAAGAGCGACCTGGAGCCGGTAGTATCCGCGGATGAGGTGGAGAAGCGGTCCGGGCATAAGGTGATCGGAATCTCCGCGAAGGAGGAGACGGGAATCGACCTCCTGGAAGAGGAGATAAAGTCCTTATTCTATGAAGGTGAGATCGACTTCAACGACCAGGTTATGATCACGAATGTGCGCCATGTGAAGGCTTTAAAGGACGCTTTCGAGAGCATGTCCATGGTGGAGAACAGTATAGAGAACGGCATGCCGGAGGATTTTTATTCGATCGATCTGATGGATGCCTATGAGAAGTTAGGTCTTATTGTCGGGGAGTCTGTGGAGGATGACCTGGTGAATGAGATCTTCAGCAAGTTCTGTATGGGTAAGTAAGATTATGGTGGAAAGAAATTGGCGGATCGGAACGTTTTTTATGGGAGATTCCGCTGGGAGTATAGAAGAGACAGTAGGGAA
>OGFG01003149.1_pt1 | contig 12321 bp, 9 predicted proteins | sample 1570761 | NCBI WGS metagenome assembly OGFG01 (sample SAMEA2581938, study PRJEB24529) | metagenome | biome: Human gut stool | place: China | collected 2011 | reverse complement strand
TGATCAAGGAAGCCGACCATGTGGTCATCATGGGCCACCGCATGAGCGATCTGGACGCCATTGGTGCCGCCGAGGGCGTATTGCGCATCTGCAAGATCTGCGACGTCCCGGCGGTGATCGCCGTGAAGCGGGACGCCACGCTGGCGGGCAGCCTGATCGACGCGCTGTGCAGGGCGGGCCAGAAGGATGACTTCATCGACCCGAAGGACGCACTGCCCATCATCTCCAAGCGCACCCTGTGCGTGGTGGTGGATACATACCAGGTGGGCCTTGTGGAAAGCAAGGAGATCCTGGAAAAATGCGGTAAGGTGGCTGTCATCGACCACCACCGCAAGGGTGTGGGCTACATCCAGAACCCGGATCTGGTCTGCCACGAGCCCTATTCCTCCTCGGCCAGTGAGCTGGTCACCGAGCTTTTGCAGTATGTGGGCGACCGCGACGACAAGCCCAACCGGGTGGAAGCCGAGGGCCTGCTCTCCGGCATCCTGCTGGACACGCAGGACTTTACCCTGCACACCGGCGTGCGTACCTTTGAAGCCGCTGCGGCCCTGCGCCGTTACGGTGCCGAGACGGAGCGGGTGCGTCAGCTGTTTGACGTGACCATGGTGGAATATGCGGCCAAGGCCGAACTGGTGGAGCGGGCACGGATGTACAAGAACTGCGCCATCTCGGTGGGCGGCGAGATCGCCCCGGAGGCCCGTGTGGCCATCGCGCAGGCCGCCAACGACCTGCTGCGCATCCAGGGCGTGGACGCCAGCTTTGTGGCGGTGCAGGTGGGCACCGGGGTGAACATCTCGGCCCGCAGCCTGGGTGCCGTGAACGTGCAGGTGATCATGGAAGCACTGGGCGGCGGCGGCCACCAGACCATGGCAGCGGCACAGCTCAAGCACATCACCCCGGAGGCGGCCCGCTCCCGCATCGAGACGGCCATTGACAACTACTGGGCATCCCAGAAAAAGAGCGGTGCCGAAGAAAAATGAGAGTGAGAGGTTCTTCCCATGAAACAGTATGATTACCTGATCGTCGGTGCGGGCCTGTATGGTGCCGTGTTTGCCCACGAGGCAAAGAAGGCCGGCAAGAAGTGCCTTGTCATCGACAAGCGCAGCCACATTGCGGGCAACATCTACACCGAGCCGGTGGAGGGCATCAATGTGCACCGCTACGGTGCCCACATCTTCCACACCAACAACAAGACCGTGTGGCAGTATGTGAACCAGTTTGCGGAGTTCAACCGCTACACCAACAGCCCGGTGGCCAACTACCATGGCGAGATCTACAATCTGCCCTTCAACATGAACACCTTCAACAAGATGTGGGGTGTGGTGACCCCCGCCGAGGCAAAGGCCAGGATCGAGCAGCAGAAGGCGGAGGCAGGCATCACCGACCCGCAGAATCTGGAAGAGCAGGCCATCAGTCTGGTGGGCACCGACATCTACGAAAAGCTCATCAAGGGCTACACCGGCAAGCAGTGGGGCCGCCCCTGCACCGAGCTGCCGGCCTTTATCATCAAGCGTCTGCCGGTGCGTTTTACCTACGACAACAACTATTTCAACGCCCTGTATCAGGGCATCCCCAACGGCGGCTACACCGCCATGGTGGAAAACATGCTGGAGGGCACCGAGGTGCGCCTGAATGTGGACTATCTGGCTGACCGTGAGGCGCTGAACGCGCTGGCCGACAAGGTGGTGTACACCGGTCCGGTGGATGCCTACTTTGGCTACCGGCTGGGGGCTTTGCAGTACCGCAGCGTCCGCTTTGAGACCGAGGTGCTGGACACCGACAACTATCAGGGCAATGCCGTGGTGAACTACACCGATGCCGAGACCCCCTACACCCGCATCATCGAGCACAAGCACTTCGAGTTCGGCACTCAGCCCAAAACGGTCATCAGCCGGGAGTACAGCGCCGAGTGGAACAAAGGCGACGAGCCGTACTACCCGGTCAACGACGCCAAGAACGGTGCTCTGTACGCCGAATACAAGCAGCTGGCCGACGCCGAGCCGGGCGTGATCTTCGGCGGCCGCCTGGGCGAATACAAGTACTACGACATGGACAAGGTCATCGAGGCGGCACTCGATGTGGTGCAGAAGGAACTGGCGTAAAACCCTGACCGTTTAGAATGGCCGCCGCGTGTGCTCTGGCCAGAAATAGCGGAAATAAATTGGATTCTTGCACTTCCGGAACGCCTGCGGGCGTTCCGGAAGTGCATTTTTCACAAGAGGGGCCGGAGAGAAAACATTCTGCACAACTTTTTGCAGGGAGAAGTTATCAACGGCAGCAGCTCCTTGCGTGAAAGGGTGTTTGGAGCAGCCCGCAGGCTGCGACAAACACGAAATAAATCATAAACTTCCGATGAATATGGTCAGAGCGAAGCGGAGACCATTTTAAATGGTTGGCTGCCCCTCTTGCTCAAAGCCGACAAATGCGCTATACTATAAACACAAGAACGGCACCGGGGTTCCGGTGAAAAGTGAGGGATAAACATGAAAGTGATTCTCAAGCAGGATATCAAGGGCATTGGCAAAAAGGACGAGATCCATGAGGTGTCCGACGGCTACGCCCGCAACTACCTGTTCCCGCGCAAGCTGGCGGCTGTGGCCGATGCCAGCGCTGTGAACGTGGCCCGCGGCAAAGAAGCCGCAGCCGATTTCCATGAAGCTGAGAATGTGGCCGCTGCCAAGGCACTGGCCGCCAAGATCGAAGGCAAGACCGTGACCATCAAGGCCAAGGGCGGTGCCTCCGGCCGTCTGCACGGCAAGGTCACCGGCAAGGAAGTCGCTGAGGCTCTGGCCCAGCTGGCCGGTTCTCCCATCGACAAGAAGAAGATCGAGCTGGAGACCAAGGACATCAAGGACGCGGGCGTCTTCAACGGCAAAGTCCGCCTCCATGTCGGTGTCGTGGCTTCCTTCAAGGTCCAGGTAGAAGTGGAGCAGGCCTGATTTGACCGCTATCTGCGCCCCCTCTCGGCAGGGGGCGCTTTTTGGCTTTACGGCATTTATATAAATAAAGCAGAAGGATAACTACCATGCCGAACGAACGACATTATAACGAACTCAACCTCGAGAGCGTGGGCATCAACCTGCCCTACAATATGCAGGCAGAGCAGAGCGTGCTGGGCGCGGTGCTGCTGAAACCCGAGACCCTGACCGACCTCGTCGAGATCATCCGGCCCGAGATGTTCTACACCCGGCAGAACGCTCAGATCTATTCCGAGATGCTCCGCCTCTTTACCAGCGACCAGACCATCGACTTCGTCACCCTGCTGGACGCCGTCATCTCGGACGGCGTGTTCCCCAGCGCCGACGAGGCGAAAGTCTATCTGACCGGCCTCGCAGAGACGGTCCCCAGCATCTCCAACGTCAAGGCGTATGCGCAGATCGTGCAGGAAAAGTATCTGGTGCGCCAGCTGATGGGTGTCGCAAAGGACATTTTGCAGGACGCGGGCGACGAGCCCGACGCCGACCTGCTGCTGGAAAACGCCGAGCAGCGCATCTATGAGATCCGCTCCGGCCGCGATTCCAGCGCCCTGACGCCCCTTTCTTCCAGCATGGTGGAGACGCTGACAAATCTGCAAAAGATCAGCGGCCCCGACGCCGACAAGTATAAGGGCATCCCCACCGGCTTCCGGCTGCTGGACACCGTCCTCACCGGCCTTGGCCGCGGCGACCTCATTATCCTCGCTGCCCGCCCCGGTATGGGCAAGACCAGTTTCGCGCTGAACATCGCTACCCGCGTGGCCATGCAGCAGAAGGTGCCGGTGGCCATCTTCAGCCTCGAAATGACGAAGGAGCAGCTGACCAACCGCATCCTCTCCGCTGAAGCGGGCATCGACAGTCAGGCGTTCCGCACCGGTGCGCTCCGGGCCGAGGACTGGGAGTATCTGGCCCTCGCCACCGAAAAACTGCACGACGCACCGATTTATATGGACGACACCTCGGGCATCACCATCACCGAGATGAAGGCGAAGATCCGCCGGGTCAATCAGGACCCCGCCCGCCCCAACGTGGGCCTCATCGTCATCGACTATCTGCAGCTGATGACCAGCGGCCAGCGCAGCGAGAACCGCGTGCAGGAGATCAGCTCCATCACCCGAAACCTCAAAATTATGGCCAAAGAGATGAACGTGCCGATCATCGCTCTGAGCCAGCTGTCCCGTGCGGTGGAAAAGCAGGGCAACAACTCCAGCCACCGCCCCCAGCTGTCTGACCTGCGCGACTCTGGCTCCATCGAGCAGGACGCCGACTGCGTCCTCTTCCTGTACCGCGACTCCTACTACGCCAGCCAGAACCCCGACGGCGCGGAGGTGGACGCCGACACCGCCGAGTGCATCGTGGCAAAGAACCGTCACGGCGAGACCAGCACGGTGCCGCTGGGCTGGGACGGCGCCCACACCCGCTTTATGGATGTGGACTTCAAACGCTGATGAACTACGAAGAGATCTTACAGACGGTGCGCGGCTTCTGCGTCCGGGAAAAGCTGCTGGACGGCAAAAAGCATCTCGCGCTGGCTGTTTCGGGCGGGGCCGACAGCATGGCCCTGCTCTGCCTCATGCGCCCGCTGGCCGAGGAAAAGGGCATCGCCCTCACGGTCTGCCACGTCAACCACGGCCTGCGGGGGGAGACGGCGGACCGGGACGAAGCCTTCGTCCGGGAGGTCTGCGCCCGGCTGGGCCTGCCGCTGCGGGTGTTCCATGCCGCTGAGCTGGAAGCCGAGGCAGGAAAGCCCCGGGCGGGGGAGGACTGGGCGCGCCGCCTGCGGTATGCCTGCTTTGAGCGGGTGCTGGCCGACGGGATAGATGCCGTCGCAACTGCCCATACTGGGAGTGACCAGGCCGAGACGCTGCTGTTCCGGCTGGCCAGAGGCACCGGCCTCCACGGCGCGGCGGGCATCCGGCCCAGCCGCCCGGGCTATCTGCGGCCTCTGCTCTGCCTGACGAGGGCCGACACCGAGGCCGTCTGCCGCGCCTGCGGCGAACGCTGGGTCACCGACGAGACCAACGACGCCGACGACTACGCCCGCAACCGTCTGCGCCACGGCGCACTGCCCGCCCTCTGCGGGGTCAACAGCGCCGCCGAGCACAATCTGGCCCGCTTCTGTGAGAAAGCCGCCAAGGCGGACGAATACTTCGCCCGGCAGGCAGATGCGCTGCTGGCTTCGGCCCGGGCAACGGACGCAAAAAGCCTGCCCGGCGGGGCGGGATACGCCCTGCGCAGCGGCCAGCCCGTGTGGATGTCAGAGCCTTTGCGGCAGACTGACCCGCTCATCCTCGACATGGCCCTCCACAGCCTTGTGGAGCCGGTGCGGGACGCGGAGGAAAAATATATCCGCCTGCTGGCCGACCTTGTGGAAAAGGGCAGCGGCGCGGTGCAGCTCACCGACGCCGTCCGCTTCTGCGCCCGGGACGGCGTGCTCTGGCGGGAGGAAACCGATAAAAACACCCGTCGGCAGGGCGAAAAAGCGGACTGTCCGAAATTTGAAGTATCCCTGCCGGAGGGCGGCGATTATCCGCTGCCCGGCGGCAGAAAGCTGCATATCCGGGTGGTTTCGGCCTGTTTTGAAGAAAAAACACAGGGTGTTCATAAAAAAGACTTAAAAAATCAGGCAGATTATGCTAAAATAAACTCGATATGTCCTGTTCTGCGGCTGCGCTGCCGTCAGCCCGGCGACCGCTTCCGTCCGGCCGGGCGGGGGGTAGACCGGGAGCTGCGCAAATGGATGAACGAGGCGGGCATCCCGCCCCGGGAACGGGACACGCTGCCGCTGCTGGCGGCAGGCAGACAGGTGCTGTGGGTCTGCGGAGAGGGCTTTGCCGATGGGCTGGCTCCCGGGCCGGACGCCGGGCAGCTGCTGCAGGTGGAACTAGAAAATTTTGGAGGAATCGAATCATGAGCATGAATGACGATATTTTGAAGGTCCTCGTTTCGGAAGAGGAGCTGAAAGCGAAAGTGGCTGAGCTGGGCGCTCAGATCAGCAAAGACTATGAGGGCAGAAACCTCGTCCTCGTCTCCATCCTCAAGGGCTCGGTGGTCTTTATGGCCGACCTGATGCGCGCTGTGAGCATCCCGTGCAGCATCGACTTCATGGTGGTGTCCAGCTACGGCGGCGGCAACACCACCAGCACCGGCCTCGTCAAGATCATCAAGGACCTGGACGGCGACCTCTCCGGCAAGGACGTGCTCATCGTGGAGGACATCCTCGACACCGGCATCACCCTGTCGAACCTCGTGCCGATGCTCAAGATGCGCAACCCGAACTCGGTGAAGATCTGCACCATCCTCGACAAGCCCAGCCGCCGCAAGGCCGACATCGCCCCGGACTACGAGGGCTTCGCGGTGCCGGACGAGTTCGTGGTGGGCTACGGCCTCGACTACGACGAGAAGTACCGCAACCTGCCCTACATCGGCGTACTCAAACCCAGCGTCTACGAAAAGTAAGAAATAAAACCAGAACTGGAGTTGATCCTTTTGCAACCTAAGAGACCTCGTATCAATCCGCTCATCCTCGCACTGGCGCTGGCCGCCGTGCTGATGGTCTGGTCGGTGATGGGCAGCGGGTCGGGCAGCACCAGCGGCTCGACCATGAGCTACTCCACCGTCGTCCATTACTTTGAGCACAATCAGGTCACGGCCTTCACGCTGGACCGCAACACCAGCGTCATCACCCTGAACCTGAAAGAAGGCGACCTGCCCCTGCCGGACGTCTCCTCCACCCAGAGCACGGTGCAGTCTGCCGGCGGTCTGCTGAGCGGGATGTTCTCCTCCTCGTCGGAGTCCACCGGCGCAGTGCAGGAGGACGACGGCACCGTCACCGTCCGCTATAAACTGCCCTATGCCTACGTTTTCATCGAGAACGTGGACAAGTATATCGAGTCCTACGACGCGGCGAATCCCGACGCGCCCATGACCTACGACTACACCTCCCTCAAGGAGACCATCCCCTGGATGGAGATCATCTTCTATCTGGGGATGCTGGGCTGCACCGGCTTTTTGCTGTTCTCGATGATGCGGGGCGGCGTCGGCGGTGGCGGCGGCATCATGAATGTCGGCAAAGCCAAGGTCAAGGACGAGCACGAGAACAAGAAGACCGCCACCTTTGCCGATGTGGCTGGTGAAGACGAAGAGAAGGAAGAGCTGAAAGAGGTCGTGGAGTTCCTCAAGAGCCCCGACAAGTTCAACTCTCTGGGCGCACGCATCCCTCACGGCGTGCTGCTCGTCGGCCCTCCGGGTACCGGCAAGACCCTGCTGGCCCGCGCCTGCGCCGGTGAGGCCGGTGTGCCGTTCTACTCCATCTCCGGCTCTGACTTCGTCGAGATGTACGTCGGCGTCGGCGCATCCCGTGTGCGCGACCTCTTCGACAAGGCAAAAAAGACCATGCCCTGCATCATCTTCATTGATGAGATCGATGCTGTGGGCCGTCAGCGCGGTGCCGGTCTCGGCGGTGGTCACGACGAGCGCGAGCAGACCCTGAACCAGCTGCTGGTCGAGATGGACGGCTTCGAGGCCAACGATGGCGTCATCGTCATGGCGGCCACCAACCGTGCCGACATCCTCGATAAGGCCCTGCTCCGCCCGGGCCGCTTCGACCGTCAGGTCTACGTCGGCCTGCCCGACGTCAAGGGCCGCGAGGAAATTCTGAAAGTCCACACCAAGAACAAGCCCCTCGCCCCGGATGTCTCCCTCAAGGTCATCGCACAGCGCACCGCAGGCTTTGCGGGCGCTGACCTCGAGAACCTCGTCAACGAGGCCGCTCTGCTGGCTGCACGCCGCAGCCGCAAGGCCATTACGATGGAGGACATCGAAGAGGCTTCCATGAAGGTCATGGCCGGCCCCGAGAAGAAGAGCCGGGTCGTCACCCCCGAAGAGAAAAAGCTCACCGCCTACCACGAGGCAGGCCACGCTGTGGCGGGCTTCTACTGCAAGCACCACCCCCGTGTGCATGAGATCACCATCATCCCCCGCGGTCAGGCCGGCGGCTACACCATGTATCTGCCCGAGAAAGACCGCAGCTATGTCACCAAGGGCGAGATGTTCGAGGACATCGTGTCCAGTCTGGGCGGCCGCGTAGCCGAGCAGCTTATCCTGGACGACATCTCCACCGGTGCGTCCAACGACCTGCAGCAGGCGACGAACATCGCCCGCCAGATGATCACCAAGTACGGCTTCTCCGAGCGCCTTGGCCCTGTGGTCTACGGCACCTCTCAGGAGGAGACCTTCCTGGGCCGCGACCTCGGTCAGGGCAAGGGCTACAGCGAGACCACCGCTGCTGAGATCGACAGCGAGATGCGGGACATCATCGACGAGGCCTACGAGACCTGCCGCCGCACCCTGACGGAGCATATCGACCAGCTCCATGCGCTGGCACAGGCCCTGATGGAGCGCGAGAAGCTGAACGAGAAGGAGTTCAACGCCGTGATGGCAGGCGAGACCCTGCCCCAGCGTGAGGACCCCGACGCAAAGCCCGCCGAGGCTCAGCCCGCTGTCCAGCCTGTGGAACAGGCCGAGACTGCAGAGGCTGCGGAGCCTGCCGAACCTGCTGAGGCAGTGGATGCCGCCCCGCAGGAAGCCCCGGCCCCCGAAACGCCGGATGAAGGCGAAGCCAACCAGTAAACCAAGAGAAAGGGGAGAGTGTTGTGGAGGAAAATTTTGAACCGGTCGCGCGGACACGGGCCAACTATTACACCCCGGGCAGCCCGGTGCAGTTCGTCTGCGTGGAGCTGCTCAAGGGCGAAGTCAGCGGCGAACACGCGGTCTGTCTGACCTTTAAGAACATTTCCCGCGTGACCCTGACGGCACTGGAGATCCACTTCAAGTGCAAGGGCGTGGACGGCGTCATCCTCTGTGAGGACGAGTTCGAGTACCGTGACCTTACCGCAAAGCCCGGCGAGAGCTTCGGCATGGACGATGCTGTCTTCGTCACCCAGAAGGCCATCACCAGCGTGGACGTTACCCTGCGCAATGTCTACAGCGGCAGGAAGGTCGTCCACCTCGAGAGCATCAAGCGGGTGCGCCTGCCGGCCCCCCGCCGCCTGAGCGTCGAGATGCAGAAGGCCCTCGAAGCCCGGATGAACCGCACCGGCATGAAGTTCATGCCCCAGGTCTTCGAGAACGGCTGGTACTGCGCCTGCGGTGCCTTCCACCCGAAGGAAGAGGACACCGTCTACTGCTCCGAGTGCGGCAGTGACCGCATCCTTTTGCAGAACGCGCTGAACACCCTGCTGCAGCCGGAAGCCCCGGTGCGCCAGCCCGAGCCGCAGCCTGCGGCCCAGCCGATGCGCCCGGCTGCGCCTGCTGAGGAGCCTACCCGCATCGTGGGTGCAGCGCAGGAGGAAGCCACCCGTATCATCCCGCCCCGGGCGGCGGAGCCTGCGCCCGACTATGCGCCTGTCGCTGAGATGGACGCGACCCGCGTGGTGTCCCGCGCCCCGGAGCAGGAGGCGACCCGCATTCTGTCCCGCCAGCCGGAGCCGGTGCGCCCGGCCAAGTCCTTTGCGCCGGACGAAGAGGTGGAGAAGTACGGCACCCGTGTGGTACCCTCGACTCCCGCCGCCGCGCCGTCCCGCCTGCAGGCAGAGCCGCTGGACGAGGAGGACGACTGCGAAGAGGAAGACCCCCGCGACAGCATCGCTGAGACGCTCATCCGCTGGGTGCCGCCCATCACCGCCATCGTGTGTGCGGGCATCGCCCTGTGCGGCTTCGTGTATTCTCAGTTCATGATGTAAAATAGGATGTACGGCGGAGGAGGCAGAGGCTTCCTCCGCTTTTAATTTAAGGAATAACCTCTCCGTCAGCGCTGCCGCGCTGCCACCTCCCCTATCGAGGGGAGGCCTTGGCATGGCGGAAAAGCTTTATCTTTTCGCCAGAGGCTCCCCTACTAGGGGCAACAACGACGACCGCCGCCAGTGGCGGAAACAGGGAGTCGCTGTTGGGGCAGCGGCCAGTAAGGCGCAAGCGAAGCGCTGCGGATGCTGGGTGCCGCAACCCGGCCTTGTCTGCGAAGCAGACTGAGAGGTTGGATGAAGGCACTCCTTCCCTGAAACGCAGAAAGCTCCCCATACCCTCACGGGCATGAGGAGCTTTTTCTTATTTTTTCTCTTTTTCCGGCACCAGCGCACACACCAGCCGCACCATCCACGGCAAAAAAGGCAGCCAGAGCAGGGCGCAGCAGACGTTGAAGGCGGTGTGGGCATTGGCGATTTGCCGGGAAATGATTTCCAGCTCCGGGCCTTTGGGGGAGATAAGCTCCACCAGCCGGACGAACCAGGGCAGCAGCACCGCCGCCAGCAGACTCCCGCTGAGGTTGAAGCAGCTGTGGGCCAGTGCGGCGCGGGCGGCGTCCTTCCCCTGCCCGATGCAGGCCAGCAGGGCCGTGACCGTCGTGCCGATGTTGTCGCCCAGGAGGACCGGCACCGCCCCGGCAAGGCCCAGCACGCTGTGGATGCCGTCCGGCCCGGCCTGACGGGCCACGTTCTGCAGCAGCGCGATGGTGGCCGAACTGCTCTGCACCACCATGGTCATGGAAAGGCCCAGCAGGATGCCCAGAAGCGGCGACTCCTTCACCCGGGTCATCCAGTCGAGAAAGACCGCCTGCCCGGCCAGCGGCTGCAAAGCCCGGCCCAGGATGTCGATGCCCTCGAAAAGCAGCCCGAAGGAGAACACCGCCTCTCCCACGGCCTGCCAGCGGGGCCTGCGGGCCGCGAAGTCGAGGAGGAAGCCCAGAAACAGCACCGGGTACACCAGCGTCTGGACATCGAAGGCGATGAGCTGTGCCGTCATGGTGGTGCCGATGTTGATGCCGTAGATGACGGCCACCGCCCGGGGCAGTTCCAGCAGCCCGGCGCTGACGAAGCCGATGACCATCACCGTCGCCGCCGAGCTGCTTTGGAGCACTGCCGTCACGGCCAGCCCGGTGAGGACGCCCAGCAGCGGCGTGGCCGTCAGCCGGGCCAGCAGCCGCTTCATGGCGTCGCCCGCCGCCCGCTGCAAGGCGCGGCTCATCCTGTCCATCCCGTAGAGGAACATCGCCAGCCCGCCGAACAGCGCAAAGAGCATCTCCATCCCCTGCTCCATCCGCACACCCCCTTGTCCGTCAGTGTATGAGGGGGCTGTCCCGGAAATGCAAAAAGAGGACATCCCAAAAAGTTGAGATGCCCTCTGAGACCCGCGCGTTATCTGATAAAGTGGCATTTTTCACACGCAGCATCGTCCAAAACCCCACTTTCTCAAGGTGATAAACTGAGGCTTGCTGATAAAGTGGGTCACTTTATCAATCAGGGTCACTTTCTCAAATTGATAAAGTGACGTTTTATAATTATAGTACGTTATTTTTTGGTCACTTTCTCACATAATCTACCTCAGTAGAGCGTGTTACTTCATCAGCCCCATCGTCCATGCCCGGACCAGCAGGCCCAGCAGGACGACGGCCAGCAGCACCACGGTGAGAGCGCGGCTCTGGGTGCGCTGACGCTTCTTGCGGCGGGCCGTGGTCTGCATATTCTGGCGGCTGCGGCTGTTCCGGCCAGAAGCGTTCCGGCTGCGGCTGGATGTCCCCTTCGAGGTCGTGCGGCTCCCGCCGCTCTGGCGCTTGCGGGATGTGCTGCCGCTTTTCTGGGACTTCTGACGGCGGGGCGCTTCGTCCTCAGCCTTCTTCTGAGGCTCGATGGTCTCCGACGCGCCGCAGCGGGACAGAAAGTCCTCCGCCATCCGGTAATACTTCTCGAGGTCGCCGGTGGTCAGGGCCGTTCCCTCATAGCCCGCTTCCAGCTCCTCCACAGCCTCGTTGAACCGGATCGCCGCCTGTGCGGCTGCTGTCCTGTCGGAGGCGTGGGCGGCCTCGTTGCGGGCCATCCGCACCGCGTTGCAGGCGCGGCGGGCCGCTGCCGGGTGGGACGTATTGCCCAGCAGGTCCAGAGGCCGGGCGGCGTCCTTTTCCGGGTCCAGCAGGACACGCATACAGAGGGTGGTATCCAGCTGCTGCCAGCCGGTGCGGCCATTCAGATCCGGCAGGCGCTCGTAGTAGTCGGGGCTCTCCTTCTGGCGCTGGGCCAGATGCTTCAGCAGGGCGTCCACGCTGTGAGCGCCGGGCTTTTCCTCCCAGTGCCAGCGCAGCAGCTTCCGGCTGATGTCGTCGCAGGCCGCTTTTATCTCGAACGCGGCCTGCAAAGCTTCGTCAGGCATAACTTCACTTCTCCTTTGTCCAACCTCTCAGTCTGCTCCGCAGACAAGGCCGGGTTGCGGCACCCAGCATCCGCAGCGCATTGCTTGCGTCTTGCTGGCCGCTGCCCCAACAGCGACTCCCTGTTTCCGCCACTGGCGGCGGTCGTCG
>OGFG01003133.1_pt1 | contig 12393 bp, 17 predicted proteins | sample 1570761 | NCBI WGS metagenome assembly OGFG01 (sample SAMEA2581938, study PRJEB24529) | metagenome | biome: Human gut stool | place: China | collected 2011 | reverse complement strand
AGTGGCACAATGATTGAAAAGCCACATAGTTTTGCTACTGCATGTACCATTGCTACACAAATTATCGCACAGGTAGCTAGTAATCAATATGGTGGTCAGAGTATAACTTTGTCAGCACTTGCACCATTTGTTGATATTTCACGAAAAAAAATTCGTAAAGATGTTGAATATTTTTTCAAATCTTTCAATTGGGAAATAAAAGATGGTGATTTGCCTACTATTGACGATATTGTAGAAGAAAGAGTGCAAGAAGAAATTAAGCGCGGTGTTCAAACTATTCAATATCAAATAGTTACACTTATGACAACGAATGGACAATCACCATTTGTAACTATTTTTATGTATCTTAACGAAGTGCAGAATGAGCAAACAAAGCATGACCTTGCACTTATTATCGAGGAAGTACTTAAACAACGCTATCAGGGAGTTAAGAATGAAGTAGGTGTTTGGATTACGCCCGCTTTCCCAAAACTTATTTATGTCCTTGAAGAAGATAATATCCATGAGAATTCGCCTTATTGGTATCTTACGGAACTTGCAGCAAAGTGCACCGCTAAGAGACTTGTTCCAGATTATATAAGTGAAAAGATAATGAAAAAACTTAAAGAGGGCTTTTGCTTTACTAGTATGGGATGCCGCTCGTTTCTTTCTCCTTGGAAAGACGAAAACGGAAATTATAAATTCTATGGCAGATTTAATAAAGGTGTCGTAACAATTAATCTTGTTGATGTTGCACTTACAGCAAAAAAGAATAGCCCAAATGATATAATGACAGAATTTTGGAAGATATTTGATGAACGTCTGGGACTTTGTCATAGAGCTTTGATTTGTAGATATGAAAGACTCAAAGGCACACCGTCAGATGTCGCACCTATTCTTTGGCAATATGGAGCGTTGACAAGACTTAAAAAGGGTGAAGTAATTGATAAATACCTTACAGGTGGTTATTCGAGTATTTCTCTTGGCTATGCAGGTCTGTGGGAATGTGTTTATGCTTTAACTGGTTATAAACTTACTGAAAAAACAGGTCGGGATATCGGCAAGAAAATAATGCAGCATATGAACGATAAGTGTGACGATTGGAATAAAGACCTTAATCTCGGATTTTCAATTTACGGTACACCTCTTGAATCGACAACATATAAGTTTGCCAAGTGTTTACAGAAACGTTTCGGTATTATAAAGGGTGTAACTGATAAGAATTACATAACCAATAGTTATCATATACACGTCACAGAACCTATTGATGCTTTCACTAAGCTTTCAATCGAATCTGAGTTTCAGTCTCTTTCAACCGGAGGAGCAATTAGCTATGTAGAAGTTCCTAATTTAAATAATAATATTGAAGCTGTGCTTGAAGTAATCAAGTTTATTTATGACCATATAATGTATGCTGAACTCAATACAAAATCTGATTATTGTCAGGTGTGCGGATTTGATGGCGAGATACAGATTATTGAAGATAAGAAAACAAGCAAGCTTGTATGGGAATGCCCTAATTGTCATAATAGAGACGAAAAGAAACTTAATGTTGCACGCCGTACTTGCGGTTATATAGGAAGTAATTTTTGGAATCAAGGCAGAACTCAAGAAATAAAAGAAAGAGTTATACATCTTGGTGATGGCGAATGAATTACATAAAAATCAGTAAATATGATACTGCCAATGGTATAGGAATAGGCGTTGTACTCTGGGTTTCAGGGTGCAACTGCCATTGCCACGGCTGTCATAATCCTCAAACTTGGGATTTTAATGCAGGACAACCCTTTACAGAGGATACAATGCAGGAAATTCTTGAAGCACTTAACAAGCCTTATATCTCTCGGTTAACTCTTTCCGGTGGACATCCCCTTGAACCACAGAATCTTAAAGCTGTTTATAAGATTGTTAAAACTGTCAAAGAAAAATTTCCCAACAAGTCAATCTGGCTTTATACAGGTTATGCTTGGGAAGAAATCCTCGACAAAGATACAGAATATGAAAACCTTGAAGTAAACGGAATTTCTCCGTTAGACATTGTTAAGTGTTGTGACGTTCTTGTTGATGGCAGATATGAAGATGACAAAAGAGATATTTCTCTCGTTTGGCGGGGGTCGTCAAATCAGAGAGTTATCAGTGTTCAAGAAAGCCTGAAGCAAAACAAGATAATTCTTTATTGTGAGTAATCACACCGATTTCAGAACAAAGTAAGATAAATAACATATAGTGTATGTTATTATAGTTCATTTTGACTTACACTATATGTTAAATCTTACGATAAAACAAAAATTTCATGATATAAAAGGAGATGTTAAATTTGGATAATAATAAAGATTGGACAGGAAATAATAAAGCAGTGTTTACCTGCAACGGAGCGAGCAATCATTCTGATGGTGAGCGTGAAATAATGGATTATTATGCCACAGAACCTTCAGCATTAGAACTTTTACTCGACAAAGAATCATTTTCAAATAATGTTTGGGAGTGTGCTTGTGGTGAACTACATCTGAGCAAGGTTCTTGAAGATAGAGGATATACTGTAAGAAACTCCGATATTGTTGATAGATTACATAATGGCAAAATTGAAACAATTGACTTTCTTAATTTTAATGGTAATTGGGATGGAGATATAATTACTAACCCCCCATATAAATTTTCAAAAGCGTTTGTTGAGAAAGCCCTCGAAATAATACCAAATGGATGTAGGGTTGCAATGTTTTTGAAACTTACATTTTTAGAAAGTAAATCTCGTAGAGAATTGTTTGATAAAACACCATTTGAAACATTATATGTTTCTTCGTCAAGGCTTCAGTGTGCAAAAAACGGAGATTTTGAAACATATAAATCAGGTACAGGAACAGCAGTTGCTTATGGTTGGTATATATGGAGAAAAGGATTTACGGGGACACCAAAAATCAAATGGTTCAATTAAGGTGAAAAATATGAAATACATAATACAAGTATCAGAGCTACTTGCAAGTAGACTTGAAATTGAAGCTGAAACTTCAGAGGAGGCAATTCAAAAGGTAAAGGATAAGTATTACGATAGTGATATTGTTCTTGAAGCAGATGATTATGTTGATAGTTCAGTTCAATTTGAAGTGGTTGATGAAATTTAAGATACTATATGTAGTCAAAATTATACAATGAAAACAGTATTTTATAAGAGGTGATTAAAATAAGTAAAATACAAAATGATAAATATTATACACCACCCGATTTAGCAAATTATTGTTGGGATAAGGTGTTAGAAGTAATAGGAGAAGAAAATATATCGGAAGTGATAGAATCAAGTGTAGGCAATGGTGCATTTCTCAGCCATCCAACTCAAATGGTACATTTTGCTTATGATATAGAACCTGAATGTACGTCTGATATAACCACTATTTTTAAAGCAGATTATTTAACAGTTGATATTAAATATTTATATGGACGATTGGTCATAGGTAATCCACCTTATGGAGAACATATGAATATGGCACAAAAATTCTTTAAGAAATCTATTCAAATAGCTGATTATATAGCTTTCATTCTTCCAATAAGCCAACTCAATAATACTCGTTCAATGTATGAATTTGATTTAATTTACAGTGAGGATTTAGGTATAAGACAATATTCAGACAGGAAATTACATTGTTGTTTTAATATTTATAAAAGACCTGATAATGGAGAACTAAACAAGAAGCCATCTTCTAAGTTGAATGACATATCAATTTACCGTCAAGACAGTTCCAATTATGACAAGCGGGATTTTGATATTCGTATGTGTTATTGGGGCGATGGAACGGCAGGTAAAATTCTTACTGATACTGAACACTATTCAGCTGAATATAAAATCAAAATACATAATGAGGAACTAAAAGATGAAATTATAGATTGTCTAATACATTTTGATTGGAAATCCTATTTAAATTGTATTGCAATGAGAAAAATTCAGCAGTTTCATATTATTGATGTTTTGAGGGAAAATATTAAAGGAATAAAGTAAGATAGAAGACTCGTTTTATTGTAAATTGAAGGAGGTATTCAAATGAACCTAAAAGTAAACATATCAGTTGATGATTATGCCGATATTGAAGATATTCAAAACCAGATTGTTCACGAAGCAGCAATCCAAATGCTAAATGAAGTAATGCGCAATCAAGACCATTATGGTAGGAGTTTTAAAGATAAACTCACAGAAACTGTTATTAAGATGATTGGTAATGCTCTCGATGATGATATGAAAAATGAAATTACAGAACGTGTTAAATCTGATATTGCCAATAAGTATATTAGAACCAAGCAGTATAAAGAACTTAAAGACGAGTTTGATATTGTCACTGATAAGGAAATTGAATCAGGTTTACAGAAAATTATTTCTAAGTTGGTTAAATCAGAAATGCAGAAAATGTTCAAGTGATATTGAAAAGGAAGTGTTAATTTGAAAGATATAGAACTTTGGCACGGTGATTGTCTTGAATTGATGAAGAATATTCCTGATAAGTCAATAGATATGATATTATGTGATTTACCTTATGGTACTACTGCTTGTAAGTGGGATACTGTAATTCCTTTTGAGCCTTTGTGGGAACAGTATAATCGTATTATTAAAGACAATAGAGCTATCTGTTTATTCGGGAATGAGCCGTTTTCGACTTATTTACGTATAAGTAATATAAAAAAATGGAAATATGATTGGATATGGGATAAGAAGTCAACTAATGGATTTTTAAACGCTAAAATAAGACCGTTAAAACGTACTGAAATAATTAGTATTTTTTCTAATGGGAAACCCGTATATTATCCAATCATGGTTGAACGTGGAAAGCCCAGAAATAAAGGTTTTTATAATCATCGTGAAGGCAATGGCGATATGGTGTACGGCAAATTTGAAAACTTAAAAAGTTTCAATAATCTTTACTATCCCACAAATATACTTGATTTTTCTAATGCTGTACATAAAGGGAAATTACACCCTACTCAGAAGCCAGTATCTCTTTGTGAATATCTGATAAAAACCTATACTAATGAAGGCGAAACTGTTCTTGATAATTGTATGGGTTCTGGTACAACAGGTGTTGCTTGTAAAAATCTTAACCGTAAGTTTATAGGCATTGAACTTGATGATACATATTTTGAGATAGCTAAAGAAAGAATAGAAAATACATAAGGAGAATATTAAATGAAAATGATAGGAATTTTTACAGACAACGAATTAACAGCTCTTAGAACAGCCATTGATATAATCAATGATTATGAAAAGGCTGGTGTAATCGCAACTAAACAAATTAGAACCAATTCTAATTTATATGTTGAATTTTCAGACGGTACAAATGTTAAATGGATAAAGCCTAAGTTAAGTTCAAGAGGTCAGAAAGTTACAGATGGTTATATTGACATCAGCACTTGTTCTCTTGATATAATTTCAACTATTATACTTCCTTGTATTATCAATGTTGATAACGAGCCTGAAATTGTCATAATCGATTCAAATCCAAGTCATAAAGATTATGACCTTGACACCATTATAGACAGATTTGAAAAGATAAGACTTATTAAGGGAAATCTTATAGATATCGGTTTCATCAATTCTGAATGGGGTTATGATACAATTACAAGAATAACCGTAGACAAAGATAACTTTTTAGGATTTAATAATTATAATTGATACAATGAAAATCCACTTTTATTGTATGTAAAGGAGATGATGAAATGTATATACAATCACAAAATAAAAAGATAATAATAAACACTAAAACAATGATTAGCTTATATCAAGCAGAAAACAAAATATATTGTCTTACAGATTATGATGAAAAGTCATATGGTTTTCTTATGGGTAGTTATAAAAACGAAGAAGAAGCAAATGATGTTTTATCTTATATATTTGAAGAAATTAAAACTGAAACTCTTAAAGGAAAAGATAGGACTTATAGTTTGAGATAGGAGTTGATAAAAACGCTTGAAATAAATAATGTCTATAATATGGATTGTATCGAGGGACTTAAACAGATACCTGATAAATCTGTCAATATGTACTTTGTAGATTTGCCCTACGGAGTAACTGCGAAAAACAAATGGGACAATATTATTCCACCAGAACCAATGTGGGAACAAATAGAAAGAACACTAAAAGACAACGGTGTAGTTTTATTCTTTGGACAAGACAAATTTACTGCTAAGATGATGCTATCTAATGAGAAAATGCACAAGTACAATATCATTTGGGAGAAGGTTCTTCCGAGCGGTTTTTTAAACGCAAAAAGACAACCATTAAGAGAACACGAAGATATAATGGTGTTCTACAATAAGCGACCAACTTACAATCCACAAATGACCGAAGGCAAACCTTGCCACAGCAAAGGCAAGGCAGTAGGCAGAGCAAATGATGAGATACTAAATAACTCTAATTACGGTAATTTTATAGTTGTTGAAACAACAGGAAATATGAAATATCCTACATCAATTTGGAAGTTTTCAAAACCTCACCCTTCAATAGCACTTCACCCTACGCAGAAACCTATTGAACTTTGTAGATATGCAATTCGTACATATACTAACGAGGGTGATTTGGTAGTTGATTTTTGTTGTGGTTCGGGTTCTATATTAAAAGCTGCTCAGCTTGAAAACAGAAATTACATAGGTATGGATAATGGTGTTTGTGACCGCAAGGGAGTGTTTGAGAATTGGTTTTGGGCTGATGTAGCTAAATATAGGCTTGCTAATATGGATAGATAAGGAGATGTTAAATATTAAGTATATGGGTAGTAAATCTCGTATCGCAAAAGACATTGTACCGATTATACAGAAGTATATTAATGATAACGAGATAACAAGTTATATTGAACCGTTTTGTGGTGGAGCTAATGTTATTGATAAGATAAAATGCAAAAACAGAATTGCTTCTGACATAAACCCTTACTTGGTTGCTTTACTGAAACGTGTTCAAAATAAAGAAAATCTTTATGAAGAAGTTTCTAAAGAATTATATGATGCTGTAAGAACTTCATTTAACAACAAAGATAATGCTTATGCCGATTGGGAATATGGCAATATAGGATTTCTTGCAAGTTATAATGGACGTTTCTTTGACGGTGGATATGCAAAGTCTGGATACGAGAAGTTAAAGAACGGCAGTCAGAGATTTAGAGATTACTACAGGGAAGCTAAAGATAATATTTTATCTCAAAATCTTGAAGATATAATTTTTATAAATGATGATTATAGAAATCTTAAAACAACTAATTCAGTAATTTATTGTGATCCCCCATATGAAAATCAAAAGCAGTATGCCAATTCATTGCATTTTGATTATGATGAGTTTTGGAATTATATGAGAAGATGGTCTAAGAACAATATTGTTATTATTTCAGAACTTAACGCTCCCGAGGATTTTGAGTGTATTTGGGAGAAATCAGTAAGCAGAAGCATTAAAAGTACAGACAAGAGTATAGATACTGAAAAACTATTTACATATAAGGATAATATAAATTTCAATTACAGGAGGATATAACATGAGTTGTTTAGTGGTAAATTTATTCGGTGTCCCGGGTGCAGGTAAAAGCACTGGGGCAGCTTATATCTTTAGCAAACTCAAATTAGCAGGAGTAAACGCTGAACTAATTACAGAATTTGCTAAAGATAAAGTATGGGAAGAAAATTCAGTAATATTTCAACCCGATAATCAGGTTTACATATTTGGTAAACAGTTTTATAGAATGAATCGTTGCAAAGACAAAGTTGACGTAATTGTAACCGACTCTCCCCTATTGCTATCTTCATTTTATAATTCTAGTGAAATTCTCGGTGAATCTTTTAATAAGACCGTATATAATTGTTTCTGTTCATTCAACAATAAAACGTATCTGTTAAAGAGAGTAAAACCTTATAATCCTAATGGCAGACTTCAGACTGAGGAAGAAAGCAACGCTCTTGTTACGCCACTGATAGAAAAATTAAACACTTGGGATATCTCGTATGCTATCTGCAACGGAGATATCAATGGCTATGATGATATTGTGAATGAAGTATTAGAATATTTAAGAAAAGGTTGATTGGAGGATATCCATTATGATACTAAAAGAAGAACAAAAAGACTTATTCACAGTCCCCACAGATTATATCCTTGTTCATTGTATAAGTGCAGATTTTGCTATGGGTGCTGGGATAGCAAGAGAATTTGCAAAACGTGGTGTAAAAAAATATTTACAAACGAGTGAATTTGCTCTTAATACTTGCGAAAGTGAAAGAGTAGGCGTATGTTACGCAACTTTCAAGACGGAATGGAAAGCAGTATTTAACCTTATTACAAAACAAAAATACTGGCAAAAGCCCACATATAAATCTTTACAAACCGCCCTTAATGAAGCTTCAAAATTGTGCAGTGCCATGGAGTCGTATGGTTGTACTATGAAACTTGCGATGCCGAGAATAGGTTGTGGATTAGATAGACTTAAATGGGCTAAGGTTAAGGAAATCATTAAAGTAGCTTTTGCTAATACCGATGTTGAAATTTTAGTTTGTATAAAATAATCAAATAATCATAAGATTTTCTAAAATTCGACCCCCTCTCTGCCCTCGGTAAAACAAGGGATAGAAAAATTCAATTTTACGATAAAACCTTTCTTTTATCATAAGTTTATAAAAAGGAGATAATAAATGAATCAACCAAACGAATTAAAAGATTTTTGGAGACGTGTAGTTACGATATATATTGATGATATTCCATTTCAACGTTACCAATGTGTGCCTATATATGAGTTTCGCCAACCTGATAGAATCGAAACAGAAATGATTAAAAATCTTATAAACAAACAAAGTCCTTATTACAATAATGACGTTTATAATATGATTAAGAACAAATTCAATGGTGATGTATGGTATAAAAATGGGTATGTCAAAATCTTCAATTCTTTAGATAGTGGTTATCTATCACCATATAAAGTCTGCAAAATTAAAGACACTGCTCTTGTAACTATTAAAACGACATATAGCAAGGCATATCACAGTATGAATAAAATGATGAAACAAATTAGCCCTGATGACTTTATATCTTATATGAAAGATAGAGGTATGACAGTTTGCCCGATGATAAATAAGTAAAGAGGAGGTAAAAAGAGTGTTAGAAATTTTACAGTACATATTCAGTGATTTTTGGCATTGGCTCGGAACAGTTATTTTGATAGCAGTAATACCAATGCCATTTAGGCTTGTTATTCGTAATAAAAAAGAAAAATCTGAGAACAATCCAAAGGAGAACAGGATATGAATAAAATAATTTATCTTGATAAAGCAGGAACATATGGAAATATTCCCAAACCCATCTTAACTTCTATACTCTCCTACTTAAACGGGATGTGTGGTAATGCCTCATCTTTGTATTCAATTGGCAACAAAGCACTCTCAGAAGTCAATAAAGCAACAGATTTAATAAAGAGAACCACAAATGCAAAAGAAGTATATTATACCAGTGGTAGTTCAGAAAGCAATAATTGGGTTATTAACAATTTTCGCCATAGTACAATTATCTCAAGCACAATAGAACACCCCTCTATATTAAACACATTAAAATACTATGCTCAAGAATATTGTCTTAACTATAAATTGATTGGTGTTGATAATAAAGGTATAATCAAAAAAGACGAACTTGAAAAGGCTCTATCCGAAGGAGCAGGATTGTGTACCATTATCGGAGTAAATAATGAATTGGGCATTATTCAAAACATCAATGCTATTTATGATTTATGTCATAAGTATAATTGCAAATTACATACTGATTTAACCCAAGCATTTTCACATATTGATATTTCTAAACTCAAATACGATTATGCTTCTTTATCAGCCCATAAATTTGGTGGCTTACAAGGAGTGGGGACATTACTTTGTAATAGCCCCATCAATTCTTTTATTATTGGAGGACATCAGCAAGGCTCTATGCGTGGTGGCACATATAATCTTCCCGGAATCATCTCAATGGGCAAAGCTTCAGAACTCTACAACTACTCTCCTGAAAAAGACAAGTGTTGTAGAGAAATCCAGAATAAATTCTATAATGCTTTCTCACAAATGACAGATGTACATTTTAATACAGATATAGAACACTCCATATCGTCAACTCTAAATGTAGGGTTTAAGGGCGTTGAAGCTGAATCTCTCATGTTGCTACTTGATATGGACGGTATCTGTGTATCAGCAGGTTCAGCTTGCAATAGTGGCTCATTAGAACCTAGTCATGTATTAAAAGCTATCAACTGTCCAGAAGAATATATCTACAACAGTATCAGATTAAGTTGGGACAATACACTTACTGATGAAGATATTGATTATACGATTGAAAGAATTATAAATAATGTAAAGAAAGTTAGAGGTTATGTATAATGAATAAGTTTGAAAAGGTTAGTTTTGACCAGTATGTAAATTCTATTGGTGGTGATGTAGATTTACGCACAGAATACAATGATATTAAACTTCCCAGACGGGCAACCACAGGTTCAGCAGGATATGATTTCTTTTCACCGTTTGATTTTGAATTAGCACCTAACGAAACAATAAAAATCCCTACTGGAATTAGAGTGTTACTTGACAAAGACAAGTTCCTCGCTATTTATCCTCGTAGTGGTCTTGGATTTAAATATCGTATGCAGTTAGATAACACAGTGGGCATTGCGGACAGCGATTATTCAGGGTCGGACAACGAAGGACATATCTTTGTAAAGATAACAAATGATGGACGTGAAGACAAGACAATACATATTAACAAAGGCGAAGCTTTTGCACAAGGTATAATTACACAATATTTTGTTACAATAGATGATGAAACTAATGGCATAAGAAATGGTGGATTTGGAAGTACAACTTGCAAATAACGAGGATTAATTACTTTGGAAGATAATAAAAATAATTCAGAAGATATACGCTTATATACAGTAAAAGAAGTATCGAAAATTCTTCAAACAAACACAACTTATGTGTACGAATTAATCAAAGCGAAAAAATTACCCGCCTTAAAATTAGGTTCATATAAAATTAGGCATTCTGCGTTAGTAGAGTTTCTTACAATTAATGAGGACAATGATTTGACCGATCCCTACAATATAAAACCTTTATAACTTCAGATATACAGTGCTATGATTAGGTGATATAATTTTATCTCTTACACGTCCACAAGCAATAAAAATCCCGTCCACAACTTTTTCAAATGTGGACGGGATGTGGACGTCTAAGAGATTTTTCTTTTATTGAATGTTATTTTGTAAAGCTATTCAATTAATTAAAATCTCTGTATTTGGCTTGAAATCAAGCCTTGAGAGCCTCTTCAACGAGTACTGCGCAGGCAACGGTAGCGCCAACCATGGGGTTGTTGCCCACGAAATATATGCTCATCAAACCATAATCAAATAACCTCTCTTGTAACTTATAGACCCTGACTTTTTGGCTTTGTACAGGGGATTGCCGAGAATGGCGCATGACTTATTTGCACCTACTAACATTATGGGGTTTCCTGTTACTCTAAATATTTATTTGTGCTAACGAAACCAAAATGAAACCATTTATGCGGTTTCGTAAAATACACCAGATGGTTATTGCGACACTAAACAAACGGGATTACAATGGGATTTCTATTGACTTTTTCTTTTTGTTATGGTATAATAATTCTATACCAAATAAATTGAAGGAGGAAAAAAGATGTCTGAATTGCGAGTTTATAAAAGGGGTTGTAATTGGGTGTATCGTTTTGAGATTGCATCCGAGAACGGGAAACGCAAGTTTGCTCAAAAATGTGGTTTCAAAACCAAAAAGGAAGCACTTGAACAAGGCACGGCTGCATTCAATGCGTTCAATTCGACAGGTCAAACCATTACTATCTCGGAGATAGGCGTTGCCGATTATTTGAACGAATGGCTCGAGAACATTCAGACAAGCATAAAGCCAAACACCCTTGCAGGATACAGGAAGAAAATCAATCGCATATTTGAAAGCCCTATCGACGCTCTCTCACACGCAACCTTTCAGACGCTGCTCGGCAAGAACTGGAAAGCGGAACACCGCCTGAGTCTTAACGGCTGCGAGAATTACATGGCGGCGTACAAATACCTCTGTAATCACCCCGAAATAAACCATGTTTATATCGGTCTTGACAATGACAAGGCAGGCAGAGAGGCAGCAATTCATCTTATCAGCAAGATACAGAATGACTTTCCCGACAGACAGCTCAAGCTGCGAATTATAAGTCCGATAACAAAGGACTGGAACGAGGACTTGCAGCACTACCGCCGTCTGAATATCCCTCTCCTTGATTTTCTCAAGATGACAGCGGAAGAAATAGACGAGGCGGAGTCAGAAATGGAGCAACAGGCTAATGAAATGCAAATGTGATTATTTTTCAACATTCAACTGCTTTTCAACACCGCGGGGGAAAAGCGCCCCAACTCC
>OGFG01003132.1_pt1 | contig 12396 bp, 7 predicted proteins | sample 1570761 | NCBI WGS metagenome assembly OGFG01 (sample SAMEA2581938, study PRJEB24529) | metagenome | biome: Human gut stool | place: China | collected 2011 | reverse complement strand
CCCGCCTGTTCGAACAGAATCTGGCGGCAAGCGTAGAAGTGTGGGAAGGCGACCGACTGGTGGGTGGTCTCTACGGGGTGTGCATCGGACAATGTTTCTTTGGCGAGAGCATGTTCTCTCTGGTCCCGAGCGCTTCCAAGCTGGCACTCATCCGATTGGCTCAGTTTCTCGACAGCCACGGGGGCACATTAATTGACTGCCAGTTTGAAACGCCTCATCTGAAAAGCATGGGCGGCAGACACATTTCCTATGAGGAATATATGGCTCTGCTGCGTCAGGATGAAGAAGAGGAAACCGATGCCCCGGATTAAACATACGGAGAATCCAATAATATTTCATTGCCCCGGAAAAACAACAATGCGGGCAACAATAAACCCTAAAAGAGTCGTATCCAACTCCATACCGGAGTAAGGATACGACTCTTTTAGGGTTTGTTTTAGAAAATCCCAGACTTAACGCACAACGACTTTCTGTCCCTGAACCAGATAGATACCCGGAACAGAAACCGGAATACGGTTCACTCCGGCACGCACAGAGGCATTCTGGATGCGGACACCGGAAATATTATATACCGAAACCGTCTGCGCCTCATTGCTTCGTATCAGGATATATCCGTCACCACCGGTAACGGCAACCTGCTCCGTCTCATCCGGCTGGGTGATGCCTGTTGTAGTCGGGTCATAATGATAGCGTCTGTCCAGATAGGCAATACGGCGGTGAATCCAATCCTTCAGATATTCCAGTTCAGAATCAAAGTCCAGATAAATACCGTTGCTGCCGTTCCAGCAGTCCATCTCACGGTCGTCTGCTCCACTGGCCTGGAACAGTCTTACATATTTCTCGAAACGCTGATACAGACTTTCTTCATCAAAATAAGTAGCACGCAAGGCTGCATAGCGACCGGCAAGCTGCTCATTCCAGTTGTCATAGTCATACTCCATCAGGCGCTTGTAGAGCGTGTGCTCACCATGTTCATGCGCCCACAGATAAGTGATGAAATCGGTTGTGGCATAATTTCGGGTAAAGTCACTGCCATCCCACCGGCGTCCCCAAGTTCCGTCCAGATCCCAGGGAGACATACTCATCATCTTGGAATCCTGAACATTATAGTGGTGCAGGAACATATTCTTGCCGTGATTATCAGTTGCCAGCATCAGTTCGATGAACAGATAATAGTCCAGGAAAACGGGCAAATCAAACTGTTCGCCAACCTGAGCCAGAAAAGTCTGTTTGGAAGCGGCAGCCACCACATTGATGCCTTTGGACAACGGTCCCCAATCTATCGGTTCTCCGTCTCCCAGATCAGGATATTGCATTTCCCAGCTGTCCCACGTATCACTATTATTATTGTAAGAAGACACTGGGGTCATCGGATAATACCGACTGTTCTGATCGTGTCCCATAAACACAGAATAGCTCCATTGGTCGGACTTATACAAGGCGCCACGAATCGTTGCCGGCTCACCGGCAACCGTACTCTCCTTGATTTTTTTCAGCTTCAGCTGCTTGCGATCCAGTTTCTCGGTCATGCAGTACAGACCGTTATACTTGCCGTTCAGGAAAGTCTCCACAAAGCGGCCTCTTGTTCCATTGTGCGCCTCCGGCTCTTCTGCAAAATGATACGGCGGCATGGAGAAGTCATTCCAAAGGTCTGTAGATACGCGGTTACGCATGCGTCCCGGATCCACAGCCATTGCATCGAGAATCCAGTTGTTGTCTTCACGCAATCCAAAGAAACTGGCATCCAGCGACTCACCGGCCTCGTCCGTGATTTTCACGGCATACGCCTTCTTGTTCATACCCGAAGCCGTGGCACCGCGATAACGGAACTTGGCTTGATACAAAGGATCTGCCCCTTCGGTATCGGGATCTGTCACGCGAATGGTTCCGGGAACATACTCCACTTTATTGAATCCCGCACCGGTAAACTCAACCACAGGCAGGAAAGTAAACGTAAGTTCTGCCTGAGCCACAGTTTCGCCGGTCTGACGGTTATATACCGTAACCGGGAAATGGGTTCCGTTCTGATAGTTCTCAAAACGGAATGTTCCGGATAACGGCTGGTCACCGACACGTACTTCCATATTTTCCGCATCCTTCGGGTAGGCAGAACAGGTTACCTCATAATCCGTTTGTTCGCGGAATTTCTCCGAAACGGTCTGAAGATAACAATTTTCACCGGCATCAAATACAGCACGTTTTCCGTTTATCACAATAGAATCCACCAGCTGGGTAATATCATACTGGCCGTCCTCATCCAGATCAAACACCGGTTTTCCGTCCTCGTCCAGAGCCTTAAAACGTTCGTTATCGCCGGCAGTGGCATACTGCTGATAGGTGCCCACTATGTAAGAATCCTTTCGGGCATCCAGAACCTGAGATTTATCCTGCACATTCCGGATAATGTAATAATCACCTTCCAGGTCAAAAGTCCAGAGAGAAGCATTCCCATTCGGTTCGGCTGTCAAATCCACATAGCGCTTTGTATCCGTACGCTCTCCGTCATAAGTAAGATACTTCTGCGACGTAACGCTCTGAATCGTAAACTGTCCGTTCGAAGTCTCGGTTACATACCAGTATCCGGCTTCTGAGTTTTCATCATGGATATCATAATATACAGGTGTGCTCTGGCCTATGGCCGGGCCGTCCACCACGCTTCCCTGCTGCCAGAAAGCACACAGAAAGCGGTATTTCTTTCCCTGCTCAAAAAACGGTTTGGCCCAACTGAGGCCGGGCAACACGGCAAGGAGTAATAAAAAAGTGCGTTTCATGTTTTGTTCGTTTTTTGGATATATAGTATGCAAATCTAATTTTTTCATAAAACATTTGCAACAATTGTGTCCTTTTTCATAAAAAGAGAACTGAAAATACAAGAAAAAAATCGCATTCTGCCCCATTACAGAGCAGAATGCGATTACTCTATGTGGATGAGGGCAAAGCCTCAATCCCAGTCGGAGAAAAGCAACAGCATCAGAATACCATTACTTTCTTTCCATTGACAATATAAATGCCTTTTGCCAAAGACAGGCGCACTGTTCCCTGAACATCGCGGTCGAAGCAAGTCAGACCGGAAACGGAAACGACGCGTACCCGCTGCATGACATCAGAAGTGATATCCAGAGAGCCATTGTGAACAACAATCTGCAAACGAGGTTCTGCCATTGCTGTCTCGCTGCTTTCGATATCGGTTGTCGGAGTGCCGTACTCTTCGAATACTTTCTTCTCCAGATAAACGCGTTTGAGAGTCAGACAGCTCTTGCCACTCATATTGGCCAGAATACCCAAAGACACTTCCTGATCCTGGTCACTCACGACAAAGCCCACTTCCTGATCGGCCAGCGGTGCATAGGCAATAGAATTGCGGGAAACATTCTCAGTTGTCGGAAGTCCCTTGCCATTGGCTGCTACCAGATAAGAACCACTGGCTGCAAATTCCTGATATCCTTCTACGCCCAATACGTAATAACCTGCCGGCAAAGTTACAGTCTGATAAGCCTTGTGGTCTTTAATCACTTCGGCGAAACCGTCCCATGAAGTAGTCAATGTCATGGCCGAAGCCTTATTCTTATCCACATGGAAACCAGTAGTCACACGAAGACCGCTCACTGAGTTCTCCAATTTCCAGGCAGACTGCGCAGTTCCCTGCTCCAGTTCCACGAAACGGGATGAGTTCATCGGGTTGACTGTCTTGCTGGTACTGCGGAACGGCATGAGATAATTGGTCAGATACTGATCCGTGCAGTCAATACGCTTCAAGGTAGCCAGACAGAAGATTCCCTTTGATGCGCTCCAAGAGTCGCCGGAAGGACCAAAGTTCACACGGGTACCGGTGTTGGCATTGGTTGTTGCATCCTGCACGTCGCCAGAGTTCTGGTTAAACTGATAGTAAACACTCAGTCCGTCGTTCTGCATGGCAGCCGGCACATCGGCAATCACGTTATTGGCATATTCCAGAATCTTCTCGTCTGTCAGTGCAGAGTTCCAAACACGGAACTCATCGATAACGGCATTCATCGGCGCATCTTTACCACTCAGGCAGAACGGCGCCTCGGAGCCTTCGTACTTATATCCCGTCACGCTGGTTGCCGTAAGCAATTGAGCATCCTTATAGATATAGACACTACCCATCTTGAACACAACGGCATAATGATGCCACTGGCCCGTTGTCACGGTTCCTGACGGTGAAGATACCTTTTGATTGTTGATAGTTACGGAAAGCGTACCATCGGCAGCTGTTTCAATCAGCACACCCTTCTCGTCATTTCCGATTCTGTGTGCACGGGCACTGTTGCTCTTGGCATACATCCACCAGTCGATTGTGAAGTTCTTGGCATCGGCTGTAATCGGATCCTTCTGAAGCTGCACATATTCGTTGCCGCCACCGAAGTTCAATCCGGTCTGTCCGTCGGCATTGCAAACGATTACGGCGCGTTCCTTTTCCTGAACGTTTCCTCCCTGCTCGTTGTATGCTGTGAGACGGGCTTTGTAGATACCCGGATACTTCATCTCAATAGCCTGGTTCTGGTCGTGTACCAAGATGCAGTGTGCATCGTTTTCAATCTCCCATTTCCAGAAGGTAGGATGATGCAGGCTTCGGTCTTCAAGGTTCACCTGTTCCCCTTTGATGACAATCTGCGGGTTGATGTTGAAATCAATCTGTGGAGCCACTTCCTCCACGTGTACGGTCTGAGTCAGCGTACTGCTGCCGGCGGCATTCGTCACGGTCAGGGTCACTTCATAATCTCCGGCCTCCAGATAAGCAGCCGAAGCATTGCGAGTGTGAGCCGTTTCAGTCTGTGCTCCCGGCATGCTCCACGTATATTTACAGCCGTCGCCACCCTCAGATTCGTTAATGAGGCTTACAGCCGTACCGGCCGGTATGCTCTCGGCACTCAGTTTGAAGCGTGCTTCCGGTGCCGGCATCTCCTGAACGGTAATACTCTTCTGAGTGGTCCGTACTCTTCCCATCGCATCGGTAACCGTCAGGGCAATGGTCTGCTGACCGGCTTCCGTAAACAGCAATACCGGATTCTCAGTTTCCAATGTCTTTTCTTCGGCACCGGTAACATCCCATTTCCAGGATACGATACCACCCTTGGAAGTATCTTCAATCTGAACAGCCGAACCTACATAATAAGGACCATCAGAAACGGTGAAGCTGGCCAAAGGCAAACGCTTGTCATTAAAGAGCGTATTGTCTTCCCGCTGCTCCTGAGTACCAAACGTACGGATGGTATAATGTCCGGTTGCATCGGTCAGCCCTTCGGCATCATCCATGCGGATTTCGGTCAAAAGGCCACCAGTTTCCTGAGGATTCTTCAACTCGGTATACATATAACCCTGAATCTGGGTTTGTGTACGTGCATAATTCCACAAACGGAACTCATCCATCTGTGCATTCAGTCCGTTGGATGATTCGGCACCTACCATGAGAGAGCCAAAGCCTCCGATACCGGAATAAGAAGAGAACAGACTACCTACCTGTTCGCCATTGACGTATGCAGTCATAGAACTCTTGTCGATCACAACAGCCACATGCGCCCATTTTCCCGGTTGCAGACAGCCTGCCTTTGAGGTAATACGGTTACCGGTATCCCATCCTACCACCAGCTCTCCGGCCGATGTGGTATGCAACAGGAAGTTGCCCCAACCCGGACCCATCTGCTGGTTCCAGTTCGATACGGTGGTCGGCTTAATCCAGAATTCCATGGTAGCCTGATCCAGTTTCTCCTTCAGCAGGTCGACAATCTCAAAACCGGAGGCCGAGAAAGAACGGACCTTGTTGGTTTCCGGAACTACACCGGCAAAGTCAGTTACCGGTTGTCCGACACGAGTAGACAATGCCTCCTCATCATTCAGCAGATACTGTGCGGCAACCTCATAGTTTCCATTGCTTTCGGTCTGATAAGAGAGAGCACCGGCTTCCAGAGTTGCCACTTCGCTGCCGTTGCAATATACCTTATAGCCTTTCAGTTCGTAAGGAGATGCAGCCGGAGCATTCCAAGACAGCTGTCCGTTACGCAGCATCAGGTTGCGCGGTGCATTCAACGGTTCGCCCGGAACAACCACCGAAATGATGGTACGGTTACCCTTGGTCTCCACCTTCACACCGTCGGCCTTGATATCGAACGGGAACTCAATACCGTTCTTTTCAAATTCATAGTCAATCAGCGAGCAGGCATGTACTTTTCCGGAACCGCTGGCTGAAGCCTTGGAATCAATGATCAGGAAATACTTCAACGGCTTGCCATGTCATAGCCGAACTCCATCGGTTCGTAGTGCATGCCGTCGGCCCAGCGTCCCAGCATCGGCACTTCGGCATCCACGCCATTGCCGTCACCGTCGCCCGCATATTTGAAATGCTCAAACTGTACCAGTCGTTCAGGAGTGCTGGCGTTTACATCGGCTGATATACCGCCACTGATACAGATTTCGCTTCGTTTGCTGTATTCCATCTTTATTTTAAAGGTACGGAACGGGCGATAATTCTTTCTTACATGATATACTTCAGGATAGTAATAATCGTTTGATCCGTCCCAAGGTACCGCATTCTTGTAAGGGCAATAAATGAATCCCTTGTTACACCACTGGTTACCCCAGGAGTTGACCACGATCCAGGCACCCACCTCATCCTTGTCTTTTTCACCGGCAATGCCGTTGCCGTCCAAATCGAACTCGATGCGGTCGTCATAACCTACGATGGTCAAGGCATGGTCTACCGACTTACCCCAGTTCTGCACATAATACTGGTTGGTAACACCGGCCTCGTCGTTAGCCTCTGTCTGCGGGATGCGCTGCCAGTTACCACCGCTGGCCACACCAATACCGCAGATACCTCCGGCCTTGAAATCCGTGTCTCCGTTATGATTCCAAATCCAGTTTTTCACCGCCTCACGGCCCTCTTCGGTCTGCACGCTCATCGGGAAGTTTGCGTTGCGGCTGATACGGTTGCACATGGCTGCATACCATTTGTCATATCCCTGCATCCATCCGAAATCGGGATCCGAAGTATCCTGATTACCGAACAGGCGCGAATAGGTTCTTCCGCCATAAACCGGCACATTCGGGATACCGTTGGCAGCAGCCATTCCTTCCTTTCCGGAGTTGGAATTGGTCAGCAGCCAGGTGAAATGCGTCGGATACTGATTCTCTTCGAGCGAGCCATCCGCTCCCCGGAAAGCGTTGATTTCGTAATTGAACATATAGCCGATACGCGAAGCTGAACCGCACGAACCGCCATCCTGATTAAACACCGGCGGGAAATACGGAGTCTCCGCATTGTTCACCCGGGCCGGACGAGTCTGTGCCGCCTTGGCACGGCTCACGGCACTGCGCTCAATTCCTAAAGTAGGATCGGGCTTGAGCAGTGAAGAATAATCGGGATACTTTTCATAGTTTACCAGCACCTGGGCTGATAAGGAGTCGGCCGTTGTCATCGCGGCCATACACAGTAATGTGGACAGGTACTTATGTTTCATAAGCTTTAAGTGATAATTTATTTAGGTAATTGGTAATTGAGTTAATCGGGAATAAAAGTAGAAAACTTAAAACAAAGGCAATTACTTTTCCCCGAAGATTAACCAAAATTCAACTTACATAAATACTTTTAGCAGAGCTTAACCCCAGATAATCCCCTTTCCAACGGACGGAGCCGCTCTGTGCGTATTGCGCAAAATCAAGAAAGAACAATCTTTCGCTCATTTTCTTTCCGGTTCTTTTTCCTTTTCCATATCTTTGCAGAAACCTAATATACCAAATCTATAAAAACAAAAACAGTCATGATGAAATACACTTTTTCTAAAGGACTTATCCTGATGGCCCTGGCCGGCAGCTTTTCCGCACCGGTTGCGGCACGATATGTCTTTCCGGGAAGCGCTGTTCCGGCAGCTGCTCATCCCCAGTCACCTTTGTACCCTGAATTCAAGGAAACCTCTTTCCGTTTCATGACCTACAATATCCGCAATGGAAAAGGAATGGACAACCGCACGGACTATCAGCGTACGGCTGACGAGATTATCCGTTGCGGAGCCGATTTTGTGGCCGTGCAGGAAGTAGACAGTGCCACCAGCCGCAGCAACGGACGCTATGTGCTGGGCGAACTGGCCTGGCGCACCCGGATGTACCCCGTATTCAGTCAGGCCATCCCGCTCGGAGGCGGTGGCTACGGAGTCGGACTACTCTGCCGCGAGCGCCCGCTGAGCACGCTGCGCATTCCGATGCCGGGACGCGAAGAAGCACGCACGCTGCTCATTGCGGAATTCAACTCTTTCTATCTGGCCTGCGCCCACTGGTCGCTGACTGCCGAAGATCGGATGGCTTCTCTGGAAAAAATCCGTCAGGTGGTTCCCACACTGAAAGAAAAGCCGCTGATTCTGGCCGGTGACTTGAACGCCACACCCGACAGTCCGGAGATACAGCAACTGATGAAGGACTTCACTCTGGTGAGCAACCCCAAGAAACCGACCTTCCCGGCCGACGAACCGACCCAGACCATTGACTATATTGCGGTGTGGAAAGCCACAGCCGCTCCATTATACTGGTCCAACGGACGGACCCGGGTTCTCGAAGCCAAGACCGCTTCAGACCACCGTCCGATTGTCTCCGAATTCCGCATCAAGACACCGGCCCACCGTTTCTTCTACGGTCAGCCGTATTTACAGAATCCCACCGGAAAGGGAATCACCGTGATGTTCCAGACCCGCCGTCCGTCGCACTGCTGGGTGGAATTCACCACCGACTCCCTGCTGGCAGCCCAGGGCAAGGCCGCACCTCAGAAAGTGCGCAGCCTCATCGGCGGACAGGCTATCTGTCATGATATCGAGCAGAAAATCCGCCTGAACCATCTGAAAGAGGGCACCACCTATTATTATCGCGTGTGCGCTCAGGAGATTCTGGAGAATCAGGCCTACTTCAAGGCCTTCGGCGACACGGTGAGCACCCCTTATTACCGCTTTACTCTGCCCACTCCGGACACCGAGAACTTCACAGCCATCGTGCTGAACGACATGCACTGCTCCAACCAGATCGAGCAGAAAATGTCTGCTCTGGCCAAAAAGATTCCGCACGACATGGTGTTCTTCAACGGTGACTGTCTGCCGGAACCGGCCGACCGAAACGAAGCCATCGCCAACATCAACCGTCTGAGCGAGCGTTTTGAGGGAGCCACGCATCCCATTTTCTTCATACGCGGAAACCACGAAATCCGAAACGCCTATTCATCGGGCATGCCCTCGCTGTTTGACTATCCCGTTGTGCCTTATAACCTGGAAACCGAACAGACAGATGCCGACAAGACAGGCGAAACCAGCGGATGGCTGGCCTCTTCACCGCGCGAAGCCCAAAAACCTTATGGAGCCTTCAGTTGGGGAGACACGCGCTTCGTATATCTGGACTGCGGCGAAGACAAGCCCGATGATACGTGGGTGTATTACGGTCTGAATGACTTCACCGAGTTCCGCAAAGAACAGACTGCCTTCCTGAAGCAGGAAACCCGCAGCCGCGATTTCAAGCGCGCCGACCGCCACATTATTCTGGGCCATATTCCTTTGTGGGGCAACACAGACAAGTACCAGCCTTCTGCAACACTCTGGCGCCCTATTCTGGAAAAATCCTCCTGGGACTTGGGGCTCTTTGGTCATGTCCATGAATTCAAATATTTTGAGAAAGACAGCATTCAGAACCCGTTCCCGATATACCGAGGCGGAGGAGGTGCCGTAGAAGCTGCCACGATGGGTGTACTCCGCAAAGAAGGAAAGCAGCTGACGCTGAAGGTCTACAATGCCGACGGCAAACTGCTGAAAGAATACGATCTGTAACAGATTCAAATAAACGATTCAAAATTCAAGAAAATGAAAAAAGAAAGTCTGAAATGGACTGTTCCGGCCAAGCCACTCATGCTGGCTGCCATCCTGGCCTTAGGATTGGGAAGCGCCTCATGCTCCAACTCCAAAGCGCCACAGGCCGAAGAAACAACCGAACAGGACAACAGCATGGAGGAAGAAGAAGAGGTAATCGAGCTGGAAGAAAAGGAAACGGAGCTGCCGCCTGCTCCCAGAACTGGAAGTCAGGAGGAGAAACCCGAGGTGGTTATTCCGGGAATGAACACCGATGCCGAGAGCGTCACCACATTTCTGAAAGCATTTTATGCCCACTATGTGTTTGATGCCGAAAGTATGGAAAAAATTGCGAATGATGTGTGTACTCCGAAACTCCTGAAGTATTTGGAAAAGGAGTATGACTACGACTGTATGGAGGAACCTTGTTATGCCATGTGGTGTTTCCGCACCGGCATGCAGGACGGACCTAGCGATGTCAGCAAAGTAACCGAGGTGATCGCCGAAAACGACGGTTGGTTCAAAGTATCCTATCTGGATATGGGCAACAAGGGAGTGAGCCGCATCCGCTTCATCATGACGCACGGAAAATACAAGATGGACGAAGTGGTCCGCGTGGAATAATCCTCGCCCCACAGTAATCCCGAAAAAAGAAATCCCCTTACGGAACACGGCCACCTTTTACGGTCACCGTTTCGGTAAGGGGATTTTTATGGGGCGTTCCGCTTTATTTGAGGTAAGTGCGGAAGAAAGTTTCTATCTTGTCATACGGAATCACACCGGCCTGATTGTCGTACAGGTCCACATGACTGGCACCCGGAATGATCATCAGTTCCTTGTTGTCGCCCGTGAGTTTCTTGAAGGCATCCTCAGAGAAATAGCGTGAATGCGCCTTCTCTCCGTGAATCATCAGCACGGCGCTGCGGATTTCGTTACTGTAGGCCAGCAGCGGTGTGTTGAGGAACGACAAGGAAGAGGTGGTGTTCCATCCCTCGTTGGAGTTGAGCGAGCGCTTGTGATAGCCGCGCGGAGTCTTGTAATAGTCATAATAGTCCTTGACAAACTGCGGTGCATCTGCGGGCAGCGGGTCTACCACACCGCCGGCACGTGCAGCCACTCCCTTGCGCGCATCCTCGGTGCGCTGGGCATTCAGCTTGCGGCGCAGTTCATAGCGAGCGTCGGCATCCATCGCATCAAAATAACCGTTGGCGGTCACGCGGCTCATGTCGTACATGGTTACCGTTACCGTAGCCTTGATGCGAGTGTCGAGAGCTGCCGCATTGAGCGCCATGCCGCCCCATCCGCAAATGCCGATAATGCCGATGCGCTCCGGATCTACTTCCGGATGCAAGGAAAGGAAATCCACTGCGGCACTGAAATCCTCGGTATTGATATCGGGTGAAGCCACATAACGGGGCTCGCCGCCGCTCTCACCGGTATAGGAAGGATCGAAAGCAATGGTCAGAAAACCGCGCTCGGCCATGGTCTGCGCATACAGTCCGGACGACTGTTCCTTGACGGCACCGAACGGTCCGCTCACGGCCAGTGCGGGCATGGGGCCCTCCACTCCTTTGGGTTTATACAGATCGGCAGCCAGCGTAATGCCGAAACGGTTCTTGAACTCTACACGCTCCACCGTCACCCGGTCGCTCGGAGCAAAAGTCTTCTCATTTTCCTGTGCTTGAATATGGGTCATCATAAGCATCATTATTAAAAGAAACAAATAAGTTTTTCGAATCATATACTTTATTTTTCGGGGTTATCTATTCTCTTGATGATTCGTGCCGGCACACCGCCCACAATCGTATTGGCCGGCACATCACGGCTCACCACAGCTCCGGCCGCCACCACCGCATTGTCGCCGATGGTCACTCCCTGCAGGATGGTAGCATTGGAGCCCACCCAAACATTGCGTCCCAGCACGATCGGAGCCGGATAAGTCGTACCGCGGTCGGCCGGTTCCAGTCCGTGGTTCAAAGTGGCAAACACCACATTGTGCCCAATCTGGCACCCGTCACCCAGTGTCACGCCGCCGTGATCCTGAAAATGGCAGCAGGCGTTGATAAAAACATTCTCTCCCACATGGATGTTCTTACCGAAATCGGAATAGAACGGAGGGAATACCCGCAGAGTATCGGGCACCGGGCGACCGAAAAGTTCGCCCAACAGGCTGCGTATCTCTTCCTGTGAGTGCCAGGCCGAATTCAGGCGGAAAGTCACCCGTCGCGCCTCTTCGCTCATCTCGTTCATCAGGCGGTGCATCCCCTCGGTGTTCAAAGGTCCGCGGGTAGGCACATAGTCCAAAAATTCTTTCAGTGTCATGGTTCTTCTTGATTATTGATTCTGTTCTTGTCTTTGATTTTATTTCTGTCGCAGGTACATGCCTTGTCGGTGTCCTGCCTCTGTCGCTGGCAAAAGTACTTCAAAAATCAAAGGGCACTTGTAGACATATTCAGGAAGAAAGTACCCGGATTACGGATTTCGTCGGGAAAACTCTTTTTCCTATTTTACCTCAAATCCGCAACTAAGCTCTTCAGCGTCCTTCTTGCGTCTAAACGTCCTC
>OGFG01003131.1_pt1 | contig 12399 bp, 10 predicted proteins | sample 1570761 | NCBI WGS metagenome assembly OGFG01 (sample SAMEA2581938, study PRJEB24529) | metagenome | biome: Human gut stool | place: China | collected 2011 | reverse complement strand
AAATGAGTATAATATTAATATGTTGTATTGCTTGTACAATGAAAACTAAATAAGGAGGTGCTCCTGTGCTGGTTATTATCGCTATAATTGCAACATTGGTTATAGTCGCACCTATTACATGGTTTATTTCTGGTAAAGTTATCCAGAAGGCAAATGATGCCAAGATTGGTAATGCCAATGAAAGAGCCAGAGAAATAATAGATGAAGCATTAAAAACAGCCGAGACAACTAAGAAAGAAGCACTCTTGGAAATTAAAGAAGAATCTTTGAAAAACAAGAATGAACTTGAAAAGGAGACCAAAGAAAGAAGAGCTGAAGTACAGAAGTATGAAAGAAGAGTTCTTTCTAAGGAAGAATCCCTTGACAAGAAAATTGAAGCTGTCGAAAAGCGTGACTTGAGCATTACCAAGAAAGAAGAAGAACTTGGTAAGATGAAGCAGAAGGTTGATGAACTTGAGCAGAAGAGACAGCAGGAACTAGAAAGAATCTCAGGACTTACCTCCGAACAGGCAAAAGAATATCTATTAAAGACTGTTGAAGATGAAGTGAAACATGATACTGCCGTAATGGTTAAGACATTAGAGAGCAGAGCGAAGGAGGAAGCAGATAAGAAAGCGAAGGAGTATGTTGTATCAGCAATTCAGAGATGTGCTGCTGACCATGTAGCAGAAACGACGATTTCAGTTGTCCAGCTTCCAAATGATGAAATGAAAGGCCGCATTATTGGTAGAGAGGGACGTAATATCCGTACTCTTGAAACATTAACAGGTGTAGAACTGATTATTGATGATACACCGGAGGCCGTTGTTTTATCAGGGTTTGATCCAATCAGACGAGAAGTTGCAAGAATTGCACTTGAAAAGCTGATTCTTGACGGACGTATTCATCCGGCAAGAATTGAAGAAATGGTTGAGAAAGCCCAGAAAGAAGTAGAAGTATTAATTAAAGAAGAAGGTGAAGCAGCAACCCTTGAGGTTGGCGTTCATGGCATTCATCCGGAGTTGGTAAGATTACTTGGACGGATGCGTTTTAGAACAAGCTATGGTCAGAATGCGTTAAAGCATTCAATTGAAGTTGCACAGCTTTCAGGACTGTTAGCTGGTGAGGTTGGCGTGGATATTAAGCTGGCAAAGCGCGCAGGCTTATTACATGACATCGGTAAATCAGTTGACCATGAAATGGAAGGCTCACATATTCAGATTGGTGTGGATTTATGTAAGAAGTACAAGGAATCCCCAATCGTAATTAATGCAGTAGAAGCACATCATGGTGACGTTGAGCCGGAAAGCTTAATTGCTTGTATTGTACAGGCTGCTGATACAATTTCAGCCGCAAGACCTGGTGCAAGACGAGAAACGTTAGAAACTTATACAAACAGACTTAAACAATTAGAAGATATTACCAATTCCTTCAAGGGAGTTGAAAAATCATTTGCCATTCAGGCGGGTAGAGAGATTCGTGTTATGGTTGTTCCTGAAGTCGTTAGCGACTCAGATATGGTACTTATGGCGAGAGATATTTCGAAGCAGATTGAAACGCAGATGGAATATCCTGGACAGATTAAGGTTAGTGTAATCAGAGAGTCCAGAGCCGTTGGCTACGCAAAGTAATTACGATAAAGTTCATGAAACAGACCGTTGTCTTAACAATGCAGATTGTTAGGACACGGTCTTTTTTTGTTGTTCAGGAAATTATGGATTTTTTAAGGTATGCTGCATTATAAAACGCAGTGTGTTTTACAAAAAAATTTACAAAAATTTCAAAAAAATAAACATTTTATGACAAAATATGGTATGATTTTACTAAGTTCCAGCCGGAACAAAAAAATATAAAGGGGCGAATATGTATGATGAAATCAATAGGCGCAAAAATTAGTTATGTGTTGCTGCTGGTATTTCTGGTTTGTTGTGTTGGAATTATCATTGTAAATTCCAAGATTAACGGTATGGGAACAATTACAAATGAAATCAGTCAGAAATACCTTACAAGTATTGAAGAAGTGGATGCTATTTCTAAGAATGTAGTCAGTCTTCAGTCACAGATGCTGGAATATCTGATTGACGATGACACGCAGAAATCCACAACGATGAGTAATATCACCAAAACCCAGGGTGCAGTTGTGACTTCCCTGCAGAATTTAAAGGGAAATGCAACAACTGACCGAGCGGGAGAAACGGTAAACAAGCTGGAGCAGTCGTATAATACGTACAATACCCAGTACAATGATGTTTTAAAACAGATTCAAAATGGAAGCATTACAGACAAAACAGGGGTAAACAGTAAGTTAAGCAAACTCTACGGTAGTCTGGAAATATCCATTCACTCAGTGGAGGTGCAGAATACGGTCAATACAATCCGGGCACAGAAGGCGCTGAGTAATAATATGACAATCAGCAGGATTACATTTGTAACAGTCGGTGTGCTTCTGGTAGTATCACTGATTCTTGGTATTTTAACAGCAGGATATACCATTATCCGTCCGGCAAAGATTGCAACCGGGGAGCTTAAAGGTATTATTGCGGGAATTGAAGCACAGGATGGCGATTTGACAGCAAGAGTTTCACAGAAATCATCGGATGAAGTCGGACAGCTGGTTGCAGGAGTCAATCAGTTTATCGATGTGCTTCACGGCATTATTGCAGAAATGAAAAATGATGCGGTTGAAATGAAAAACAGTGTCAATGCGGTTTATGGACAGATTTCAACTGCGGATGGAAACATTATGGATGTATCGGCGACTATGGAACAGCTGACAGCCGGTATGGCAGAAATGGCAACGGCCGCAGAACACATCAGTGAGCAGGCAGACTTTATCAGTGATAGTATGGAAAAGATTGCACATCAGGCAGGTGATGGTTCTGCAATTGCAAAAGATATTAAGGGTAAAGCGGTTAAATTAAAAGAAGAGGGAATTGCAAGTAAAGAAAATACAAGTAAAATGGCAGATGAAATCAGAAATTCTGTCAGGGATTCTTTGGATAGAAGCAAGGGCGTTGAAAAGATTAATGATCTGACAGATAATATTTTAAGTATTTCAAGCCAGACCAATCTTTTAGCGCTAAATGCTTCGATAGAGGCGGCACGTGCCGGAGAAGCCGGAAAAGGTTTTGCAGTCGTTGCAGATGAAATCAGAGTACTTGCGGATTCCAGCAGAAGTACGGCAAATGATATTCAGGCAATCAGCAACGAGGTGACCAATTCCGTTGCAGAGCTTGCCGACAATGCCAATAAGATGATTGATTTTATCGTAGAGGTTGTTATGCCGGATTATGATAAACTGGTCAATATTGGTGAACAGTACAATCAGGACGCAGGAAATTTTGATGATATTATGCGCGGATTTACAGATAAGGCAGTAGAATTAAAACAGGCAACGGAAGAAGTGGCAAAGTTAATCCGTGGAATGTCTTCTACAATTAATGAAAACTCCGACGGTATTGCAGCTGTTTCTAATAATACGGTTGGTCTGACAGAGGGTATCAGTCAGATTAAAGAAGAAATGTCACAGACTGAATCTGTGTCAGAACGGTTGGAAAATACGGTAGGACGTTTTACAAGAATATAATGGAGGCGGGAACAGTATGAGAAAGAAAGTCTTATTTATTGGAATGCTGGTGACATTGTTATTTGCATTTTCAGGCTGCGGTACAAAAAATGAAGGTGTTGTCACCCTGATTATGTCAGATGTGCAGGAAGGCGACCACCCGACGGCACAGGCGTGTGACAAATTTGCAGAGCTTGTTAAGAAAAGAACAAACGGAAAAGTTGTCATAGAAGTTTATCATGGTTCAACACTTGGTACGGAAGCGGAACAGATAGCACAGGCAACCGTGGGTGGAATTGATTTTGTCAGAGTATCATCACCGGTGGCAGCATATTATGATGATATCAAGGCATTTCAGGCATTGTATCTGTACAGCAGTGAAGACGATATGTGGAAGGTGCTGGACGGAGAAATCGGAAATGAATTTTTAAAGGCGCAGCAGTTAAAGGACAACGGTCTGGAAGGTTTGTGCTGGGTATCCGGTGGTTCAAGAAATTTTTATAATAATGTAAGACCGATTACAAGTCCGGAGGATCTGGCAGGACTGACACTGCGTGTTAATACAGATTCGATGTTTGCGTTTTTGGAAAGCTGTGGTGCAAAGGGGATCAATGTATCTTATAATGATATTTATAACTCCATTGAAGCCGGAACGATTGACGGTGCGGAAAATAACTGGCCGTCCTATATTTCAACGGGACATTATAAAGTGGCACCATATATTACGGTTGATGAGCATACAAGAATCCCGGAAATGATTGTGGCATCAACGGAATCTATGAACAAGCTTACTTCCGAGCAGCAGCAGATTGTCAGAGAGTGCGCACAGGAAGCAGGACAGCTTCAGCGTAAATGGATGCAGGAATATGATGAAAAAGCAATTAAAACTGCAGAGGATGCTGGCTGTACGATTACATATTTAACAAAGGAACAGTCCGCAAAATTCCAAAGCGTTGCAGAGCCAATCAATGAAAAGGTCAGCGCAAAATATATGACCATTATCAGAAAAATTAAGGCGGCGCAGTAAAATTTGCGGTAGTCTGAAAAACAGAAAGTAAAAGCTGTGTGATCCGGTAAAACGGAAGACACAGCTTTTTTATTTTATAAGGCACATTTGAAAGTTGTATTATAAAAAGTTGTAGTAAAATCTTTTTACAGAAGAAAGTAAATTAAATGGATAAGAACACTTCAGATAAAAAGGCAGATAAGAATGATACCATTAATAATATAAACCAAAATAAAGAAACAACTTAATAAAATAAGTTCAAAACAGAAAAAAGTTCAAATAAATAATAATAAGCTTGCTTTTTTGCCGGAAACATTGTATGATAATGCAAGCTACAGAAAAATAAGCAATGAACTAGGAGGATTTTATGCAGTACAGTGAAATGAGCAAAGAAGAATTATTAACCTTACAGGCTGAGTTAAACCAGCAGTATGCAGAAGCAAAAGCAAAGGGATTAAATCTTGATATGTCAAGAGGTAAGCCGTCTGCAACACAGCTGAATGTATCTTTGGGTCTGTTAGATGCAATTAACGCTTCTTCTGATTTAAAGGCAGAAAACGGAACAGACTGTAGAAATTATGGTGTATTAGACGGAATTCCGGAAGCTAAAAAGCTGATGGCAGATATGATGGGCACCACTCCTGAGCATATTATTGTTTATGGTAATGCAAGTCTGAATATTATGTACGATCAGGTATCAAGAGCTTACACACACGGTATTTTAGGAAACACACCTTGGGGCAGGCTTGACAAGGTGAAGTTCTTATGTCCGGTACCGGGATATGACAGACATTTTGCAATCACAGAACATTTTGGTATTGAAATGATTAACATTCCAATGTCAGAATCTGGTCCGGACATGGATATGGTAGAACAGTATGTAAACAACGATGAAACCGTAAAGGGTATCTGGTGTGTTCCAAAGTATTCAAATCCACAGGGCTTTACTTATTCAGACGAAACCGTAAAGCGTTTTGCAAACTTAAAGCCGGCAGCAAAGGACTTCAGAATTTTTTGGGATAACGCTTATGTGATTCATCATTTATACGATGACAAGCAGGATGAAATCTTAGACATCATTTCTGAATGTGAAAAAGCAGGAAATCCGGATATGGTATTTGAATTTGCATCTACTTCAAAGGTCAGCTTCCCGGGTTCAGGTATTGCGGCACTGGCTTCATCAGAAGCAAATCTTGCAGACATTAAGAAGTCACTGACAATCCAGACAATCGGATATGATAAGTTAAACCAGTTACGTCATGTAAGATATTTTAAGGATATCAACGGTTTAAAGGAACATATGAGAAAGCATGCAGAACAGATGCGTCCAAAGTTTAAAGCGGTACTGGAAGTGTTAAATACAGAACTTGGCGGACTGGGTATCGGTTCATGGTACGCACCAAGAGGCGGTTATTTCATTTCATTTGATGCAATGGAAGGCTGCGCGAAGGAAATCGTTGCAAAGTGTAAGGAAGCCGGTGTAAAGCTTACAAATGCCGGTGCAACATTCCCTTACGGAAAAGACCCGAAAGACAGCAATATCAGAATTGCACCGTCATTCCCAACACCGGAAGAGATGGCACAGGCAGCTGATTTATTTGTTCTTTGTGTAAAACTGGTAAGCGTAGAGAAGCTTCTTGCAAAATAATTACAGAAATTGATATAATAAAAGGGCGGTCGCACAAGGAAGGATTTGCATAAAAATGCAGATATTTGGAAATGTGCGAAAGCCCTTTTATAGTTATATCATTTACAGCACAAATATATGCGGAGATGGAGGAAGAAAAATGGCACAGTTTGGATTTATTGGAATGGGAAATATGGGATATGCGATGTTAAACGGCGTACTTGGAGAATTTGCACCGGGACAGATTATATTTACGACACCGCACAAAGAAAAATGTGAAAAAATCAGCGCACAGACCGGTGTAAAATATGCCGAGAGCAATGCAGAATGTGCAAATAACGCAAAGTATATTATTTTAGCCGTTAAGCCGCAGATGTACGATGCAGTTTTAAAGAACATTGAAAATGTGATTACATCGGAGAAGGTCATTATCTCTATTGCGCCGGGAATTACGATTGACAGTATTAAGGGGAAATTAGGCGGCAGTGTGCGTGTTGTCAGAGCCATGCCGAATACACCGGCGCTGGTAGGCGAAGGAATGACAGGCATCAGCTATCATAAAGAAGAATTTACAATCGAAGAACGCGACACGATAGAACAGTTCTTCCAGTCCTTCGGTGAAGTAGTTACCGTGCCGGAGCATTTAATGAGTGCCGTTGTATGTGCAAGCGGCAGTTCACCGGCATATGCGTATATGTTTATCGAAGCGCTGGCAGACAGCGTTGTAAAATACGGTATCCCAAGACAGGACGCTTATAAGCTGGCGGCACAGACACTTTTAGGTTCAGCCAAAATGGTATTACAGACTGGAGAACATCCGGGCAAATTAAAAGATAACGTATGCTCACCGGCAGGAACAACAATTCAGGGGGTTGCGGCACTGGAAGAATACGGATTTAGAAATGCTGTGATAAAAGCAACGGATAAGTGCTATGAGGCATGTACGAAAATAAAATAGATCAAAAATGGAGAATTGTATGGAACATATTGAAAGAGTTCAGAGAGAATTAAAATACAAAGGCGCAATTTTATCCATGTATGCGGATACGATTAAAGTGCCAAACGGCAATACGGCGGTCTGGGATTTTATCGGACATCAGGGGGCAGCGGCAGTTGTGCCGGTCACAGATGACGGTAAAATTTTAATGGTAAGACAGTACCGCAATTCGGTAGACCGTTATACACTGGAAATTCCGGCGGGCGGATTAAACAGCAAGGACGAACCGACGATTGAAGCAGCTGCAAGAGAACTGGAAGAAGAAACAGGATATGCTTCAGAGCATTTAGAACCACTGATTTCAATTGTTACGGCAATTGCCTTCTGTGACGAGGTCATTGACATTTATCTGGCAACCGGTTTAAAAAAGACACAGCAGCATTTAGATGAAGATGAGTATATTGATGTCTATGCGTATACACCACAGGAACTTGCCGATATGATTTACAGCGGCAAGATTCAGGATTCTAAAACAGTTGCGGCGATTATGGCATATATCAACCGCAAGTAGCATATATTGTCCCATAAATGAAAAAGACAGGAACATTGATGGATATGGAATGTCTGTAAAATGGGGGATTGTGTGAAAACAAAAAGATTTTTGATGCAAAATTTTTTGCTGCGCCATCGGTTTGCGGTGACATTTTTTGCCGGTATCTGTATCGGAACCGGCTATGCGAATATAGCGTACCGTTATCAGGCTGCATTGCCGGAAATTTACAATCAGCATTATTTGTCGGCATATGCGGACATTACAATGAATTATTATGCACTATGGAAGTATATTATCCGGTATCGTTTCAGGGATTTACTGCTGATAGGCATGATGGGGCTGACGGCATTCAGAAAATATTTGATTGCATTTTATATTGCGTATCTGGGAATTTGTGCCGGAATGCTGGTTTCTACATCGGTGATGTATTACGGACTGGCAGGAATCGGACTGTATCTGGCGTCGGTTGTGCCGCAGTATATTCTGTATGGAACAGCGCTGTATTTTTTGTACCAAATGTTTTATGTTCATCATCTGACCGGAAAAAATGTACTTATGATTGCGGCAATTGCTGTGATTCTGGTAGGGGCAGGAACGTATACGGAAGCGTACTGTAATCCGTTGATTTTAAAAAAGCTGTATGGGTATCTTTACTGAGAACCCATACAGCTTTTGTTTTCTTTTATAGGAAAGACTGTTTGTGAAAATTTTATGCAAATTTTTATACAAGGTCTGCAATATCGTATAACAGACGTTCAGATTCTTCCCAGCCAAGGCAGGCATCGGTAATGGATTTACCGTAAACACCCTCGCCGACTTTCTGGTTGCCAGGCTCAATATAACTCTCAATCATGACACCTTTGACAAGCTGTTTCACATCGGCAGAGTGCTTGCAGCTGTGCAATACTTCTTTGACAATACGAATCTGTTCAAAATACATTTTAGAGGAGTTGCTGTGGTTGGCATCGACAACAACGGCAGGATTCTTCAAATCTTTGGTCTTATACATATTGGAAAGGCGCATTAAATCTTCGTAGTGATAGTTTGGAATACACTGACCATGCTTGTTGACCGCACCACGTAAAATGGTGTGAGCCAGTTCGTTGCCCGGTGTATTGACTTCCCAGCCGCGGTAAATAAAGGTCTGCTTTGCCTGTGCGGCAACAACAGAATTCAACATGACGGATAAATCACCGCTGGTCGGATTCTTCATACCGGCAGGAACATCCATTCCACTGACAGTCAGACGATGTTGCTGGTCCTCTACGGAACGTGCGCCGACTGCGACATAAGATAACACATCTGCTAAATACCAGTAATTTTCAGGGTAAAGCATTTCATCGGCAGGCATCAGCTCGGTCTGTTCCATGACGTTGATGTGCATTTTACGGATTGCAACCAGTCCGCCGAGTAAATCAGGCTTCTTTTCAGGGTCCGGCTGATGTAACATTCCCTTGTAACCGGTACCGGTTGTACGCGGTTTGTTTGTGTATACGCGCGGAATAATAATTACTTTATCTTTGATTTTTTCCTGTACCTTTTTTAAACGAAGCGTATAATCTAAAACAGCAGCTTCGTTGTCGGCGGAACATGGTCCGATAATTGCAAGAAATTTATCAGATTTTCCCGTAATAACATCGCGGATTTCGGCATCGCGCTGTGCCTTTAAACGGGCAATCCTTTCAGGCACCGGGAAATCTCTTTTAATTTCATTAGGTGCCGGAAGCTTTTTAACAAATTCAAAACTCATTGATTTTTCCTCATTTCTATTTCTTATAGTTTGTACTTCTGATTAAATGATTATATTATATTTTATAAGAAATGTAAATATAGTTTGATTTTTAAAATGTTGATTCCCCATAAAAAAGTGTTATGATTGTAAGTAAGAGAAAACAAAAATTTATCAATAACATTTACTAAAATATAGAAGGGACGGATTTACATGGCAGAGGTAAAAAGAGTAATCTGGATCGTGTTAGACAGTGTCGGTATCGGGGAGCTTCCCGATGCGGACAAATTTGGTGATGTTGGAAGCAATACGCTTTGCAATACAGCAAAGGCAGTCGGCGGTTTAAAAATTCCGAATATGGTTCAGTTAGGTATCGGAAATATTGCGGGCATTACAGGTATTGAAAAATGTGAACAGCCAAAGGGCTGTTACGGACGGCTGGCAGAGATTTCTAACGGAAAAGATACAACGATTGGACACTGGGAAATGACAGGAATTTATTCGCCGGATCCGTTTCCGGTTTATCCGGACGGCTTTCCGCAGGAAGTGATTGAGCCGTTTATAAAAGAAACCGGAGTTTCCGGAATTCTTGGAAATATTCCGGCATCGGGAACAGAGATTATTAAACAGCTGGGTGAGGAACATATCCGCACCGGAAAACCCATCATCTATACATCGGGCGATTCTGTTTTTCAGATTGCGGCACATGAAGATGTGATTCCGGTTGAGCGGCTGTATGAGCTGTGTCATACGGCAAGACGGATTCTTACCGGAAAACACGCGGTGGCAAGAGTCATTGCAAGACCGTTTACCGGTGAAAACGGCGTGTATACAAGAACGCCGAACCGCCGTGATTTTTCGTTAAAGCCATCGACAGACAATATTTTATGCCGCGTGCAGGACAAAGGACTGTCTGTAATCGGTGTCGGCAAGATAGAAGACATTTTTGCGGGAGTGGGTATCGGTGAAGCAACGCACACCAAAGACAATCAGGACGGCATTGACGTTACCCTGCGGTATATGAAACAGGAAAATGAAGGCATTATTTATACAAATCTTGTTGAATTTGATTCGGCATGGGGACACAGAAACGATGTTAAAGGATACGCACGCGGACTGGAAGAATTTGATGCGCGTCTGCCGGAGATTTTTGCGGCAATGCGTAAAGACGACATGCTGATTATTACGGCAGACCACGGCTGTGACCCGACAACGCCAAGCACAGACCATTCAAGAGAGTATGTGCCGCTTTTAATGTATGGGGAAGCGTTAAATAAAAATGTGGATTTAGGCACGGGAAAGACATATGCCAATATTGCACAGACAATTGCAGACATTTTCGGTACAGAACCGACAACAATCGGAGAAAGCTATGCAAAAAAAATTTTAAAAAATGAATCGGATAACCGTAAAAACGGATAAATCGGGTTCATAAAAAGGAGCAGGTTAGTGTGAAAAATAGCGCAGATGCGTTTATTTTTCACACAGCACTTTGTGCCGCAGGCGTCACAAAGTCGCTTTTTATCGCAGAGCCAAATAAGACTTGGCTCGCGATTCCTCCGGCATTAAAATGCCTGCGGAATGGAGATTAATATGAGAATGTATGATATTATCAAAACCAAGCGGGACGGCGGTGTGCTTTCCAAGGAGCAAATTGATTACTTTGTGAAAGAATACACAAATGGAATGATTCCTGATTATCAGGTGGCGGCGCTGTTAATGGCGGTTTATTTTCAGGGCATGAATGAAGCGGAAACGCTGGCACTGACACTGGCAATGGCAGAAAGCGGCGACTGTCTTTCGCTGTCTGCCATTCACGGTGTAACGGCGGATAAGCACAGCACCGGCGGTGTGGGCGACAAGACGACCCTGGTACTCGCACCGATGGCGGCAGTGCTGGGCGTTAAAATGGCAAAAATGAGCGGCAGAGGGCTTGGACACACCGGTGGAACGATTGACAAGCTGGAGAGTTTTCCGGGGTTTAGCACGGCGCTTTCCGAAGAAAAATTTATACAGAATGTCAACACAATCGGCATGGCGATTACAGGTCAGACCGGGAATTTAGCGCCTGCCGATAAAAAGCTGTATGCGTTAAGAGATGTAACCGATACCGTGGATAGTCTGCCGTTAATCGCAAGCAGTATCATGAGTAAAAAGATTGCGGCGGGAGCAGATACGATTGTGCTTGATGTAAAAGTGGGCAGCGGCGCATTTATGAAAACGGAAGAAGCTGCCCGAAAGCTTGCAAAGGAAATGGTGCGCATCGGACACGGTGCGGGCAGAAAGACCGCCGCTGTTATTTCGGAAATGGATGAACCGTTAGGGTTTGCCGTCGGAAACGCGTTAGAGGTGATAGAAGCCATTGATACGTTAAAGGGCAACGGACCCAAAGACCTTGAAGATTTGTGTGTGGCACTCGGTTCGTATATGCTCGTATCGGCAGGAAAAGCGGATTCTTTGGAAGAAGCCGCAGATAAGCTCAGAGGGACATTAAAGGACGGTTCTGCTTATGAAAAAATGATTGAATTTGTGACGGCACAGGGCGGCAGCAGGGAAGATGTGGAAAATCCACAACGTCTGCTTCATGCCACATATACCGATACGATTACTGCGCCAAAGACGGGCTATATTGCCCATATCCAGTCCGAGGAAGTCGGACTTGCCGCAATGACGGCAGGCGGCGGCAGGGAAACAAAGGATTCCGTGATTGATTTATCGGCAGGAATTGTGTTAAACAAAAAAGTCGGTGATTTTGTAAAAGAAAATGAGCCGCTAGCCAGGCTTTATGCCAATGATAAGGTTAAGCTTGAAGCGGCAAAGAAGCGGCTGGCAGGCGCATATTCATTTTCGGAAGAACCTGTACCGGCACGCCCGCTCATTCACGGTGTCATTACGGAAAAAGACATTTAATGAAAAAATACAGGATAAAATATCTGATAATGTTTTAAGGGTATGTGACATCGGTTAAAAACAGACCGCAGGGCGGAAGTGTCGGACCGGCAA
>OGFG01003121.1_pt1 | contig 12457 bp, 10 predicted proteins | sample 1570761 | NCBI WGS metagenome assembly OGFG01 (sample SAMEA2581938, study PRJEB24529) | metagenome | biome: Human gut stool | place: China | collected 2011 | reverse complement strand
GACAGAGGACGAAATCAAAAGAATCATGGCGCACGAGTTTGACAACCCCACCCTCGCATTGGTGCGGGATCTGTTCATTTTCGCCTGCTTCACCGCCTTGTCTTTCGTGGATATGAAAGAACTCACAACGGACGAAATAGTGGAGGTGAACGGTGAGAAATGGATATTGTCGAAACGGCACAAGACAAATGTCCCGTTCCAAGTGAAGCTGCTGGATATTCCCTTGCAGATAATCGAACGGTACAAGTATCTGTCGGAAGACAGGCTGGTTTTCGGGAAAATCAACTATTGGACGATGTGCAAACAACTGAAAAAGGTAATGGCGGAATGCGGAATAGAGAAGCAAATCTCCTACCATTGCGCACGTCATACGTTTGGAACACTGGCTCTTAGCAAGGGGATGCCCATTGAAAGCGTGAGCCGTGTTCTGGGACACACGAACATTGTCACGACTCAAATCTATGCGAAGATAACCACGCAGAAACTTGACAATGACCTGACGATGTTCGGCAACAAGCTGAACGCATCGTTCGGAAGTGTAACCCCATAACCAAGCATAGCCATGAAACGAAGCATCATCACAACGGACGGCAACGGCAACATCACCTTGCCGACCGACATTAGCGCAACCGCCATGAGCGAATGGGAACTTTGCGACCTGTTCGGAGTAACCGCCCCGACATTCCGTGCAGGGCTGAAGGCTCTTTGCAAGAGCGGAGTTTTAAGGGAATACGGGATAAGGCGAAGCATACGGGTATCCGATAATTGCAGTATGGAGGTTTACAACCTTGAAGCGATAGTCGCCCTCGCTTTCCATATCGGCACATTCGGAGCGGAACGGGTACGCAATGCCGTTCTTGAAAGACTGTACCTGCGAAAAGAGAAAACAAGCATCTTCTTCTCGCTGAATACCAACGGTATATCCAAATCCGAATACTTCTCGTAGCTGAATGCCTGACATTATTCACTCGGTAAGTCAGTAATTCATTAAGTCAGTACGACAGAACGACAGACGCTCTGATTTTTTCTCCCGAAAAGCGTAATCCGACATTCGCTTTTCGGGAGTTTTTCCGTTTGCACAACCCGTTTCCTGCCTCAAACCATTGAAAGTTTTTGTTTCGGGGGCTATTTGTCACCATTCTGCTGTGTTTTGCATAACAACCTATCCGATAATTGATTATATTTTTGCAGCTGGTAATTTTCAAACTTAAAACCATTTGATTATGTCAGCTATCGAACAACAGGACAGCCACAGACCGCCATCGGATGGCGGCATGGCAAAGGAAGAATTTATCCGTGTCGGGACAACGCTCTACAAGATTGTGGAGCAACCGAGACTGAACGGAGGGTATGTGAAGAAACGCATCGCATGGAACAACGAGACCCTGCGACAGGATTACGGCAAGGATTACATCGGCAGCGTTCCCAAGTATGACGGCTTCTGCACAGTACCCGAACACATCGGCTACCGTTCCGTGGTCGGCAAGTTCCTTAACCTTTACGAACCGATAGACCACCGACCGCAGGAGGGCGATTTATCGCATATCCAATCTTTGGTACGGCACATCTTCGGGGAACAATACGAGTTGGGGATGGACTATCTGCAACTGCTCTACCTGCAACCGATTCAGAAGTTGCCTATCCTGCTGTTGGTGTCGGAAGAACGCAACACGGGCAAAAGCACCTTCCTGAACTTTCTGAAAGCCCTTTTTCAGAACAATGTGACTTTCAACACCAACGAGGATTTCCGCAGCCAGTTCAATTCCGACTGGGCTGGCAAGTTGCTTATCGTGGTGGATGAGGTGCTGCTCAACCGCAGGGAGGATAGCGAGCGGTTGAAGAACCTCAGCACCACACTTTCCTATAAGGTGGAAGCCAAAGGCAAAGACCGTGACGAGATTGCGTTCTTCGCCAAATTCGTGCTGTGTTCCAACAACGAGCATCTGCCCGTAATCATAGACGCAGGGGAAACACGCTATTGGGTGCGCAAGATAGACCGCTTGCAGTCCGATGATACCGACTTCCTGCAAAAGCTGAAAGCGGAGATACCCGCCTTTCTCCATTTCCTGCAACACAGAAAACTGTCCACCGAAAAGGAAAGCCGGATGTGGTTCAACCCCACATTGCTGCATACAGAAGCCTTGCAGAAGATTATCCGCAGCAACCGCAACCGATTGGAGATAGAGATGCACGAACTTGTCCTTGACATCATGGACAGTGTCGGCACGGATACATTCTCTTTCTGTTACAGCGACATTCTTCTTTTGCTGGTACACTCACAGGTAAAGGTGGAGAAACACCAAGTCCGAAAAGTGTTGCAGGAATGTTGGAAACTGACCCCTGCGCCAAACGGACTGACTTATACCACCTACCAGTTCAACTGCAATCGGGAGTGTCGGTATGAGCCGATAAGGAGAGTGGGACGCTTCTACACCGTCACAAGGGAGCAACTTGAATCCCTGTAATATTATCATTTTTCTGTTGAATTGTTGAATATGGGTATAAATACACTGACAATAAACGATATACATTCTCAACAAAATCTCAACAAGCCAAAAGAGAAGTTGAGAGACCACCGACACCCGTTTGTGGATTTCTCTTTTGGTGAGCGGTTTGTTGAGAAGATGTTGAGAGGTTACGAGGCTGTATATAAACATATTACATTGACAATTCATCAAATCAACAAATTTTCATCAACTTCAAAACCGTATGTAATATGACAATCCAAGATGTAAAGCAAATCAAACTGGCAGACTATCTGCAAAGTCTGGGCTATACGCCTGTAAAGCAACAAGGCAGGAACCTGTGGTACAAATCACCGTTACGGGAAGAAACGGACGCATCGTTCAAGGTAAACACCGAGCTTGAAAAATGGTACGACTTCGGCATCGGCAAAGGCGGTAATATCATTGCATTGGCAGCGGAACTCTACCGTTCGGAAGATGTAGCCTATCTGCTGAAACGCATAGAGGAGCGGACAGCATACATCCGCCCTGCATCGTTCTCTTTTGGCAGACAGCATTCCGACAATCAGCCTTATCAGGGATTAAGGGTTGGTGAGTTGTCCTCTCCTGCTCTTATAGCCTATCTGCAAGAAAGGGGAATAAACATCGGACTTGCCAAAAGAGAATGCAGGGAGCTTCGGTTTATGAATGCCGACAAACCCTATTTTGCCATCGGCTTTCCGAACATGGCAGGAGGATATGAAGTGCGCAACAGATACTTCAAGGGATGTGTCGCCCCGAAAGACATCACCCATATCCGACAGCAGGACGGACAACGATGTATGTGTTACCTGTTCGAGGGGTTCATGGATTACCTCTCATTCCTTACCATCCGAGTAAGAAACAATCCGCAACACCCGCGATTGGACACACAGGACTATGTCATACTGAACTCCGTTTCCAATCTTGCGAAAGCGGAAAGCTTATTGGAAACCTACACCCAAATCGGCTGTTTCCTTGACAACGACACGGCTGGACGGAGCACCTGCAAGAAGCTGAAAGAGAAGTTCGGGGAACGGATGCTTGACAAGTCAATGTACTATCGTGATTATAAGGACTTGAACGACTACCTGTGCGGTAAGCCCTTGTCCCAATCGGCAGAGCCGATAAAGGAGAAGAAGCAAGTCCAATCCGCAAGGCGGATGATGCAGCCACCGAAAAAGAAAGGGGGATTTCATCTGTAATATGCACGTCCGCTCTCCCAAGGTATTTAGACAGAAATACCATAGCTCAATAGGGCGTTTTCTTCACGCATTACTCCGTAACGCTAAAAACACCCTATCGAGCCAAAGGGAAATCCCTTTGGAAACCCTGTGCAAACGAGAGCAGAAGCCAAACTCGTTTGGATTATGCCGAGTGCAGCAAGGGTTCATTTGCATAATAAACCCTGTGAGCCGATGCCACAGGCAGAGAGAAGAAACATAACGATAACCGCAAAAACAGTAATGATATGGGATATTTTTCATTGGACATTAAGAAAGCAAAGGGTACATCGGACACCACGCAGTCCGACCATATAGAGAGAAAGATAATACCTAAAAACGCAGACCCGACAAGAACACATCTGAACAGGGTGCTTGTCGAATACCCTGATGGCGTTCACGGCAGGGATGAAGCGATTGCCCACAGGCTGAACACGGCAGGCATCAGACGGAAAATCACGCACGACCAAGTCCGTGTCGTTCGGGTGGTTTTGTCGGGTACGCACGAGGACATGATGAACATACAGGAAAAAGGAAAGCTCGACGAATGGTGCAACGACAGCATCCAATGGCTGCAAGCCACATTCGGCAAAGACAATGTGGTTGCCGCCCATCTGCACATGGACGAGAAGACTCCGCACATCCACGCAGCCGTTGTTCCTATCGTGACGGGTGAAAGGCGCAAAGCCAAGAAAGAACAGACGGACGGTAAGCGCAAGTACCGCAAGAAAACAAATTCCGTCCGTTTGTGTGCCGATGACCTGTTCAACCGCCAGACCCTGATTGCCTACCACGACAATTACGCAAGGGTGATGACGAAATACGGATTGCAACGTGGGGTACGGGGCTCGGAAGCACGGCACACTACCACCATGCAGTATTATCGGGACTTGAAAAAGAAAAATGAAACCCTTGAAACCGAAACCAGACTGTTACAGGAGAAGAAAGCCGAGGCGCAGGAGGAACTGAAACAGGTAAAAGCGGAAATCCGCACCGACAAGCTCAAAAGCGCAGCCACCGATACGGCAACCGCCCTTGCAAGCAGTGTGGGTTCTCTTTTCGGAAGTGGAAGAATGAAATCGTTGGAACGCAGGAACGAGGACTTGCAAGACCGCATCCTTGAACTTGAAGACGAAGCCCGACAACGGGAACGGCAACAAGCCGAACAGATACAGGAGATAAGAAACGCTTACGAGCAACAGCACCGCAAGCTGTCGGAGTTTACGGATTTTGTCAGACTCTATTTCCCGTATGTGGAGAAGCTGATGCCTGTAATAAACTTCCTGCGTGAACGTTTAGGCTTTAATGACGGGATAATCAGAAGACTGTGTGAGTTCAAGGAAGTCGGGATAAAAGGTGAACTCTATTCTTCCGAGTTTAATCGAAGTTTTGATACCCGACATTCCGTCTGCTCCATCAAACAGGATGAAAGCGGTAAATTCGATTTCAAGATAGATGGAGTTTCACACGTGAACTGGTTCAGAAAGAAGATGCATGAGTTCAGAGAAGTCATCGGAATACCGAAGCCAAGACAGAATAGAAGTATGAAACTGTAAATCAAAAAAATCCGTGATAGTAGAATGGTATATCACGGATTTTTCATACTTTTGTATTGGATTGAGGCTACTCTTTCCAAAACATATTAGAATTAAGAAGAAGCGTTATGCTTATCTTGTACTTGAAAACGTAGGAAATTTTCAATTAGATGCAAGGATAGCATAGTGGTTCTCACGCATATAGCGTGGGCTACTATTGTTACATCTGCATCTATGGTTTCCTACGACCTTCAAGTAAGAGTGTGGCTTTGTAGTTCACGCTTTTTCGTAGGTTGGACTAAAATGTTTATTAAATATAATACAACAAATTATGAAGAAGTTGATTGTATCATTCGCATTTGTTTTAATTGCTTTGACATCGTATGCTCAAAGTAGTTCCGAACACCTTACCTTTAAGGGAATTCCCATTGAGGGAAGTATGACTGAATTTTGTCAGAAGTTAAAAGCTAAAGGATTCACTTCTATTGGCAGTGAAAACAATCTTGCATTGTTTATGGGAGACTTTACAGGTCGTAATGCAACTATAGGTGTAACAGCTACAGATGATGGGAAAAGTGTATTTGCCGTAGCTGTGTTGTTTGACCCAAGTGGTGAATGGAATACGCTTGTTAATACTTATAACTATTATAAAGATTTATACACCCGAAAATATGGCAATCCGACTATTTCAAAAGAGAAGAACCCTGCCCATTCGGATTCCAATACAGCTTTAATGGCAGAAGTTCATCAAGGAACTGTTGTTTGGGGTAGTGCTTGGGAGGTAACAGGAGGAAACATTGAATTATCGATAGAAAAAACTTCTGGTATTTATGAGGGTATGGTAATGATTCGTTATCGTGATTCTCAAAATGTAGAAACTAAAATTCAAAAAGATTTAGAGGATATTTAGTATCCAATGTATGCGACTTATTCAAAATGTATCTGGTACATGAATAAGAAATACAATCCGTTAATTGTCAAATAATAACATAACAGAATTATGAAAAAGCTTTTCGTATTATTCGCTTTAATGGTTATAGCTTTTACATCATATGCTCAAGTCTATAAAATGTATAAGACTCGGAACTATCATAATCAACTTCGCTTAAATACAATGACAGGCGAAGTACAACAAATTCAAGATGATGGTCAGTCTTGGGAAATTTGTAGTGCGAGAGAAATTTTAGGAGATAAAGAAGGACGATTTCGCCTTTATGAAACACAGAATATGTGGACATTCATAATGCTTGATACATATACAGGTAAGAATTGGCAAGTCCAGTTTAGTGTCAAGGGTGAGGATTACATGTTTGCTGCACCAATCAACATATTTTCTCTTGCATATCCTGAGAAGTCGTCAAATTGGACTAATAGATTTCAGATGTTTGCCACTGACAACATGTGGACATTTATATTGTTGGACTCATATAATGGACGACTATGGCAAGTTCAATATAGTACACAAGATTTAGACAACCTATTTTGTATTCCTATAAATAAATACGAATTAGTAGAAAATAACGAAAGGTGTATATTCTCTATTCAGCCACTGACAAGTATGTATCAATACTATCTTATAAACGATAATACAGGTGATATGTGGAAATTTCAGTGGAGTACTAAGGGGGATGATTATAGATGGATTGAAAGATTCAGATAAATATTACTTCCAATATGCAGCCATTGTTCATTTGGGTAATTTGTATAATTGCTATTTCGGTTATTGTAATAGCGATGGTACGAACACGCCTAAAAAACAAATCCAAAGAGCTTGCAGAAAAGCTAAACCATATATCTGCATATAGCGAGAAATCAAATTATGAGCAAGCAAAAGAGAGATTATCGGCTCTTAAGGAGGGGGCGTTTATAGATATTCCCTCAGACTTAAATAATGGCTTTTATGGCAGGGTAATCTCCGCAACGCAAGAAAAAGATTTCATCAATCATTATAAGGTACATTTCCAAGAGGCATATTCACTTCTGAAGAAACTTAAAGCCTTTAACATCACTCCATCAGAAACCATATCCAAATTCATTAACGACTTTGGAAGAATCAACAAACTTGTAAAACAACATAATGATGGTGTTATAACCTTTCTACTTGACACGCACAGGGACTTTTTCGACCATTGCCTAAAATACCCATTAGACAAGCAACAAAGACGCTCAATTGTTTCAGAAGAGGATAATTGTTTAGTAGTCAGCAGTGCAGGTAGTGGTAAAACCTCTTCAATTGTCGGTAAGGTTAAATATCTCACCGAAATCAAGGGTATAGCACCTGAAAGAATTTTACTTATCAGTTATACCAACAAAGCAGCAGCCGAACTAACCGAAAGAATGGCGACCAATGGATTGAAAGGTTACACATTCCATAAGTTAGCCATTGATATTATAGGCAAAACGACAGGTACAAAACCATCTATTTGCGACAATACAGATTCATTGTTTGTAGATATATATCACAAATTGTTAGATAAATCGTCTTTCAAGAAAAGTATAGTGGAATACTTTATTGATTACCAAACGAATGAAGCTGATTGGGAACAACGCAAGAATGAAAGACGGGAGCAATTATCAGGACTAAAGAATGTGCAGCTAAAGGCGATGTTCCCCGATATGGACGGCAGAGCCATATATGTGAGAAGTGAACAAGAACAAAAAATATGTTTTGCTTTGTCCTCGCTGGGAGTGAAATTCAGATATGAAGAACCATACGAACATCAATTAGCAGATGAGATGCACTCACAATATCGTCCCGACTTCTCAATATATTTTAAGCAAGAAGGAGTAACCAAACGCATCTATCTTGAACATTTCGGAGTTGATGAACACGGGCTTGTTCCTGCTTGGTTCGCAAAAGACAAGGGTATAACCTACGAAGAAGCCTATCAGAAATACAATGATGGTATAACTTGGAAAAAAGCGGCTCACGAGAAATTTGGTACACAACTTTTAGTGACATCAAGTGCAGATTTCCATTATTCTGATATTAGGGATAAACTCCGTAAACTATTAGCTGAAGCAGGTGTACCAATTCAAGAAAAGACCGATGAGGAGTTATACGATTTAGTACTACCCAAAGGCAGCAAGCAGGAAAAGGCGTTTATACGACTTGTTGTTACTTTCGTTACATTGGTAAAATCAAGTTGTAAATCAGTTAAAGAGGTTTTAAAACAAGCCAAAAATGCAGATGATGAACGAAGTGTGTTTATCATCAAGAATATATTTCAACCTGTATATGAACGCTACATAAATGCGTTAAGCGATAGTAACCAAATTGATTTTACCGATGCTATTCTTCAAGCCACTGAGATATGTCGTACTTCACACCCTGTTGAATATGATTATATCATAGTGGATGAGTTTCAAGATATTTCTGTTGACCGTTACAACTTCTTGAAAGTATTGCGAGAGGGTAATCCTCCTGCAAAGTTGTATTGTGTGGGTGATGATTGGCAGTCTATTTATCGTTTTTCGGGAAGTGATATGGCTCTATTCAATCAATTCCCCGAATATTTTGGAGCAACGGAGATAAACAAGATTGAAACTACATACAGGTTTGGAGAGCCTTTGGTTTCTTTATCGTCGAACTTTATACAACGCAATAAAGCCCAAATACAAAAGAATATCCATTCGTTCAGCTCAGAAATGAGAACCGAGTTGGAATTCTATGCTTATGATAGACGAGATTACTGCAATACGATAGGGCAACTTGTGGCTTCTATTCCATCGGATAAATCAATATTCCTATTGGGGCGTTACTCTTTTGATGATTACTACCTCTCTTTTATGTACCAATCAATTAAAGAGGGTAATAGATTCTACTATGTGATAGGAGGACGAAAAATAGAGTTTTTAACCGTACATAAGTCAAAAGGTCTTGAAGCGGATTATGTAATACTCTTACAATGCAATAAAGATACATACGGTTTCCCATCACAGGTGAGTGACGACCCTGTGCTTAACTATGTGCTCACTAAGAGCGACCAATTCCCATACGGAGAAGAAAGAAGATTATTCTATGTTGCAATAACAAGGGCTAAGATAAAAACGCTTGTATTATACGATAAGCGTTTCCCGTCTGTATTTGTGGATGAATTCTTGCACCCCGAAAAGGTGTCAGAAGAAAGCTATGTAAAGCACCCTAACGCCAATAAAAGATGGACAAGAAGTGCAGACCAATTTTTATTGAAACTGCACAATGAAGGTAAGAGTGTCAAATATATTGCAAACAAAATGGGTAGAAGTCAAACTTCGATTGTAATGCGATTAAACAAACTAAAAAAATAGTCGAACTTTTTCTTTGATGTACCTTGTGTACATCGGACTATTCTATTATTTTTGTACACAGAAACGAGTTACTTGAAAGCAATTCAAGGTAGAACGCAGCAGATTGTACCGTTGCCAAGTCATTACCTCAAAAACGGGTAATTATCCCAAAGTCCTTTGTATAAGGTACTAACAGAAGTTTTCCAGAATTAATAAAAAACTTTTGAACGATGACAATCAAACCGTTGATGATACAAGAGATTGCGTAAAACAATAGCAACCATTACTTGCAAAGTAAAAGTTAATCTATCTATTATACTTTTTAAAGTTGGAGAAGTTGCTTCAAATAAAAGCAAGTGATAATCTGGAACAGAGATAAGTAAATAGAAAATATCACATCACACCGTGCTACTTAAATAGATAACAACAGCTTCCAATAAATGCTTACAAACATATTAATTATAAATAAAAAGCTAGTTTTATCTTCTTTTTCAAAAGAATTTCTATTTTTGCTCACATAATGACAAATTTACATAATATGAATTCAGAAAAAATCAGAATAAATGAAACACATATTTGTGTTTTAAGGAAAAAAGAAAATCAGGATGAATTATATGTCGATTTTTTTGAACTCAAGTTCCCATATCAAACCCAACTAGAGGAATTGAAGATTTTATCTGAAAATCCCAATAGGAGTGTCCTAGAATTAGTTGATTTTGTTAAAAATTCAAATCTTAGTGTTTTAATGAAGTCTTTCGATTTTTGTGAATCTTTATCCAGCCCTTGGCAATATTGTCCTAACATATCTGAGATAAAGAGTGAAGACTATAGAAAATGTATAAGCGAATATAATCAAAAAATAAAAGAAGCCAAAGATGAAAATGAAAGAGAAATAGAAAACAATAGGAAACAGAATTTTATTAATTCAAAAAGAACAAACTTTTACGCTAAAATAGAGAAACATGTATTACCTTATCTTTTGGAATGTACATATAATAAGTTAGAAGGCAATAAATCTGTACTAGCCTTTTCTCACAGACGTATAGGCTGGTCAAAACCAGAATTTCGTTTAAGCAATGAATTGTCAGTTATTTATAAGACCAACTTTGGATATGGTGCTTCTAGCTATTTCTTTACTAACATCAAATATAAAGGCATTGATATATTGCCTTATTCCGATTGGATTAGATATTATCATGCAAATAAGGCTGAAATAATACGCTATACACGAAGGCATTTATTAAAGAATGAGGAATGGATAAAAACGATGGATTTTACTGCTGAAATGTACAATTCATCCATCATGGAGCCTGATGTGTTTATAGAAAATTGGATTATAAATGAAGTTGATGAAATGGTCAAGGGATTAGAAAGGTTATTAAATAGAAATGATAAATATGAAATTATAAACAGCTATTTTCATAAAGATACCCACTTTACATTAATGGGGCGTAACTTAGTGCGTTTTAAAGGAGAGAAAATTGCAGGTGCATTATATTTTATGGATAAATTGAAAGAGCTTAAACCTTTATATGCTGATATTGAATTATACATAGAACGAATCATGCAATGTAATATGAGTATTTATCCCCAACTAAAAAATGAAATAAATCTAATTAATAATGAACTGGAAGAATTAGGAAAAGATTTGCTTAAAATTACCCCTCAATGGAACAAATACCAGAAAAAGAAAAAAGAATATGATAATATTAAGTTAGAAATTCTTGAAGCAGTAAAAAAAGACCCTTTATATCCTACCAATTATATGATTTCTTATAATCCTCAATTGGGCAGTGCTCTTTATAAGTGGGATTATGAGGCAGAAATGCGTTTAAAAGAACGTCATCCAGAATACAAAAAGTTCTTAGAAGAATATATATCAATTCAAAAATCCTATGATAATTTGCAGTGCGAAATATCTAAATTGGAACTTCTAAGAAAAGAACTTGAACATTACAGAAATACTATTTATAAATATTTTGTTTATGCACATCGCTGTGATGAGTTAATAGCATAATTTTTAAACATGTCACTTTCTTGCATTGATATTTCACATAACTATCAAAAGTTCAAAAAAAGCGATACTTGGCACAATACCAAATATCGCTTTTTCAGTTCTAAACAAACATCTATTAACTACAAAACTATGTGTTTTACAAACATATTTATTGATGCAGAGAACACAAAACAATAAGAGTAATTTTTTCAGCAGGTAGATTTTTGAGGAGATATAGCTTTATATATCTATTACAGTTTTCTATACCTATACGATATTATGCAATGGCAATACAATATATGAATACTTTTTCAACAGAAGGAAAGCTACATTATCCTATTATATACTATATCATTAGATAGGTAAAAAACTGATAACCAATAACAAAACTATTAGAAAGAATTATTGCATAGCAGCATGATATTTACTAACTTTGTGGTGCAGTTGCAATACTGCAAAGAGATTATTAACTTATTTATTATGAACCATTCTTGGTACTTGACCTTAAAAGTCAACCAAGACATCAACCAATAGTTTCTAAATAGAATCAGATTCTAAAGATAGCTATCATAAACGGAAGTAGCTCAGTTGGTTGCCTTTAATCCGCAGGATTAAAGGACATTAGCCTTCCAAGCTGAGGGTCGCGGGTTTGAGCCCCGTCTTCCGCTCTATAGAAGAGATGATTTGATCATCTCTTCTTTTATTTTACACCGCCCCGTTTTTTTCATTACTCAACAATGTTCCAAACTTTTCAACTTCTAATTTGTTATATCAATAACAACATTCCAATAGAAAAGACATTAAGTTATGAAGACGATTATTGACAAAGCCAACACGAGAGGTTATTTTAATCATGGATGGCTAAAAACTTACCACACATTCAGCTTCGCAATTATGGCTCAGCGGAAATTTCTGGTTGGTAAGTTTTAAAATTAGCTATCTTTGCTTACC
>OGFG01003102.1_pt1 | contig 12535 bp, 10 predicted proteins | sample 1570761 | NCBI WGS metagenome assembly OGFG01 (sample SAMEA2581938, study PRJEB24529) | metagenome | biome: Human gut stool | place: China | collected 2011 | reverse complement strand
GTGGAGCTGCACTGCACCGAAGCAGAGCCTACCGCCGCCTACGTGTTCAAGACCGTGGCCGACCCGTTCGTGGGCAAGCTGAGCTACCTGCGCGTGGTCAGCGGCAAGGTGACTGCAGGCGAACCCCTCACCAACGCCCGCACCGGCGATGTGGAGAAGATCTCCAAGCCCCTCACCGTCATTGGCAAAAAGCAGGTGGACTCCGACGGCATCATTGCCGGTGACATCGGCGCAGTGGCAAAGCTGGTGAGCGCCAAGACCGGCGACACCCTGTGCGACGCTGAGCGCGTGGTCAAGCTGCCCGCCCCCGTGTTCCCCAAGCCCAGCCTGTTCATGGCCGTCACTGTGGCCAAGAAGGGCGACGAGGGCAAGATCAGCAGCGCGCTGGCCCGCCTGATGGAAGAAGACCCCACCCTGAGCTACCTCAACAACGCTGAGACCCACCAGCAGATCATTGGCGGTCTGGGCGAGCAGCACCTGGATGTCGTCAAGGCCAAGCTGAAGAACAAGTTCGGCGTGGAGATCGGCCTGGAAGCCCCCCGCATCGCTTACCGTGAGTCCATCCGCAAGGCCTGCCAGAAGCAGGGCCGCCATAAGAAACAGACGGGCGGCCACGGCCAGTTCGGTGATGTCGTCATCAACTTTGAGCCCTGCGACAGCGAGCAGGTGGTCTTTGAGGAAAAGGTCTTCGGCGGCAGTGTTCCCAAGAACTTCTTCCCGGCTGTCGAAAAGGGTGTCCGCCTTGCCGCCGAAAAGGGCGTGCTGGCCGGTTATCCCGTCGTGGGCCTGAAAGCCACCCTGCTGGACGGCAGCTACCACCCTGTGGACAGCTCCGAAATGGCCTTTATCATGGCCGCCAAGCTGGCCTATAAGGCTGCCATGCCCGAGGCAGGCCCCGTCATTCTGGAGCCCATCCACACCCTGAAAGCGCATGTTCCCAACGACAACACCGGCGACATCATGGGCGACGTGACCAAGCGCCGCGGCCGTGTGCTGGGCATGGAACCCGACGAAGACGGCTTGCAGACCATCATTGCCGAGGTGCCGCTGGCAGAACTGAGCAACTTCACCACGTTCATCCGGCAGACCACCCAGGGCCGCGGCTGGTTCACCACCGAGTTTGCCCGCTACGAGATCCTGCCCGAAATGCTGGTGCCCGCCGTGGTGGAGCAGGCCAAGAAGCTGGGCAACCTGGATGAGAGCGCCGACGACTGAGCCGCTTTCTGACCGTTCCTGAATACGACATTTCCGCAAGCCCCGTTGACACCTTTCCCTCTGTCGGCGGGGCTTTTTGCTGCGGTGCGGTTTGTGCCGCCCCTTGACAAGCGCCACAAAAATCCCGTCTGAAGCAGTTCAGACGGGATTTTTTCTTGCACATTTTACGTTCTGGAAACGGAGATCAGCCCTTCATGGGCACAAAGCCCACCAGATCCTTGACGACCTCCCCGGCAATGATCAGCCCTGCCACCGAGGGCACAAAGGCATTGGAGCCCGGCGTTGACCGACGGGGAGCCCCCGGACGCTGGGCATCTGCCGGGCAGGGTGCTTCCGGTGCCATGTCCTCGGTCAGGGGCGTCATGGCGGGCTCCTTGGAGTAGACCACCTTCAGGTGCTTGATCTTGCGCTTGCGGCACTCGGTGCGCATCACCTTGGCCAGCGGGCAGACCGAGGTCTTGTAGATGTCGGTCACCTCAAAGCGGGTGGGGTCCATCTTGTTGCCGGCGCCCATGGAGCAGATGATGGGCACCCCGGCTTCCTTGCACTTCATCACCAGAGCCAGCTTGCCGGTGACGGTGTCGATGGCGTCCACCACATAGTCGAACTGGGAGAAGTCGAAGCTGTCCTGGGTCTCCGGGCCGAAGAAGGTCTTGTAGGTCGTGACCTTGATGTCCGGGTCAATGTCGTGGACGCGCTCCTCGGCCACATCCACCTTGAATTTGCCCACGGTCTTGCGGGTGGCAATGATCTGGCGGTTGAGGTTGGTCAGGCAGACCTTATCATCGTCGATGAGGTCCAGCGCGCCCACACCGCTGCGGGCCAGTGCCTCCACCGTGTAGCCGCCCACACCGCCGATGCCGAACACGGCCACGCGGGAATTGTGCAGCTTTTCCATTGCCTCTGCGCCCAGCAGCAGCTGGGTGCGGGAATACTGATCTTGCATTGCGTTTTGTCTCCTTGTTACTTTTCCACTCTCGTAATGATGCCGCCGCCCAGCACCACATCCCCCTGATACAGCACCACCGACTGGCCGGGCGTGGGGGCGCGCTGGGGCTGGTCGAACTCCAGCCGGAAGCCGTTTTCCGCCGGGTAAACGGTGGCGGCCTGCTCGGTCTGGTGGTAGCGGGTGCGGGCCGTGACCCGCAGCGGTCCGGTCAGCTCCGGGATGGCGATCCAGTTCACATCCTCCGCATAGACGATGCGGTCGAACAAAGCACTCTCCGGGCCGACGGTGACCGTGTTGGCCTGCATGTCCTTGCCGCAGACGTACACCGGGGCCCCCAGTGCCAGCCCAAGGCCCTTGCGCTGGCCCAGTGTGTAACGCACCGCACCGTTGTGGGTGCCCACCACCTTGCCGCTCTCGTCCAGAAAATCACCGGCGGGGTAGTGCTTACCGGTAAAGCCCTCCATAAAGCGGGCATAGTCGCCGTCGGGCACAAAGCAGATGTCCTGGCTGTCGTGTTTGCGGGCATTGATGAAATGATGCTGCTCGGCGATGGCACGCACCTCGGTCTTGTGCAGGGCCCCCAGCGGCAGGCGCACATGAGCCAATTGCTGCTGGGTGAGGTTGTACAGCACATAGCTCTGATCCTTGCCCTCATCCAGCCCCTTTTTGAGCAACCAGCGGCCGGTGTCCGGGTCCTGTTCCACCCGGGCATAGTGACCGGTGACCACATATTCCATGCCGTGGGCCTGCGCCCAGTTCAACAGATGGTTGAACTTCATGTATTTATTACAATCAATGCAGGGGTTTGGGGTGCCGCCGGCCTCATACACCCGGACAAACTTCTCGATGATCTGTTCCCGGAAGTCGGCGGTGAAGTCCAGCACCTCGTAAGGGATATCCAGGGCAAAGGCCACCTCGGCGGCGTCCTCGATGTCCTTTTCCGAGCAGCAGGTGTGGAAACCGGACTGCCCCAGCATCTCGTTGTGGGTCAGGCGCATGGTGATGCCGGTGCAGTCGTACCCGTCCCGCTGCATCAGCCAGGCAGCCACCGAGCTGTCCACGCCGCCGCTCATGGCAATGAGGGCGCGCGGGGGCCGGGGCGCAGAGTTCTGTGTGGTCATAGCTTCTCCTTTGACGTGTTCAACACACTAAAACAGTAGTATAATAGTAACGCAGCAAAAACCAGTTGTCAAGACGCAGAAATTTGCCCTGCAGCGTCCAGCAGGCACTGCCGCTCGTTGAGCAGCTGCCCCCGGATGACCGCGTCCAGCAGGGCTTCCAGTACCTTGCGCAGGCCGGGCCCTGCCGGGATGCCCGCCGCCATCAGGTCGCGGCCGTTCACGGCCAGCTGGCTGACCCGGCAGCACACGCCGTCGGCGTCCAGCTGTGCGGCCAATTCTGCCTGCGCGGCAAAATCAGCCGCCTGTTCCGGCTCCATGGCAGCGCCCAGCGCCGCCAGCCGCTGCACGGTGTGCAGGTCGTACCGGCCCAGCAGTTTCCGGATGCGGATGACCGTATCGAGGGCAGCGTCCTGTCCGAGGCCCGTCCGGGAGTTTCTCTGAGGACCGTCCGGAGGGTGGGACCCTGCTGCCGCAGGCAGTAGGGCGGGGGATGGAATGCCCTGCAACGGCAACGACCGCCGCCTGCGGCGGAAACAGGGAGTTGCTGTTGGGGCCGCGGCCAGCAGAGTGCGAGGCCCATTTATGGGCTGAAGCAGTCGCTGGGAGCCGCAACCCGCTGTCGTGTCCGAAGAGAAAGCTCCCGGATGGACCTCTCTCACCAGCACCGCCGTCTGCTCGATGCAGGCGTTGGAGCAGCGCAGGCGCTTCAAGGCCTTGCGGGTGCCGTCCTCGCCAAGGCTCATCAGCAATGCGGCCCACCGCACGGGCAGGTCCTCTGTGCCCGCCGGGCAGGCATCCACCACCGGCTTTGCAGCCTGCAATGCCGGGGCAGAAAGCTCCGGAATAATAACTTTTAGTATTTTTTCATCAAGATATGCCGCCGGGGCGGGTGCTGCCAGCAATTTAGACAGCTCTTCTTCGATCCGCTCCACCGACACACAGTCCAGATGGGCACACAGTGCCCGGGCCGCCTGCCCGGTGGGCGGGTCGATGGCAAAGCCGAATCGCGCCGCGAACCGGTACAGCCGCAGGATGCGCAGGGCATCCTCTTCAAAGCGGGTGGCGGGGTCGCCCACGGCCCGCAGGATGCCCTGCTGCAGGTCCTGCTGCCCTCCAAAGGGGTCGATGAGCCCCTCGGCATCGTTGTAGGCCATGGCATTGATGGTAAAGTCCCGACGGGCCAGGTCCTGCCGCACATCCGGCACAAAGTGTACCTCGTCCGGGTGGCGGCCGTCGGTATAGGCCCCCTCGGTGCGGAAGGTAGTGGTCTCGTACAGCTGGCCGCCGTACTTGATGGTCACGGTGCCGTGCTGCAGCCCGGTGGGGATGCACTGCCCCTCCCCGAACAAGGCCAGCACCTGCTCCGGCCGGGCACTGGTGCAAAGGTCCCAGTCCTGCGGGGTGCGCCCCAGCAGACTGTCCCGCACGCAGCCGCCCACCGCGTAGGCCGCATATCCGGCCCTGTGCAGCCGGGCCAGCAGAGCCGCCGCACCGGCGTCCAATCGGATGTTTTGCATGGGTCACGCCTCCTCGTACTGCAGGGTGATCTGCATCCCGTCTGCGCCGCACACTGCCGCCGGGAAGATGCTCTGCGCCTGGGGCAGATCTGCTTCCGGGTCGGTGATCATGGGGGAATAGTGGGTCAGCCAGAGGCGATGCGCTCCGGCGCGGGCCGCCAACGCGGCGCTCTGCCCAAAGGTGCTGTGCCCCCACTGAGCTGCCTGGGCTTCCTGCTCCGGCAGCGCATAGGTGGCGTCGCAAATCAGCAGGTCAGCGCCCTGTGCGGCCTGCTCCAGCGCGGCGCAGGGGGCCGTGTCGCCGGAGAATACCATGCTCAGCCCCCGGCGCGGCGCGCCCAGCACCTCCGCCGGGGCCACGGTGCGGCCTTTCACGAGAACGCTCTGCCCCTGCTGCAGAAGTTTCCATTGCTGCACCGGCACCCCCAGCGCCCGGGCCCGGGCCGGGTCGAACCGGCCTGCCCGGGGCAGCTCCAACCGATAACCCACGCTGGGCACCCGGTGCCGGGTGGCAAAGGGACGCAGCACAGCACCCGCCGGCCAGCCCTCCCACAGCGCATCCAGTGCCAGCGGCCCGTCTGCTTCCTGCAGACGCACGGCATAGGGCAGCGGCCCGGTGAGGGCACGCACGGCGCTCCAGATGCCGGCAAGCCCTTTCGGCCCCATCAGCAGCAGCGGCCGGGTGCGGCCCTGGGCCCCCAGCGTCTGCAGCAGACCCGGCAGGCCGAAGATGTGGTCGCCGTGATAATGGGTCAGACAGACGGTGTCCGCACGCATCAGGTTGACCCCGGCACGGCGGGCCGCCGCCTGGGTGCCCTCGCCGCAGTCGAACAGCAGGCCGTGGCCGCCGCAGGCTGCAAAGGCCGTACTGAGGGCGCGGTCCGGCAGCGGCATGGTGGCCGCCGTGCCCAGTAAGGTGATGGTCAGCATAAAAACTCCTTTGGATGAATGGTTCTCCCTTTATCTTACCACAGCGGCCCCGCCTGCACAATCGTCTGCGGCCCTGCATAGGATGGGCAAATGCAAAAAAGGAGGCGCAGACCATGCGATACCGGCCCGGAGCACACCGTTCCTTCCGCCCACGGCACCGGCACTGGCTGCGCGGGCTGATGCTGGCCGTGCTGGTGCTGGCGGTGCTGTTTCTGTTGTACGGCTGCGCCGTGCAGCGGCTGATCTATTCTTCCCGCGGGACAATGATCTTTCTGCCGGAACGGCCGCTGCTCTGAACAGCAAAAGAGGGACGACTGCCGTCGTCCCTCTGGGGTGGGTCACATCAGTAATTGATCTTCTTCAGCTCAAAGTAGCTCTGGGGGTGTGCGCACACCGGGCACTTGAGCGGAGCCGACTTGCCGATGAAGGTGTAGCCGCAGTTCCGGCACTGCCACAGCTGCTGCTCTTCGCGGGCGAACACCTTCTGGTTCTTCAGGTTCTCGGCCAGGGCGCGGTAGCGCTCCTCGTGCTCCTTCTCGATCTGTGCCACCATGGTGAACAGGGCTGCGATCTGGTTGAAGCCCTCTTCCTTGGCCTCCTTGGCCATGCGGGGGTACATCTCGGTCCACTCGTCGTGCTCGCCGCCGGCGGCCATGTCCAGGCAGGTGAGCGTGTCGGGGATGGCACCGCCGCACAGCAGCTTGAACCAGATCTTGGCATGCTCCTTCTCGTTGCCGGCGGTCTCCTCAAAGATGGCAGCCAGCTGCTCATAGCCTTCCTTCTTGGCCATGCTGGCAAAGTAGGTGTACTTGTTGCGTGCCTGGCTCTCGCCTGCAAAGGCTTCCCACAGGTTTTTCTCGGTCTTGGTACCCTTGAGTTCCATACTCTCTTCTCCTTTTGTTATTCGGTGTCTGTATCGGCAGCCCCACTGCGGGGCTTCAGGTCCTTGTCTCTGAACAGAGTATACCACAAGCAGCGAAAGAAATCAAGAATCATTCCTATTTATTTTGAGAATTATTTTCAGTTATGCTGTTTCAGTGCGCACACGGCGATGCTCAGGGCGCTCCATGCCGCCTGATACATCAGCACATAGGTCACCGGCAGCTGCCAAATGCTGCGGGCGCTGGTGAGCAGCACCGCAATGGCCACCGAGAACAGCACCGACACCATCTGCACCGTGGTGGCCGTGGTCTCGGCGTTCTGGGCCTTGTCGGCTGCGCGCAGGCCGCCGGTCAGGCTGGCAAAGCCTTTCTGATGGTACATGCAGCAGGGCGCATCCTCGGCAGGGGCGGCCTCGAGGGCGGCGCACTGCTCCTGATCCAGCAGGGTGACCATGCCCTCCGGCAGGCGGTAGGCCTCGGTGATGTGCTTTGCGGTCAGGCTGGGGTCCAGACTGGTGACCAGCAGACGGATGTTCTCCTGCTGCAGGGCGGCAAGGCTGCGGGCGATGTTGCGGCCGCCCACATAGCGGATCACGAACATGGCATGCACGTTGCCGGACACCGCCAGATACAGGATCTGCAGCTCCCCGTTTTTGGAGTGCTGGTTCTCGTAGTCCTCGTCCGGCAGGGCCACGCCCTCCTGCTCCAGGAAACGGCGGGTGCCGATCTGGATGTGGTTGTTGTCGCACCAGGCGGCAAAGCCCAGCCCGCGGTGGATCTCCAGATCCTTGACCGGGAACAGGATGTCGGTGCGGTCCTCAATGATCTGACGGAACAGCCCCTGCAGAGTACCGCCGCTCTGGTTGAGCACGCTGGCCGCGTACAGGATGGCGCGGTCGATGCGGCCGCCCTTGAAGATGCGGATATCCTCCAGCACCACGCTGTCGGCGGCAAACAGGTCCTCGGCATCCACCTGAAGGGTGTCGATGCCGCCCAGTTCCTGAATGGCCGCCCAGCCGGGCACCACGGCCCCCACGGCACCGGCGGCACGCTGCAGGCGCAGCGCGGCCATGCCGGCGATGAGGGTGGAGGACAGGGGTGCGCCCATGCACAGCACCGCCGTCAGGGCGGCAGCGGCCAGCTTCACGTCACGGCCTACCACCAGACACAGCAGGGCGCTGAGCAGGGCCACGCCCAGCAGGATGTACCCGTTCTTCTGTGCACGGCGTTCCCCGGCGCGCTCGTCCAGGCTCTGTGCCACAAAGCCTTCGTCCGCCGTCCGGGGGCGGCTCAGCAGCACCCAGGGGTCCTTCTGTTCCAGATCCCGTGCCAGTGCCCGGATCAGGTCCTTGTCCCGGGTGCGATACGCACCCTGCAGGTCGGTGGCTTCGCCCAGCAGTTCATAGCCGCCGCGCACGGCAGACAGCATCACCCGGCTGCCCAACAGCGCCAGGAACAGCCCCAGGGCTGCAACGCCGGTGAGGATGGACAGGCCCTCGGTGGTGCGGTAGGAGTTGGCCGTGAGCAGGGCCGTGACGGCCTGCAGCAGCGCCGCCACAGCGGCCAGTGCGGGCATCGTCTCTGCCGAGGGGCGGCCCCGCAGGCCGTTCAGGCCGTCGCGCAGGACCGGGAAGCTCACCACCAGGCTGGCGGCATACAGCAGCAGATTGGCGGCGTAGAAGGCCGCCGGGGCGGCATCCGGGTCCAGTGCGGCCAGCGGCGGCAGCAGCCGATCGGCCACCAGGCCCACATGCAGCAGCACCACGGCCAGGATCCCGGCCAGTACACAGCGCAGGGTAAGCTCTGCACTCATGCGGCGCAGCTTCTCGCCCACGCTCTCGGGGGCTTCGTCCTCCGCCGGCAGGGCGTCCTCCGCCTCGGTTTTCAGCTCCGTCTCTCCGGCACGTTCCGCTTCGGCAGTGTCTGCGGCGGGCGCAGCCACCGGCGTTTCGGTCGGTTCCGTCTCCGGAGCGTCCAGCGGTTCCAGCGGCAGGCTCATGGTATCTTCGTCCGGTTTGGTTTCCGGCTCTGCCTCGGGGGCTTTCACCGGCGCGGCGGGAGATGTTTTCTCCGGGGCTGCCGGTTCTTCCGGGACTTCCGGCTTTTTCTCGTCATCGGCGTCGCCGAACATCCGGAACACCGATTTCTTTTCCGGCAGCGGCTTGTCGGCTGCAAACACCATGGTGGGCCGGGGCGGCTCCGGAGCCTTTTCCGGGGTCTCCGGCTCTTCCGGGTCATCCAGCGGCACATCCACGCTGCGGATGGGCTCCAGCGTTTCCTCCACCGGCTTCGGTTTTGCAGCCATGCCGTTCAGCATGTCCTTGAGCTGCTGCATCTCCTGCTGCTCCTGCTGTTCCTGCGGCAGCAGCACGTCCGGGGCGTTCTTGGGGTTCTGTGCAGCCTTCTTCCGGGGCTTTTCCGGCTGCGGAGCCGGGGCGGCGGGAGCCTTGGGCGGCTCCGGCTTGTTTTCCGGGGCAGGCTGCGGGGCCGGTCTGTCCGGCACGGCAGGTTTTTCCGGGGCAGCAGGCACTTCGGCTTTGGGCTGGGGGAAATCCGTGCCCGGGTCTGCGGTGCGCAGGGTCAGGTCCAGATCCAGCGGTTCCTCCCCGTCGGGCTTTGCCAGGGCATCTGCGCCCAGCAGCACCTCACCGGTAGGCAGTTCCAGGTCCGTCCCGGCCTGCGGAGCCTGCTTCGGTTTTGCATGGCCGAACAGCCGCCCGAACAGCCCCTTGTGCTCTTCCGCCGCTTCTTCCTCCCGGCGCACCATCTCGGCCGGGATATCTGCCACGGTGGTGGTGAAGAAATCGCGGAATTTCTCATCGCTTGCGGCGGCACTCTTGTGTTGATTTTTTTCCTTAGGCATCCTTGTTCCTCCCGTTCTTCAGATTGGGGTTACGGATCACGCCTGTCACGCATTCTGTGCTGCGCGCTGCGACTGGATCTCGTACAGGATAATGCCGGCCGCCACCGAGACGTTGTAGCTGTCCACACCGGTGCCCTGTGCGGCCATGTCCAGCCGCACCACACCGTCGCACAACTTCTTGACCAGCTGCGACACGCCGCTGCCCTCGCTGCCCAGCACCAGCGCGATGGGGCCGGTGAGGTTGTTCTTGCGCAGAGGCACACCGTCCATGTCAGCACAGTACACGAACACGCCCTGCTCCTTGAGGCGGCGGATCGTCTCGCCGATGTTGGCCACGCGGGCCACCGGCAGCCGCTCAGCGGCACCTGCGCTGGACTTGATGACCGTGGGGGTGACCGATGCGCCGCCCCGCTTGGGGATCACGATGCCGTGGGCACCGCACAGCAGAGCGCTGCGCATCACGGCACCCAGGTTATGCGGGTCCTCAATGCCATCGCTCAGCACCAGGAACGGCGGCTCGCCCTTGGCTTTGGCCGCCGCCAGCAGGTCCTCCACGGTGGCATACGCGATCTCGCTGGCAAAGGCGGCCACACCCTGATGGCTCTCGGTGCCGGTCATCAGACGCAGCTTGTTGGGGTTCACTCGCTTGACGGCTGCCCCGGCCTCCTTGGCCAGTGCGGTATAGTAGGCCGCCACGGCGGGGGCCATGCTCTCCGAAATGAGCACCGTATCCACGCCGGAACCGCTCTTCAACAGCTCGGTCACCGGATTCTTGCCGTAGACCAGACTCTCATTCCGGGTCTGCTCTTCCGGTGCACGGCGCGGGCGGCGGGGCTGATTTTTCTCTTCCATTCTATGTTCTCCTTCCATTTCTATCGGAACGATGCAGCGCATGTTCCCCAGGGCGCGCCGCACCGCTTGCGCAGGCAGACAGCCCGACGATTTTATCAGATGATAATCCAAGGTAAAGTATAGCATAAGCCGACCGGGTTTGCCAGCAAATTGCCGCTTTTTTGTCGGCCCGACCGGATTTTTTCACAGCTTGCCTGCGCCCCGGCCCGGTTTTGCAGAATTGTCCCTTGCTGCTGCGCCTTCTGCCCCTGCCGGAACCTGCCGTTTTGCCGGTCCGAAAAGTTTTCCACAAAAGAGGGCTATACATTCCGTAGAAGGACCCGATTTTTTCCACATGTTGAAAACCCGGTGGAGAAAGTTCAAAAGTCCTGCTGCAAAGCCTGTTTTCCCTGTGGAATTTAACATTCTCCACTGAGTTTTCCACAATCTGGTTCGACATTCCCCCGCAGGGTGCGTACAATTTGTAATTTTCAAGTCGGAAATATGACAATTTTTTGATGCGGAACCACGCACCTTTTGAAATTTTCTCCAATATCAAATTGACGAATGTGGATTTGTGTTGAAAATCCCACGTTTTCTCCCATCCCGGGGACATTCTGCAAAAGTGGTGCAGGACCTTCAAAATTGTTGCAGATTCCCGCATTTCGGACCCTTTCCGCCCGCAAATGCCGCATTCCGCCAGTCGTTTGAAGAGAAAAACCGCCTGTTTGGATTGATTTTAAGCAGGGTTTGGGGTATACTAGTTTTGTAGGTTTGTTAAGCCGTGCACAATACGGCGCGGCATGACCGAAAACCCCGATCATATTTGGAGGTAATGAATAATGTTGGTAAATGCAACCGAGATGCTGCTCAAAGCACGCGATGGCCACTACGGTGTGCCTCAGTTCAACATCAATAACCTGGAGTGGACCAAGGCAGTCCTGACCGCCTGCGAGGAAATGAAGAGCCCCGTCATTCTGGGCGTTTCCGAGGGCGCCGGCAAGTACATGACCGGCTTCAAGACCGTCGCTGCCATGGTCAGCGCTATGGTCGATTCCATGGGCATCACCGTTCCCGTTGCCCTGCACCTGGACCACGGCACCTATGAGGGCTGCAAGGCCTGCATCGAGGCCGGCTTCTCTTCCATCATGTTCGACGGCAGCCACTACTCCATCGAGGAGAACGTGGAAAAGACCAAGGAGCTGGTCGCTCTGGCACATGCAAAGGGCCTGAGCATCGAGGCCGAGGTCGGTTCCATCGGCGGCGTCGAGGACGGCGTCGTGGGTGCCGGCGAGATCGCCGACCCCGAAGAGTGCGCAAAGATCACCGCTCTGGGCGTTGACTTCCTGGCTGCCGGCATCGGCAACATCCACGGCATTTACCCCGCCAACTGGAAGGGCCTGGACTTTGAAGCTCTGGAGCGCATCCATCAGGCTACCAACAACATTCCTCTGGTGTTGCACGGCGGCACCGGCATCCCCGACGAGATGGTTCAGAAGGCCATCCGCCTGGGCGTTTCCAAGATCAACGTCAACACTGACTGCCAGCTGGTATTTGCTGAGGCCACCCGCAAGTACATCGAAGCCGGCAAGGATCAGCAGGGCAAGGGCTATGACCCGCGCAAGCTGCTGAAGCCGGGCGCAGACGCCATCATGGATAAGGTCAAGGAGAAGATCGAACTGTTCGGCTCTGCCAACAAGGCTTGATTTGGCTAAGATTTAATTTGCCCTTTATCCAGTAACATTACGCCCCGGAATCGCATATTCTTATGCGGTTCCGGGGTGTTTTTATTTACGCTGTTTGCGCTATTTTATTTGTAGGTACTAGCCATAACCTCGCAGTAGGGCGGGGTCACCCGACCCCGCCGAAGCCCTGCCTGACCACACATTGAAAATTGGCAAAAAGCAATACCCCCATTTATAGGGGACGATGCTTCGCATCGTCCCACATGCCGGGCCTTGTCTAATATTTCACCACATCATTCTCCGCAAGGCAGCGGGCGCACATTGTGCGCCCCTACAGGTGGCATACCATCACAATCCCCTCCACATCACTCAAAACCCGTCTTTTCCCTCACCATCACATTCCAGGGCCATCTCGCCTGTCCCATCTTCACACAAAAAACGGCGCCGTACCCCATAAAGTCCGGGGTACAGCACCGTTTCTTTTTATCTTAGGCAACACCGCACAATTCCCGCCTTGCGGCTTAAGCACCGCTCCGGCAGCTG
>OGFG01003100.1_pt1 | contig 12540 bp, 9 predicted proteins | sample 1570761 | NCBI WGS metagenome assembly OGFG01 (sample SAMEA2581938, study PRJEB24529) | metagenome | biome: Human gut stool | place: China | collected 2011 | reverse complement strand
GGGCGACGGCGTGGGCGGCAATGCCCAGTCCCTCGCCGGTAAAGCCCAGATGCTCCTCCGTGGTGGCCTTTACGCTTACCGCCTCTACCGGCAGGCCGAAAGCCGCCGCCAGATTGGCACGCATGGCCGGGATATGGGGTGCAAGCTTGGGGCGCTGGCACAGCAGAGTGGCATCGATGTTCTCAATGCGCCAGCCATGCTCCTTGAGGATCTGCGCCACGCGGCAGGCCAGCTTCAGGCTGTCGGCACCGGCGTACTCCGGGTCATTGTCCGGGAAATGCTGGCCGATATCCCCCAGCGCCGCAGCGCCCAGCACAGCATCCATCACCGCATGGGTCAGCACGTCTGCATCCGAATGCCCCAGCAGGCCTTTTTCAAAGGGGATCTCCACCCCGCCAAGGATCAGCTTGCGCTGCTCTACCAAACGATGTACATCATAGCCGTGTCCAATACGCATTTCCGTTTCCTTCCTCTGTGCCGGGCGGGGCAGATCCTCCCGGGTGGTGATCTTCAGGTTTGCATAGTCGCCCTGCGTCAGCTGCACCGGGCGTCCGGTCAGCTCAAACAGGCTGCAATCATCGGTAACAAGGCGGGCGCGGGTCTCGTCCAGTTCTTCCAGCGCCGCAAGGTACGCTGCACGGTCAAAGCACTGGGGGGTCTGCACCGCATACAGGGTGCTGCGGTCAGGGGTAGCGTGCACCGCGCAGTCCGGGGGCACGGTTTTGCCATCGCCCCGAGCAGCGGCCTTGATGGTATCCTTCACCGGCACCGCGGGGGCTGCCGCGCCACACCGGGCGGCAGCTTCCAGCGCCGCTGTAATGACCACTGCACTCACAAAGGGGCGGGCAGCATCGTGCACTGCCACCAGCTCTCCGTGCGCAGCCAGCACACCGTTTTTTGCACTCTCAGCGCGGGTAGCCCCGCCCGCTACGATCTGCACAGGCTTTGGGCAGTCCGCCGCCTGCTGCGCCACAAACTCCCGGTTTTTGCCCGCCACCAGCACAAGCTCGGTGATCTGCGGGCACTGAGCAAAGGCGCGGATGCTGCGGTGCAGCACCGTTTCGCCTCCCAGATCAAAGCTGAGCTTATCAAAACCCATGCGGGTCGAGCTGCCCGCCGCCACCAATACTGCTGATACAGTTTTTTCCATCTCTTCCACCTACCCTGCCGCTGTGCCGCGCTGCACGCCCACAGCTGCTTATAATAAACCATGTTTTATTATAGCGTATCACAGCGCAAACTTCAACCGATTTTACACAGCAAAAGTGCATCTGTGCTGCATATTTCCTCTTAAGCCTTCACCCCTTGGGGGGAAGGTGGCGCGCAGCGCCGGATGAGGGGTCATTTCCCACAAACTGCCTGTTTGCCCACACCCTCATCCGTCTGCTCACTGCGTTCGCATCCACCTTCCCCCGACTGGGGGAAGGCTTTTACCACTGCAACGCTCCGATAAACGCAAAAAAGGGCTGCTGCACAAAACGTGCAGCAGCCCCGCAGATGCTTTGGGATAATTTTACTTCAGGATGGGCTCAATGGCGGCAGCCAGAGCATCCTTCTGTGCCTGCGCCTCGGCCAGATCCTTGCCCAGCGTGGTGAAGTAGGTCTTGATCTTCGGCTCAGTGCCGGAGGGACGCACCACCACGGTAGCGCCGTTTTCCAGCGTGTAGATCAGCACGTTGGCAGCGGGCAAGCCGGTCTCTTCCGGCTTCTTGTAGTCGGTCACCTTGACCACCTTATGGCCGGCCAGCTCCACAGGGGGCTGGTCACGCAGCTTCTGCATGATGGAAGCCATCTTCTCCATGCCGGTCAGGCCGGGGAACTCGAAGCTGTCCACCTTGTTCAGATAGCGGCCATACTGTGCGTAGATCTCCTCCAGACGCTGCTTGATGGAGGAACCGATGCTGCGGTAGTAAGCAGCCATCTCGCAGATGAGCATGGAGCCGATGACGGCGTCCTTATCGCGGACGTAGGGGCCAGCCAGATAGCCGTAGCTCTCCTCAAAGCCGAAGATGAAGCGGTCGACCTCACCGGCAGCCTCGAGGTTGGCAATCTGGTCGCCGATCCACTTGAAGCCGGTCAGCACATTGCGCATCTCCACGCCGTAATGCTTTGCCACAGCGTCTGCCAACGGAGTGGACACGATGGACTTGACTGCCACGGGGTTCTTGGGCATGGTGCCCTTCTCGATACGGCCTGCGCAGATGTAGTCCAGCAGCAGAACGCCCATCTCGTTGCCGGACACCAGCTCATAGCTGCCGTCCGGGCACTTCATGGCAATACCCACGCGGTCGGCATCGGGGTCGGTAGCCAGCATCAGGTCGGCACCGGTCTTGGTGGCCAGTTCCAGACCCAGCTTCAGTGCCTCGAAGATCTCGGGGTTGGGATAGGAGCAGGTGGTGAAGTATCCGTTGGGGTACTCCTGCTCGGGCACGATGGTGATATCGGTGATGCCCATATCATTGAGCACATGGGTCACGGGCACAAGGCCGGAGCCGTTCAGCGGGCTGTACACCAGCTTCAGACCGGCAGTCTTGCACAGACCCGGGCGCACCTGACGTGCTTCAATGGCATCGTACAGAGCCTTTTTGCAGTCATCGCCCACAAAGCGGATCATGCCGTTCTCCACGCCCTCGGCGAAGGAGATGTACTTTGCGCCGGTGAGCACATCGGTCTTCTGGATCTCATCGTAGACGATGGCGGCGGCGTCATCGGTCATCTGGCAGCCGTCCGGGCCGTAGGCCTTGTAGCCGTTGTACTTGGCCGGATTGTGGGAGGCGGTGACCATGATGCCTGCATTGCACTGATAGTAGCGGGTAGCAAAGCTCAGGGCCGGCACCGGCATCAGGGCATCATAGATGCGCACCTTGATGCCATTGGCTGCCAGAACACCGGCAGCCGTCTTGGCAAAAACGTCGCTCTTGAGGCGGCTGTCGTAGCTGATGGCGACGGTCTGGCTGCCGCCCTGGGTCTTGACCCAGTTGGCCAGGCCCTGGGTAGCCTGACGCACAACGTAGATGTTCATGCGGTTGGTACCCGCGCCCAGGACGCCGCGCAGGCCTGCGGTGCCAAACTTCAGGGCCACAGCAAAGCGATCCTTGATCTCGTCGTCATTCCCCTCGACCTTTGCCAGTTCCGGCTTCAGATCTGCGTCATCCAGGTCTGCTGCCAGCCAGCGCTTATATTCATCCAGATACATGTTGCACACCTTACCTTTGTTATTTTTTCCCAAAAAAGGAGACAGTTTATTCAAACCTAATTATACTATAAACGCTTGTGTCCATCATGTCAATTGCATATTCTGCCACAATCTTACCGGTACAAAATCAGCAAATGCCACAAAAACAGCCGCTCTCCGGGTGGATGTCGGCGGGCTGCTGTGCTTCCGGCAGCAGCCGGTAGGGCTGGTGCACGTCCTCCAGCACCTCCAGCCACTGTTCCGGGCCGATGCTGTTCTCGCACAGATAGCGCAAAAGCTGCATCATCCGGGCAAAACTGCCCTGCGGCGCCAGCGCCGTACTGCACTGTACCCGGCCTGCCTGCTCCCACCGCAGCTGGGCCAGCACGCCCCCGGGCACGGTCTGGGCACAGTACACCACCGTGTGGGCCCGCTGCAGCCCCTCCAGCTCTGAATAAGTACGGATGTACCGGCAGTATTCCTTGCCTGTCATCGTTTGTCGCTCTCCTTTCCGCTGCATTGACATCTTTCCTGCCCTTTACTATAATGAAATCGACCGGGAGATGCTGTCGAAGGCTGACGGTTCCTCCCAAATTTTTCCACCCAATTTTCGACCGTTTTCGCGCAGAAAATGCAAGCGAGGTGCACCCATGTATTCGGTAACAAAGAGCTTTGGCCTGAACGGCCTGCGCGGCTTTGCCGTGGCCGTGGAGGCCGACGTTTCGGGCGGGCTGCCCGCCTTTTCCATCGTAGGCCTGCCGGATTCCGCCGTGCGGGAAAGTGCGGACCGCGTGCGTGCCGCCATCAAGAACCTGGGCTTCAAGTTCCCGGACCGGCGCATCACGGTCAACCTGGCCCCCGCCGATGTGCGCAAGACCGGCCCGGTGTACGATTTGCCCCTGCTGCTGGCCGTGCTCACGGCCAGCGGCCAGCTGGAGGATGTGCCGGAGGACGCCGCCTTTCTGGGTGAGCTGGCGCTGGACGGCACCCTGCGCCCGGTATCCGGCGTGCTGCCCATGGCACTGGCCGCCGCCGAAAACGGCATCCGCGCCCTGTATGTACCCGCCGAAAACGCCGCCGAGGCTGCCGAGGCCTGTGCCGACAGCATGGCCGTCTACCCGGCCCACACCGCCCGGGAGGTGGTGGACGCCCTGCGCGGCATCCGACCGCTGACCGCTGCGGCAGCCGTTCCCTTTGACCCCGCCGAGGCCTGGGCACAGGTGCCGGATTTTGCCGACGTGATGGGGCAGGCACTGGCCCGCCGGGCCATGGTCATCGCTGCGGCCGGGGGCCACAACGTGCTGCTGATGGGTGCCCCGGGTACCGGCAAATCCATGCTGGCCAAGCGCCTGCCGGGCATCCTTCCGCCTCTCACCCGGGAGGAAGCCGTGGAGACCACCAAGATCTATTCCATCGCCGGGCAGCTGCCCCAGGGCCGGGGCCTGATCACGGCGCGTCCCTTCCGCAGCCCGCACCACTCGGCCAGTGCCGTCTCGCTGGCGGGCGGCGGCGCACAGTTCCGCCCCGGCGAGTGCAGTCTGGCCAACTGCGGCGTGCTGTTTCTGGACGAGCTGCCGGAGTTCTCCCGCGAGAGCCTGGAGGTGCTGCGCCAGCCGCTGGAGGACGGCCAGATCACCGTGAGCCGGGCCGCAGGCAGCGCCACCTACCCCAGCCATTTCCAGCTGGTGGCCGCCATGAACCCCTGCAAATGCGGCTACTACGGCCACCCCACCCGGCAGTGCACCTGCTCGCCCAGCGCGGTGCGGCAGTACCGCAGCCGGGTGTCCGGCCCGCTGCTGGACCGCATCGACCTCTGCATCGAGATGGACCCGGTGGCCTTCGATGAACTGCATAGTGCTGCCCCTTCCGAGAGCAGCGCCGAGCTGCGGAAACAGGTCCTTGCTGCCCGGGCCATCCAGGCCCAGCGGTACGCTGCTCCCGGCTACGAGGATGTGCGCTGCAACGCCCAGCTCACCGCCGGGCAGGTGCGGCGCATCTGCCGGATGACCCCCGCTGCTGAACAGCTCCTGCGGGCCTCCTACGAGACGCTGGGCCTTTCGGCCCGCGCCCACGACCGCATCCTCCGGGTGGCCCGCACCATTGCCGACCTCTCCGGCAAGCGCCTCCTCGACGAGGATTCGCTGCTCGAGGCTCTGCAATACCGTGCGCAGGAAAAGGTCGATCTGACGTTCTGATACAGACAAAAATCCCCCGGCTGGACCGGGGGATTTTTTGCGTTATAAAACTTTTAGAATCTTCTCCACGTATCGGGCAGGAAGAGCACCAGCATCGGGAAAATTTCCAGACGACCGGCCAGCATATCGAAGATGAGCACCAGCTTTGCGAAGTTGGAGTAGGCCCCGAAGTTCATCATAGGACCCACCTGATTGAGGCCGGGGCCGATGTTGTTCAGGGTGGCGGCGATGGAGGTGAAGTTCGTCACCATGTCAAAGCCGTCCAGACTGACAAGCATGAAACTCGCCGCAAAGATGAAGATGTAGGCCGCCACAAAGACGTTGGTGGTACGGATGGTCTCATGATTGACCAGCTTGCCGTCCATCCGGACAGGGGCCACCACCTGCGGGTGGAGGGCCTGCTTCAGCTCCTTGCCCAGCGTCTTGCCCAGCAGGAGGAAGCGGCTGACTTTGATGCCGCCGCCAGTGCTGCCCGCACAGGCGCCCACGAACATCAGCAGCACCAGCACCTCTTTTGCCAGCGTGGGCCAGAGGTCAAAATCACAGCTGGAAAAGCCGGTGGTGGTAATGATGGAGCCGACCTGGAAGGCCGCATGGCGCAGCGCCTCGCCGAAGGTGCCGTAGAGGCTGCGGATGTTCACCGTGATGACGGCCACCGCCGCCAGAATGATGGCGAGATAGGCGCGGACTTCCTCGCTGGACGCTGCGCGGCGGAACCGGCGCAGCAGCAGCAGGAAATACGCGTTGAAGTTGACGCCGAAGAGGATCATAAAGACGGTCACGACCCACTGGATGTAGGGCGAGAAGCTGGCAAAGCTGTCGTTCTTGAAGCCGAAGCCGCCAGTACCCGCCGTGCCAAAGGCCGTGAGCAGAGAGTTGAACACATTCATTCCGCCCGCCAGCAGGAAGCAGAACTCCACCACCGTGAGCGCGAAATAGATGCCGTACAGGATCTTGGCCGTAGACTGCACCTTCGGCACCAGCTTGTCCACCTGCGGGCCGGGGCTTTCCGCCTTCATCAGGTTGACGTGGGAGCCGCCGGTCAGGGGCAGCAGGGAGAGCAGGAACACCAGAACGCCCATGCCGCCGATCCAATGGGTGAAGCTGCGCCAGAACAGGATGCCGTTGGGCAGGCCCTCCACACCGGGCAGGATGCTGGCACCGGTGGTGGTGAAGCCCGAAACGGTCTCAAACATGGCGTCCACGGGATTCGGGATGCAGCCGGTGAGGACGAACGGCACTGCACCCATGATACTGATGGTGATCCAGCTCAGGGCGGTGGCCGTAAAACCCTCCCGCATATAGAACACCTTGCTGCGGGGCTTGATGGTCCGCAGGGCAAAGCCCAGCGCCGCACTGATGGCCGCCGTCAGCAGGAACACGCCCATGACGGCCCACTCAGCGTAGATGAGGCTCGTCACCGCCGGGAGCAGCAGCAGTGTCCCCTCTATCATCAGGATGTAGCCCAGCAGACGAAAGACGATCGCATAATTCATACGTCCTGTCCCCCGTTACTCTTCCACGATGTCCCGCAGGTCATGCAGGCCGTGTTCCAGCGTGACGACGATGACGTTGTCGCCCACCTGGATCTGGTCGCCGCCGCGGGGGATGAGGATATGGTTGCCGCGGGTGATGCAGCAGAGCAGCAGATTCTTTTTCAGATGCAGCTGGCTCAGCGGCACGCCTGTGGCCCGGCTCTCCTCATGGACAGTGAATTCCAGCGCTTCCACGCGGTCGTCGAGGATGCGGTAAAGGGTCTTGATGTTGTTGCCGGCCTCGTTCTGCAGGGCGCGGACGTACTGCACGATGTAATCGCAGGTCATGTACTTGGGGTAGACGATGCTGCCCAAATCGAGCCCGGCCAGAATATCGTCGAACTCGAGGCGGTTGATCTTCGTAACCAGCTTGCCCCTGGAGTGCTTTTTCGCAAACAGGGTCAGCAGCACGTTTTCTTCGTCGATGTTGGTCAGAGCCACGAAGGCTTCGGTGGATTCCAGACCTTCCGAGAGCAGGAAGTCGCGGTTGGAGCCGTCCTCGTTCAGTATCTGTGCCTCCGGCAGGGACTCGGCCAGAACATTGCAGCGGGCCGGGTCCCGCTCGACGATGCGGACGCGGACGTGATTTTCCAGCAGCTCCTGGCTCAGGTAATAGGCGATGGCACCGCCGCCCACGATGAGGGCGTTGCGCACCGGCCGCACCGGCATATTGATACGCTGGAAGAACTCGTGGGCCTTCTCCTGCGTGGCGAGGAAGGTGACCTGGTCGCCGTTCTGCAGCACAAAGTTACCGTTGGGGATGATGACCCCGCCGTCACGCTCCACCGCGCAGACCAGAATGTCGCTCTTGAGGCGGGCGGGGATCTCACGGATGGCCACGCCGTCCAGCCCCTGCTGTTCGGTCAGCGCAAACTTGATGAGCCGCACACGTCCACCCGCGAAGGTATCGATCTTGCTTGCGCCCGGGAACCGCAGCAGGTGGGAAATTTCCTTTGCCGCTGCCATTTCAGGGTTGATGATGGCCGAGATGCCGATCTGCTTTTTGATAAAGTCCAGCTCATGGCTGTAAGACGGGTTGCGCACACGGGCAATGGCGTGGCAGTGGCCCGCCTTTTTGGCGAACATACAGCACAGCAGGTTCAGCTCGTCCGAACCTGTGACCGCAATAAAGACGTCCGCGTCCTCCACGCCCGCTTCCGACAGGGTGGTGATGGAAGAACCATTGCCCAGAATGCTCATGACGTCGTAGCTCTCGCCAATGTGCTCCACACGGACCTTATTGGTGTCCACCACCGTCACGTTATGGCCTTCCTCACTCAGCTGGCGTGCCAATGCCGCACCGACCTTGCCGCCGCCTACCAAAACGATCTTCATACGGAAAATTCCTTTCTTTTTTCCCTCTCCGGGAATACAGCTCCCAGTATACCACATCCGGGACGAAAGTTCTACCGGGTGCGGCAGAGTTTGCATCAAAGTGGGAGAATTGAAGGAGAATCTGCGTTATCTTGTCTCTTTTCCATCCGCTTCCCCGTTCGGCCTGTAGTGGGCGATGTCCTCCAGCCTGCAATCCAGAATCTGGCACAATTGGTCCAGCGTATAGCTGCTGACGTTCCCGTTTTTGCGCAGACGGTCCAGCTGGCCTGTGCTGAAGTGATACTCTTTGATCAATTTATACTGCGATACGCCTCGATTTTTCATTGTTTTCCAAAGCGGTTCAAAAGAAATCATACGAAATACCATCCAATTCATTATACTTTAATTGAATGGTACGTGATGGCCCGAGTATTGACAATTGCCCATAAATGGGCTATACTTTTGGCAAAAAACATCGGTAATAGAGGAAACTATGAAAAAACAGTCTTTTCTTGCCTTTCTTCTCACAGCAGCTCTGTTGATTTCAACTGCCTTTCCAGCCTCTGCGCTGGTCCAAAATGACACGCTGGAACAGCAGAATGGCGTCTTTGTCATCTATTTTGAAACGGGCGGCGGCACGGGCATCCCGGTCATTGCTACTACCACTTCTTCCGGCAAGTTGGCAGAACTGCCCACCCCCACCATGAGCGGTTACACCTTTGAGGGCTGGTACACCGATGAATTGGAGGGCGACAAGATCACCCTCAACACCGAGTTTGCCTCCGACGCCACCATCTACGCCCGCTGGCGGCCCGACCTGAAATCCACTGCCCCAATCGTCCCCTCAGCCCCGACCGCTTCCGGCTTCCGCCTCAAAGCTCACATCGGCACGATGCTGGTCGTTGGAACTCTCGTCGTCACCTTTGCCGTTCTGGCATCCAAATAAAAAAGGAGCTGTCTTGCTATGAACTCCCTGAAATTTCCCACTTCCTATTCCTCCCTCACCTCAGAAGAAGCACTCACCCTCTTCGGCGGGGCGGATGCTTCCGGCTTTGCGCTCGTACTAGAGGACATCGGCAAGGTGAGTAAGATTCTGAACTTTATGGCGCGCATCTTCTCTTCTACCAGCGCCATGCTCAATAACTTTATTACCACCTACAACACGGTCAAACAGTTGAACGAATATATCGACCAGAATTTTTAACCCCGTTGCCCTTGGCAAAAGCCATTTTGAAATAACAAGGAGGAACCAACATGAAAAAACATTTGCGGCTGTTGGCGTGGCTTCTCTCGTTGACCATGCTCTGCGAATTGCTGCCCTTTGCAGCGTTTGCGCAATCGGACGTGGGAGAAGTAGCGGCAGCCACTCTGGCAACGCTTTTGGAGGAAACCAACAGCACCGAAAGCACAGGAAAATGCGGCGACAACCTTACCTATACCCTCTCTGCGGATGGCGTGTTGACCATCAGCGGCACGGGGGCAATGTACGATTATAATGCCACCCCTCCCTATAATATATCCCCCTGGTTTCAAAACTTGAACATTGCAAGAGTTATCTTGAACGATGGCGTTTCCAGCATCGGGACCTCTGCTTTTCGCGGCTGTTACAAGATAACCTCTGTCTCATTGCCGAATAGTCTTACATCTATTGGCTATGATGCTTTTGATGGTTGTTCCGATATTACGAATATCACACTTCCCCAAAATCTATCAAAAATTGGCGGTTATGCCTTTGCTAGTGTCAATTTTACGTCTATTGAGATTCCCGATTCGGTTACTTCCATTGAACAATACACCTTTGCAAACTGCAAAAAGCTAGAACAGATCACACTGTCTTCCAATACTCTTTCTATCGGTGAAGGTGCTTTTAATTCTTGTTCGTCATTAACTGCCATCGAACTGCCTGAAAGTGTCACCAATATTGATCGTTTTGCTTTTTGGAATTGCTCTTCTCTTGATAACGTTACACTTCCTTCTGAAATTACAACAATCAATGAAAACTCCTTTTTGAATTGCACTTCTCTAAGTACTATATCTATTCCAGCATCTGTTACATCAATCGGCTCGTCTGCCTTTTATGGTTGCTCCACTCTAAAAGATGTCTATTTTTCCGGCTCACAATCTCAATGGAATAGTATTACAATCGATGCTTATCAAAATGATTCTCTGAAATACGCTGTAATTCATTGCCAAGATAGTGAAGAGAATCATTTTACTTTTGAGCGAGATAATCCCAGTTTTTTGAATCAAGCCAAATACTTTTTTCAAGGTAGTGAGCTCAACTATTGGAACCAGAAGTATAATTCAGGCCGCCCAATAAGTTTTACAGACCGCTTTTTCCATCATTTTAATCAATATGCATCCGTTCACCTCTCCCAAGAAAAGTACAATCAGCTTACTAAAAACCTTTCTCCCGCCGCCTTACAGTGGTTCAATCTAAAAATGCGTTCAGGTAATCTTTGGGGAGGATCTTGCTATGGCATGGTCTTAGTTTCCGCTATCCACTACATGGACCCCGACAGACTTTCCTATGCACAACTAGCATCAACTGGATTAGATGCTGATTCGGCAACCTACTCTCTTCCAGCTCCAGTAGACAATAGCAATGTAGAAGATCTTATCAATTATTATTATGCATCTCAACTTCTTCCCACACAATACAAAATACTATCCAACTGTTTATATAATTGTGCTAACGATTACGACAGGGTGTTAAACGAAATCGTCACCTCTCTTTCGCATGGTATTCCTGTTATAGCCAGCCTTTCAAACCATGAAATCATGTTACTCAATGTGAAAGCAGAACTGAATGATCACTACGTTTTAGGTATTTACGACCCAAATGAGACAACCGAGCAAACTCTGTTGCTTTACAAATCCCCCTATATTGATGCAGACGGCGACGGATATCTCAATATCAACTATAAAAACAAGCAAACTCAGCTTCAATCCTATACCCTTGGCAGCGATCTTGACTATATCGATGTCCGAAACTACTTTGACCCCTCTATAGACCATGAAACTGCAACAGATTATAACGATGCTCATATTACCATTCGAGCAGGAGGAAGCGCGAATGTCGTTCATGGTGATCAGTATTACTATCGCACTGAAAACGGAAAGTTAATTGAAAAATCTTCTGCTGTACATCTCTTCTATCCAAGCAACACTTCTGACGAAAATCCTTCTAATGATGCGGTCGATTTGATTTTTCCCAAACCTTCTGTTTCAGAAGACGTAAAATTAGAGCTTTCTTCCGACGGCGTAAACGATGCCAGCATGATCCTTAACAACAGCACGCTGGCTGTTTCTGCCTCCGGCCCGGTGAATCTGGTTTACAATGAGCAATCTCAGAAATTGGATGTCACCGCCAGCAACCCGACTGATATCAGCTTGATGCTGACCCAGAACGACACCAGCGAAGCGTGGCCCTGGCACAGCTGGGCAGTGGACACCACCGATACCACCACCCTCCACGCCGAGCTGGACTCCGACGGCCTGCACCTGAGCGGCGACGGCCTGACCAATGCCGAGTACGCCACCAAAAACGTAACGGACGATACGGTGGACAGCGGCACGATCTCGGTCCAGCCGGACGATACCACGGGCCTCGTGGAGGTAACCATCGTCAATAAAAAAGAGGATGCCTCCGACAACAACAAAACGGAGATCGTCACACCGACGAAGCCCACGCCGGACCCGGACCCGACTCCCACGCCGACGCCCGACCCGGAAAAGCCGGACCCCAAGCCCAACCCGGAACCTACGCCGACCCCTGAGCCGGAACCCAAACCGACACCTACCCCCAGCAACCCCACCAATCCGGCCAACCCGGCAGCACCCACGAGCTCTTCCGGCGGCGGTGGCGGTGGTGGTGCCGCACTGGTTCTCGGTGTCGGTGCCGTTGCCCTGACCGCTGGCCTTATGATGGCTGCCCCGGTGGAAGTACAAGGCAAGGTAGTGCTTGCCGACAACACTGCACTACCCAACGCAAAAATTTCGCTGCTGCAAAACGGTGCCGTGGTCATGCAGACTACAGCGGACGAGAGCGGCGCGTTCGTCCTCAAAGTCAAGCGCGGAAACTATGAGTTGACCGCCGCCTATACTGACGCAGACGGCCAGCTCGTCCACAAGACCACCAGCATCAAGGCCCCCGCAAAAGACCTCGTCATCACCTTCTGATTCCCCTTCTGAGCCTTTCTCAGAGCAGCAAAAGACCCGCAAGCTTCGGCCTGCGGGTCTTTCTTTATGCTATAGGATATTCTGCTCAGTACCGCTCCACGCCGTCCTTGGTGACGAGGGCGTAGACCAGCGGGGCTTC
>OGFG01003095.1_pt1 | contig 12543 bp, 9 predicted proteins | sample 1570761 | NCBI WGS metagenome assembly OGFG01 (sample SAMEA2581938, study PRJEB24529) | metagenome | biome: Human gut stool | place: China | collected 2011 | reverse complement strand
TAATATTGATGATAATGAACCTTTAATTTTGAATGCAAGAACAAAAACATTATATATGTATAACGGTGTAAATCTCGGACATTATATTACAATTTCAGGATATACATATACAGCCTCTTTTGGTGATAGCCCGTGGTATGGATATTTTTATTATGTTGATCCTTATGACCGTAATTATGGGCTAGGAACTAATTTGGGGGAACATCAAGATACTGCATCAAATGTTTTCGGGACATTAAACCATAGATACGGAGTAGTAATTCATTAATTTTTACTATGAAAAAAAGAAAAATATATTGTCTACTTATATTGGTGTTCATTTTTACGATATCAATTATTTGTTATATAAATAATAATAGTGAAAAAAGTTTTTATATTTCATTTCAAAAATCTCAAGTAAATAATTATTTAAAAAAATATTTGAAAAACAAATCTTATACTGTAGCAATTACAAATTATAGCGAAAACATTATACAAGGTGAAATTTACGACACAGGTTCAAATGGCAATCTATTTCTTACAACAGGTTTGTTTTTATATGATATTGAAAAAAATAAATACGATTTTTTTGAATACACAGAAAAAAATCGTATTTTAAAATATTATATATCAGATGAAAAAATATATGCTAGTATAATTGAAGATAAAGATTTTAAAGATAATGTATATAATTGGCAATTAGCTTCTTATGACATAAAATTTAAAAATAAAAAAATTTTAGATAGTGGTGTAATAGATTCTCCATTCAATGTTCCGAATTTTTATTACAGCAGCATGACAAATGATATTTATATTACAACTATAAAAAATTATTATAAAAACAATAAAAAAGAAGAGGAGTTTTCAATTTATTATATAAACAATAATAATATTGAACAAATAATTAGTTATAATGGCAATGTAACTTTAAAAAATGGAGAATTGTCGTGTGGTCAATTTGATATTCATATTAATAATAATAATTTAATTTATTGTATAACAGACTATGCAAATTATCAAACTATTTACTCTTTAAATATATTGACTAAAGAGAACAAAATAATATATAATAATGATATAGATGATGGTTGGGTAATAAGTTCATATAGAAATGATAATGAAATATTATTTGTTGGAAAATATGATATAAAAAACAAGGAAAAAAATAAAATAAGTTATATTGATTTAAAAACAGGTAAATATAAGGAAATGGATAGCACTTCATATTATGGTCGAAATAACTTTATTAACAATTCATTACTTTTTCATAAGACAGATAAATGGGAATTTTATAATTATGAAAAAAACAAGTTAAAAGTTGCAAGAGTAACAAATTATAAAGAACATTATTTTTTACCAGCATATATAAATATTAACAGCACATCAATTATGGCAATGGATATTAATAATAATCTCTATATCGGAAATATTGAATATAAATAAATTTAAAAATTTCAAATTTATATCTAAATAATAGTTATATTTAATAAAATTTTATATTTATTAGTATAAGGAGGTGAATTATGAAAATAGTAAAAAAAATTTTATTTATATGCATGATTTTAATTATAGCTATTTTAAGTTTTCTTTTAATTAAAGAAAGAAAAAATTCCGAAAATAAATGTCTTTTAAAAAATACAGAAGAATCAAAAGAAATATACTATAATTGTAGCTTTACTCAAACTTGGAAGATTATAGACATGTTAGATAATTTTAAAGGCCATCATCCTGATATTAATTTTGTAATAGTGGATAAATTTCAATTTTTTGAACCATATTCACATATAATACCATCAAATTTAAAAGCAAAATTAGAAGTTGGTAAATATTATGAATTTACATACACTATTCAAGGAAAGGGATATATTGAAGATTTTGATGATGTAATTAAAAATATAAATCCTGAAAATGTACAATTAGAAGATCAAAATAGAATAAAAGTAAATTTAAGTATAAAAGAAACAGATAAAATAGGATTAGATCAATTACAAGAACCAATATGCCAAAAGTAGTCCCAAATAAGAAAATAAATTTAAATAATGCTAATATAAAAACCATTGAGGTAAAATGATAATTTTTTTAGAAATTAGTTTATAAATAGCTAATTTCTTTTTGTATATAGTTATTTTCCCTTTTTGTACATTTTTATATTGAAATTTACATATATCTACCTATATTTAGTAATTTAGCAAAATCATTTTGTTAAATAATTATATTATTTTAGTAATCAACATCTTTATTTTTAATTTAAAATAAAGTATAATTATTTTGAGGTGACTAACAAAATGAATTACTTTTATCCAGATGCATATCAAAAGAGTATATACACAATAAATTATGATAAATTACAAGAAAATAGTATTAAATGCTTACTATTTGATTTAGACAATACCTGTGTACCTTATGTTGACAGGAGGCCTACTAAAAAGTTAAAAGATTTATTTGATAAATTACAAGAACAAGGTTTTAAAGTAATAATATTTTCAAATTCACCACAAAAAAGATTAGCACCATTTAAAAAAGAATTAAAAGTAGATTGCTGTGCCAAAGCAGGAAAACCAAGAAAGAAGAACTTTATTAAAATAATAGATTTATATAAGTATGATTTATCTGAAGTTGCCATAATTGGAGACCAATTAGTTACTGATATATATGGTGGCAATAAAGTGGGAATAACAACAGTCTTAGTAAATCCAATGTCAAATATTGATATGCCATTTACTAAAATTCATAGATATATAGAAAGAAAAAAAATAAATAAGATGACCAAACAGGGAATCTTTAAAGTAGGAGAATATTATGACTAAGAAATGTTCAGGATGTGGAGTATTACTTCAAAATGATAACATAGATAAAGAAGGTTATGTAGATGATTTAAATAAAGATATTTGTGAAAGATGCTTTAAATTAAAATACTATGGTGAATATAAAGAAGTAACACTAGATAATAAAGACTATCAAAATATATTAAATAGTATTCCCAAAGACTCACTAGTAGTTTATCTTACATCATTACTAAGCTTAAACTTAGATATCATAAATAACTTTAATAATGTAATAATAGTTTTAACAAAAAAAGATTTATTGCCAAAATCAGTAAAAGATTATAAGTTAATAGACTATGTATCAAAGAGAGTAAATAACTATCTAGATATTGAAGTAATAAGTTCAGTAAAAAATTATAACTTAGATAGTCTAATGAATAAAATAAAAAAATACAGTAATAATAAAGAAGTATATTTTATAGGTAATACCAATTCAGGTAAATCAACATTAATAAATAAAATAATAAAAAATTACTCTGAAAAAGATATCGAGGTAACTACCAGTATTTATCCATCAACAACCCTAAATAAAATAGAAATAGACCTAGAGGGCATTCATATTATGGACACACCAGGTTTAATATCCGAAGGAAGCATAATAAATAAATTAGACTTAAAAGAAATAAAGAGAATAACACCTAAAAAAGAAATAAAACCAAGAAGCTATCAGTTAAAAGGAAAAGGCTCATTAATAATTGATAACAAAGTAAGAGTAGATTATTTTAGTGATAATAATATTACCATATATCTAGCCAATAATTTAAATATAGTTAAAGCAGGATTAGATAATTCTAAACTAAAAAATGGTATAAAAAAAGAATTTAAATTATTATTTAAAAATCCAATATTTTTTATGCAGTGTATTTTTCCAATTTTTATTTTAATAATTTCATTAATAATAATTACAATTTTTACATTTCCAAATTTAAAAGCAATTTTGACATCAGATATATTAGGAGATGAAATTGATTTTTCTATTGATTTAAATGTTATATGTTTAGTGTTAGGAATTATTCAATTTATATTTACAATTTCTAATGTTTCCATAACATCTATATCAAGAGAAGGAAAGAATGCTAATTATATGAAGTTTATACCCGTAAGCTTTTTTAAGCAATTTATTTATAAATCAATACCTCAAATTATTATTAATATGCTTTTAACTTTTGTAATTTTAATTTTATTAAAATTAATTCTTCCAGAATTTAATTTGATTTATTTATTTTTAATTTTTATTATTGCAAATTTATTTAATGTAATTAATAGTGAATTAATGGTTGTAGTTGATTTGTATAAACCAAATTTGAATTGGAAAGCAGACTATGAAGCAATAAAAAATAATAATAAATTATTTCAATATGTTTTAACTATTTTAATTATTTTAATTTTAATTTATTTTAATAAAATTTTTGATAAATTAAATTTAATTATTTCTTGTTTATTAATTATATTAATATTAATTATTTTAATTTTTATAATTAATAAAATAATTAAAATTAATATTAATAAATTATTTAAAAAAATAAATAATTAATTAAATTGAAATTAATAAAAAATATAAAAAAATAAAAATAATATTTAATTATATTATTTTTATTTTTTTATATTTTTAAATAATTATTTATATTATATCATTAATTTTGTTAATTAATTTTTATAATTATTTTTATTTTATAAAATTATTATTTAAATATTTTTGAAAATAAAGTTATTATAAAATGAAAAGCACTATTATTATTATATAAATTAATTAAATAATTTTTTGTGAATGGAATATGCCATAAAATAAATGCAATAAATAAAATAACTAAAATAGTAAGTACTAGTGCTAGAAGGTCTTTGGATCTGTTTTTTAAATTAATTATATTTTTTAAATTAATTTTATTATAGTTATTTTTTTGAATATTTTTTTTATAATTATTATTTATAATATTATTTTCAGAATTATTTATATTTTCTTTTAATTTATTTAAATCATTTTTTAAATTAATATTTTCTTGATAAAGATTATTATAATCATTAATTGAAAATTGTGTGTTTTTTAAATTTAAATCATAATTTTTTCTTTTTTCAGGATTTGATAAAATATCATAGGCTTCATTTATTTTTTTTATTTTTTCTTCGTATTTATTTTTTTCTTCATTTTTTTGTAAATCTGGATGGTATTTTTTTACTAGTGTTTTATATGCTTTTTCAATTATTTCTGGTGATGCATTTTTACTTACTTCTAAAATGTCGTAATAGTTTTCTTCCAATTAAATCATTCCCTTCTATTGATAATATAACATAAAAATACAAAAAAATAAATTGTATTTTTTAAAAATTTTATTTTATTAAATTATTATTAGTAATATTTTAATTTTTTAAAATATTATTGTAACTGAAATTTTTTAAATTCATAAAATGGAATAGGGGGGGTTTATGAGTTTTGGTTTAGCATTGTCAGGTGGTGGAGCAAAAGGAGCTGCACATATAGGTGTATTAAAAGCATTTGAAGAAGAAAAAGTAAAAATAGATTATATAGGAGGGACATCATCAGGGAGTATTGTAGCAACTTTATATGCTGCTGGATATAAATATGATGATATTTATTATATTTTTAAAAAATATTGCAAAAAAATAAAGTATGTAGAATTAAAAAATATTTTTAAATTATTTTTTGGAATTACTTTAACTGGGTCAATAATAATTGATGGTTTAAATTCTGGGAAATCAATAAAAAAATTAATTAATAAAATTTGTAGTGAAAAAAATATTTATAATATTTCTGATATAAAGACACCATTAGCAATTCCAAGTGTTGATATGAATACGGGGGATGTTATTTGTTTTACATCTTCTAAAATAAGAGCTTTTTCGGATAATACAATTTTTGTTAATGATGCGAATATAGGGGAGTGTGTTCAGGCAAGTTGTAGTTTTCCGTCAGTTTTTTCTCCTTGTGATTTTAATAATCGAAAATTAGTTGATGGGGGTATTAGGGAAAATGTGCCTTGGAGAGAACTTAAATTTTTAGGCGCAAATAAAGTTGTAAGTGTTGTTTTTGAAAATGAAGTTGATAATAGTTGTTGTAAAAATTTAGTTGATGTTGCTTTTCGTTCGTTCGAATTAATGGGGAAGGAACTTTCTAAGTATGAGCTTAGTGGAGCAGATTATTTGATTAAAATTAAGAGTAAAAAAATTTCTCTTTTAGATATGAGTAAGATGGATTATTTTTATGAATTGGGGTATAGAGAAACGAAAAAATTCATTTTAAAAAATTTAAAGGAATAATTGTAATAGGTAAATGTTTATTATATAATTAGTTTGCCTTCGAAAGGAGGTGAACTAAATGAAGGACATTAAAGAACTACTAAAAATCATTTTAATATTAAAACTTCTTGTGTTTTTGGAAAGTGATTGAAGTTTAAAAAGAACAGGACCGCCATCCTGTTCTTTTTATTAAATGAAAGACATTAAGAATTTTTAATATTTTGCTTAAGCTATTTGTAGTATACTATATATTTTATTATATGTCAATATTTACGAAAAAATCCATAATTAATAAAAATCTATTTAAATATATTTTTATTTAGATACTATTTTTAATTTCTAAACTTTTTCGGAATTTTCAATGTTTTTGTCAGAATTTTTATTCTCATTATCTAAAGCTATTTTTTCATTTTCATGATGTTGTAAATTATCCTTAGCAACAGTCATTAATAATTTAATTCTATTAGCCTGATTAGTCTCGCTAGCCCCTGGATCATAATCAACAGGAGAAATATTAGCATCTGGATATTTTTCTCTAATAGTTTTAATAACACCTTTACCAACAACATGATTTGGTAGGCAAGCAAAAGGTTGAACACAAATAATATTTGGAATATCATGTTCCATATATTCAATCATTTCAGCAGTCAAGAACCAACCTTCACCAGTTTGGTTTCCGATAGATAAAACGTCTTTTACTTTATCTTCTAAGTGCCAAATATCACAAGGTTGTAGGTATCCTTTTTTAGAATTTGCTAATGCAATTTTTTCATCTTTTTCTAATATATCTATTAATTTAATTGCAATTTTACTTATTTTTGCAGAAGTTTTATTTGTATTTAATAAACTATTAAATGTAATCTTATGTGTTGCCATAAATTTAACAAATCCCATAAAATCTGGAAGAATAACTTCTGCGCCTTCTTTTTCGAGCATTTCTGCTGCATAGTTGTTTCCAAAAGGATGGTATTTAATTAATACTTCTCCAACTATTCCAACCTTTGGTTTTTTAATAGATGTATCTAATTCAATTTTTTCAAAATCATTTACTATATCATAAATACTTTGTTTAAATTGTTTGTTTGTTGATTTTTTTACCATTTGTTTACATTTAGCCATCCACTCATCATATAGTTTTTGAGTTTCACCTTTGTTTATTTCATATGCTCTATTTTTTGTTAACATTTTTTGTAATAAGTCACCATAAACGACAGATTTTACTAATCCTTCAATTAGTTTAGGTGTTATTTTAAATCCGGGCATTTTTTCCATACCAACAACATTAAATGATATTACTGGTACATTGCTAAATCCAGCGTCTTTAAGAGCTTTTCTTATAAATCCAATATAGTTTGTTGCTCTACATCCACCACCTGTTTGTGACATGATTAAAGCTGTTTTATTTAAATCATATTTTCCAGATTCAAGTGCTTCAATCATTTGACCAGTTACTAAAATTGATGGATAACAAGCATCATTATTTACATATTTTAGACCTGTTTCAACTGTGTGTTGAGTACAGTCTCTTAGTAATACAGCATTATATCCTGCGGCTTGTACGGCAGATTCTAATAAATCAAAGTGTACTGGTGCCATTTGTGGTATTAAAATTGTATAATCTTTTCTCATTTCTTTTGTAAAGATTTTTTTCTTTAATCCGTAGTCACCATCGGCTTTTTCTTCTTGTTTTTTTGCCATACGTTTATTCATACTTGCTAGAAGTGAACGTATACGAATTCTTACAGCCCCTAGGTTGTTAACCTCATCTATTTTAATTAATGTATACATTTTATCATAACTTGATAAAATCTCTTCGACCTGGTCTGTTGTTACTGCATCAACACCACATCCAAATGAATTTAATTGTACTAATTCTAGGTTATCATGTTTACCGACGAAGTCTGCTGCTGCGTAAAGTCTTGCGTGGAATACCCATTGGTCAACAACTCTTATTGGACGTTTTGCTTCTGTTTTGTCAGATACACTGTCTTCTGTTAAAACACATAATCCTAATGATGTTATTAATGTGTCTATACCGTGGTTGATTTCTGGATCAATATGATATGGTCTTCCTGCTAAAACAATTCCTCTTAGGTTGTTTTCTTCAATATATCTTACGGTTTCGGCTCCTTTGTCTCTTATATCTTTTTTACATTTTTGATATTCTGTTTCTGCTTTTTGTGCTGCTTCTAATAATTCTTTTTTAGTAAAGTTGTATTCTTTAAATTCATCCAATTCCATTATTTTTTTAACTAAATTTTTAGCGTCAAATGGTAAGAATGGATTCATAAATTTGATATTATGTGTTTTTAAATCTTCAACATTATTTTTTAGTACTTCTGAATATGATATTACTATTGGGCAGTTATAGTGATTGTCTGCTTTTTCATATTCTTTTCTAGAATATGGCATACATGGGTAAAATATTGTTTTTATTCCTTTTTCAATTAAGTTTTCAATATGACCATGTGAGATTTTTGCTGGGTAACATACTGATTCAGATGGCATAGATTCCATACCTTTTTCATATGTTTTTCTTGTACTCTTATCTGATATAATTACTCTAAATCCTAAGCTTGTAAGGAATGTAAACCAGAATGGATAGTCTTCATACATATTTAAAACTCTTGGAATTCCTATTGTTCCTCTTATTGCATATTCTTCGTCAAGTGGTTTATAATCAAATATTCTTTGATATTTGTATTGTACTAAGTTTGGTAAATTCTTTTTGTTTGTTGTAATACCTGCACCTTTTTCACAACGGTTTCCAGAAACATGTATAGCTCCATTGCTAAATTTGTTAATTGTTAATTTACAGTGGTTTTCACAATTATTACATCTTGTATGTGTTACTTTTATTTCTAATTTATCTATTTCATCAGATTTTAGTATAGTTGATGTATATTCCATATCTAAGTTTGATTCATATTGTTCTTTTGAAAGTAAAGCCATTCCATAGGCACCCATTAGTCCAGAGATATCTGGTCTTACTACATTTTTACCTACTATTTTTTCAAATGCTCTTAATACAGCATCATTATAGAATGTTCCACCCTGTACTACAATGTGGTCTCCCAAAGTGGCTGTATCCCTAACTTTCATAACCTTTTGGATAGCATTTTTTATTACTGAATAAGAAAGTCCACTTGAAATATCTCCTACTGTGTAACCTTCTTTTTGAGCTTGTTTAATTTTTGAGTTCATAAATACTGTACATCTTGAACCTAAATCAACAGGTCTTTTCGCTTCAATTGCTTCTTTAACAAATTGTGATATTTCTAAGTTTAAGCTTTTGGCGAATGTTTCTATAAATGAACCACATCCAGATGAGCATGCTTCATTTAGCATTATATTGTCTATTACGCCATTTTTCATTTTGATGTATTTCATATCTTGTCCACCAATATCAATTATTGCTGTTACATCAGGTTCAAATTGTTTTGCAGCTGTATAATGTGCAATGGTTTCTATTTCATTTAAATCCACATTTAGGGCTGTTTGAATTAGTTTTTCACCATATCCTGTAACGCCACTATATCTTAGTGTTGCTTTTTCTGGTAGAATGTTATATAACTTTTTAAGCATATTCATAACACTTTTTAGTGGATTACCTTCATTGCTACCATATAGTGAATATAGTAAATTTCCATCTTTATCAATCAATACTAATTTTGTAGTTGTTGAACCAGCATCGATTCCTAAATAACAATCACCTTCATATGTTGAGATTTCAGTTCTTGCAACTTTTGCTTTGTCATGTCTTTGTTTAAAATTCTCGTAATCTTCTTTATTTTTAAATAAAGGTTCAATAGGATGTGTTGTATTATCTTGTGAATTTCTTAAATTTTCTATTTTTTGTTTTAATTCTTTTACTGTTATTGGCTTTGTATTTAGGGAATCAAGGGCTGCACCTTTTGCTACTAATAAATGTGCTTCCTCTGGTACAATTACTTCATCTGGTGTTAAATTAAGTGTTTCTATAAATCTTTTTCTTAATTCTGGTAAGTAACTTAAAGGACCACCTAAAAATGCAACATTTCCTCTAATTGGTCTTCCACAAGCTAATCCACTAATTGTTTGATTTACAACAGCTTGGAAGATTGATGCGGCTATATCTGCTTTTTCTGCTCCTTCATTTATTAAAGGTTGGATATCTGTTTTAGCAAAAACTCCACATCTTGAAGCTATTGGGTATATTGTTTTGTAGTCTTTTGCAAGTTCATTTAGACCGGCTGTGTCTGTGTGTAAAAGTGATGCCATTTGGTCTAAAAATGCACCTGTTCCACCTGCACATGTTCCATTCATTCTTTGTTCAATTGATTTTCCAAAATATATGATTTTTGCATCTTCTCCACCAAGTTCAATTACTACATCTGTTTGTGGAATATATTTTTCAACAGATCTTTTACATGATACAACTTCTTGTATGAATTCTACGCCTAAGAATTTACTTGCTGACATTGCACCAGAACCTGTAAGTGCTATTGTAAATGAGTTTTCTGGATACATTTTTGCTAAGTTTTCTAGTACATTGCAAACTGTATTTTTGGTATCTGAAAAGTGTCTTTGATAGTCTTTATATATTGTGTTTTGATTTTCATCCATTACTATTATTTTTACGGTTGTTGAGCCTACGTCTAATCCTACGTGTAAAGTTTTGTTCATATTTAATTTCTCCTCTCGCTCGTATAAACATCCCTTGTATAATTATTGTTTTGTGTTAGGGCTATCTAGTTTTTACAATAATTTTTACACCTTAATTTTATACGCAAAATGCCTATTTGTCAAATGTTAAAATATGGAAATAATAAAGACTTTTTTGTTTTTGATACAAATCTTTTTGCATATTTTGGACAAACAAATAATAGTATTGAATATAAACAATAAAGGAAGTAGGGAGGAGACTATGAAAAATAAAAAAATTTTGATTTTATTTATAATTTCAGTAATTTTAATTGTAGTGATAGGATATTTTGCAATTAAGATTGTTAAACAAAAGAAGAGTAATGAGATTAGTGATGAATATGTGCCACAAGAGGAAATATCAGATGAACAGTCAAGAGAAACAATTGTGAGTCTATATTTTACAGATAAGGAAACAGGACTTTTGAAGCCAGAGGCAAGACTTGTTAATGTAAAAGATTTAATTAAATCACCTTATAGTGTTTTGATTGAACTTTTGGTTTCTGGTCCTAAAAATGATAAATTAAAGGTTGTTATTCCAGAGAATACTAAACTTCTTAATGCTTCTTTGGATAAAGAGTGCTTAACTTTGGATTTTTCGTCTGAAATTTTGAATTATAGTAAAGATGATAGTATGCTTAAAAATAATTTGATTTATTCTATTGTTAATACTGTTACAGAGTTAAATGAGGTTAATAAGGTTAAATTTTTGGTTAACGGACAGAATTGTAGTGATTTTGAGGAATTTTATGTTAGAAAATAAAAAAATAATATACAAAGTTTTTTATATGATTATTAGCATAAACTTTTAAAATTTGACATATATTAGATTATGTGCTAATATATATTTAGCAATTGCAAAACAAGTCTTTCAAAAAGAAATAAACAAAAAAGACTAGGAAACGTCTGTCAAAACAATTTTCCTAGTCTTTCTTTTTGCTATTCACTTAAATGCTTTACTATGTAGTAAATTAATATAAGTTTAAGCAAGTCTAACAACTCTTTCATTAAGAAATAAACCTCCTTCCTGCCACAAAGCAAGTCGGCGATTTAATATTGATATAAAATTTTTTAATTGTCAATAGTTAATAAATATAAACTAATTTGTAAAATATTATAATTTTAAATTATAATATTAATGTTTTTTCTTTCTATTAAAAATTGTTGAAAAATTCTTATATAATCTAATATAATCCCAAAAATTTTGAAAATCATTTAAAAAATGTTCTACTTCATTTAATGAATTTATTGTATTTTTTTTACAAGTTTTAAAATTTAATTTTTTCTTTTTTGGAGGAGGGGATTTTTTTTCTCCTCTATTTTCTTGTATTTTTTCTTCTGGAAAATTATTTTTTTCTACTCTATATAAATTTGGCATATTATCAGTCCTTTCAAATTTGCAAAATCCATAAAATTATTATATAATATTCAAATAAATAAAATATGTGATTTAGTAGGGAGAATAATGGATATAAAATTAAATCAAGATGAAAGAATTGATGATTTAGAATTTAAAAATTTAAAAATAATTCAAAATAAAAATGGATTTTGCTTTGGAATTGATGCTGTATTACTTTCAGATTTTGCAAAAAATATAAAAAATAATGCAAAAGTATTAGATTTAGGAACAGGTACAGGAATTATTTCTATTTTATTGTGTGGAAAAACAAATTTAAGAGAAATAATTGGAGTAGAAGTTCAAGAAGAAGTTTATGAAATGGCAAAGAAAAGTATTAAATTAAATAATTTAGAAAATAAATTTAAAATAATTAATGAAAATATTTTAAATTTAGAAAAAATATAT
>OGFG01003089.1_pt1 | contig 12559 bp, 7 predicted proteins | sample 1570761 | NCBI WGS metagenome assembly OGFG01 (sample SAMEA2581938, study PRJEB24529) | metagenome | biome: Human gut stool | place: China | collected 2011 | reverse complement strand
TTGCAGCATCCAGTATTATCTGCGCTTTTGGCTTAGCAGCTGCCGCACCTCGCTCGCCGTATCGGCACTTAGAATTGTGCGGTATTGCCTTAGCCCCGTTACCATCAACAGGGAGGTTGAAGATGAGCAGATATGTTCTTGCGCTGGATCAGGGTACCACCAGCAGCCGGGCAATCCTGTTTGATAATGAGCAGAATATTATTGCCGTGCGCCAGCGCGAATTTGAGCAGCTATACCCCCAGCAGGGCTGGGTGGAGCACGACCCCATGGAGATATGGTCCAGCCAGTATGGCGTGATGAACGAGGTGGTAGCCCAAAGCGGCGTAGATGCGCATGATATTGCCGCCATCGGCATTACCAACCAGCGCGAAACCACGATTTTGTGGGAAAAAGCGACCGGCCGCCCCATTTATAACGCCATTGTGTGGCAATGCCGCCGCACTGCACCGTTGGTGGATGAGCTGCTCAGCCAGCCGGGCATGGCAGAGTATATCAAAGAGAATACCGGCCTTGTGCCGGATGCCTACTTTTCCGCAACCAAAATCAAGTGGATTCTGGACCATGTGCCGGGCGCACGGGAGCGCGCACAGGCGGGAGAAATTCTGTTTGGCACGGTGGACAGCTGGCTGGTGTGGAAGCTGACCGGCGGCAAGGTGCATGTAACGGACCGAACCAATGCCAGCCGCACCATGCTGTATAATATCCACAAGCTGGACTGGGATGATACACTGCTGAACGCGCTGGATATCCCCCGCGCCATGCTGCCGCGTGTGACGGATTCCAGCGAGATTTACGGTTACACCGACCTGTGCGGCGTACAGGTGCCGGTGGCCGGTATTGCGGGCGACCAGCAGGCCGCACTGTTTGGCCAGGGCTGTTTTTCCAAAGGCGAAGCCAAAAACACCTATGGTACCGGCTGCTTTTTGCTGATGAACACCGGCGATACCATCTGCCGCAGCCGGAGTGCCTACAATGCGCTTACCGGACTGGAAATTCCATAGTTTCTTTCCATTCTTCAAGGCATAGCAAGTCAGGTACCCCATATCGTCTCCGACGAACACTTTGTCTTTTTCTACTGCAGGCGAACAATAGATACCTGCACCGGTTTGCATTACCCACTGTTCTTTCACATTCGGGTATTCTGTGTTGACTGAAAAGTCGGGGTATTTCTCTGCTTTTCCATTACGATCATAATAGGGCTGAGTCAGCGAGAAAGCAGCCCATTGCTTTTTCGGTTCGCCGATGCGTTGAGTATAGACGAGGATCGAATCTTTCGTTATATCATAGATGCCATATCCCGGTTTTCCTTCTTTATCACGCAGGTTGCTGCGCATCAAGATACCCGGAATGCCATCATAACGCAAATCCCGGTTACGGTGATATTGCCCGCCGATGAACAAACGAATGTTATAGGGGCGCACTGCATCTGTTACTTCATACCAATTATCCACATCTCCATCCAGTAACGGATAGTGTGTGACGAGTATAACCGGTTTATCTTTTCCAAACTTATCCATTTCTTCCGTCATCCAACGGATGTCCTGCGGAACGACATGTCCGTAAGCCATACGCATCAACGGGCCGGAGTTGAAACCCAGAAACAGAATGCCTTTATGCTCGAATTCAAAGCGTTCGCCGCCGAAAATCTCACCGAAGGCAGTACAACCGGAGTCGCTCCATTTGGTTTCATGGTTACCGAGGATCACGTAATACTTCGCTTTCAGTAAATCCAATGTCTCTTTGACTTTCAGCATAGTGGTACGGTCGCCCTCTTCGGTGATGTCGCCCGTAACCAAAACAAAGTCGATACTGTCTATCGCATTTATTTGCGCGACGGAACGTAGCAGGTCTTCCGTCGGGTTGGGGTTGTTGGGGCTGAAATGGATGTCCGTAATTTGCGCAAAACGGAATGTGCCATGTTGTGCCTGTACCGCGAACGGTAGCAGGCAGCCCAACAGGAACATTATTAAAAGTCTTCGCTTCATAGATGATGATGGGTTTAATTAAAAAATGTCAAGATAGCGCGCATCAATGCTTCTCTTTCAGAGGCGGTGCGCAATGCTTCGAACGGGAAGCCCAGTATGCAGGTTTTGTAGTCGCCTTTGTAAGCTACTCCGGCGCTCAGATTGTTTTCCGAATAGCGCATTACGGTGTATGCATCTTTTGTTGCCGGTTCGATGGCATCCGGTGATTCTACCACATAGCTGTCTGCATTCAGTTCATTATGGTATGTATAGTTGCCTGAAAGGGCGGGGAACGGTGAAGCTACACATTTCACCTTACCCTCTGTAGCTGCCTGTCCCACGCGCCATTTATATTTCAGGACTTCTGTTGCAAATTTCTTATCGGACTCCTGTGCCGGGGCAAGGCGATTGTCCCAAAGGTCGGTTCCTACATAAGCACCCGAGACGAAGATGTTTCCGCCTTGTCCGCAATATGCGGTGATAGCTTCCTGCATGGGTTGGCTGAATGTTTTGAACTCTAACGGCTTCACACCGCCACGTCCCATTTTGGTCTGACATTCTTTACCTAATATCAGGTCTACATACTTATAGTCGTTCAGGTTCATTGTTTTATTTTCCACACTTTCATCGCTGCAAGATATGAAAGAATATCCGGCTTTCAAAATGGCGGCTCCATGAATAGCGGGATAATCGAATGTGTTTCCGGCGATTACTTTATCTTCGTAATTGCCATAGCTGTCGCCGAAGCCGGAAGCATCGTCGTCCATCCATGGAATGGAACGGCGGTATTCTTTCATCTTACCAATGTAGCTGATATCTTTCAGATAAGGTACGCCGTGGTCCAGATCATCTAAGAAACCGGCAAGTAAAGTATCTCCGGGAACAGGTGCGACAAAATCTGCCGGAGCACTGATGCGGTCGAAGCCGTTTACTATCAGCACGGTTCCCTTTTCATTAAACGCACGTCCTGCTGAGAGTATTTCGGACGGGAAACTTTCTCCGCCCTTGTTGACGGCAGTTACTTTATAACTGCATACCATGCCGGCAGGGAGGGCGGTGCGATAGGTATTCTTATCTACCAACACGCCATTATCGAAATCGCCATCTCCGATACGGGTATAAACTACATATTTTTCAGCATTTGCCGTTGGCTCCAGTGGGTCGGCTACGGGTTGCCAGGTCAGTTCTATTTCATTCTCGCCCACCATTTTCAATGCCATATTGTCGACAGGCAACGGCTGAACGATATAGTCCATGTGGTATTGCGAGCAAATGAATTGCAGCATACCTTTATAGATTGCACGGCTTACCGTAAAGCGGAAACGTGGATCTAAACCATAACGCATGTCTGCAAAGTTCTGGTGAGAAAGTAGCTCCAGTAACATAGTGGGGACACGGGGCACACGTGCTTCGTAGTAGGATTGGTTCCACATACCGCGGCGTGTCCAATCCGGTTCGTATAGGCTGCGGATATACCGTACGATATTTGACTGAATCAGATCTGTCATGTCGTGTGCCAGATAGCGGGATGCTCCGTTGGCGTATTCTTCATTGTAAACATTGGTATAGTAGATACCCAGTGTTCCGATGATGGAATCGTTTAGCGTAGTTCCTGCATCTGAATGGAAGGCGAAAGCCATATCTACCGGGATATTCAGTCCTTGTTCTGTCGGGTTAACCGTAGAACCACCGGCAAGGTAATTCACCCAGATACCACGACATTTGTAATCATCCGTATAGTCATTCTTACCTTGGCTGTCGGAATAAACACTGTCCGGAATACCTGCCCATTGAAGCCAGTAGCGTGCTGCCTCGCAAAAACGGGGATAACCGCTTATCTCATACGGGTAATCTATCTTCGGCATTTCTTTATGCACTATGGCAGCATTGCCATCCGAACTTTTAATATTCTCTGTGGCACCTGCATCAGAGATACGGCGGGCCATATTTCCCATACCACCTCCGATTTTTACGGCATCAGCGGTAACGATACGTCCGGCTTTCTCAGAACGATTGCTTAAAACAACTTTGCCGGCATTGCTTTTTCCGGCATCAAAACCAAATGTACCCAGATAAATCCAAGTGCCGCCACCCATCTGTTGGTTCACTTTGAATTGGGAGACTCCTCCTTTGTGATAAACGGTGTAAAGGGCATCATCCGTACTGTTTGGCAATGATTTATAGGATACATAAACGGCGTACTGTCCGGTTGACGGGAGTTCAGGAATCCATTCGGCAGTACTTTCTTTCTCCTTCTTACCTTTCACTGTCTCAACAGTACGGAAAGTTCCTTCACGGAATGGGTTCTCAAAATTGATATATTGATCGCGCAGATGGGCGAAACCTTCACCGGTACCTTGCATCCAGTTCTTATCGCCTATCTTTTCTGTATAAACGGAACGGGAGTGAAGGCAACCGTCATTGTCTACAACAACTTCTGCTATTTGGCTATCCCGTTCACGGGGCATCAACACATTAGCTCCTGCATTCTCCAACATGGGAACAAGGAAAGGCAGTACATAACTTTGCGTATATAAATCCTCCACCGTCTGGAAGATGCGGGCGCGTTGCCATTCCCAGCGTGTCAGTTTGGGCTCATAATAGAAGCCATGACTCTGCCACAAAGCAATGTGACGGTTCTTTAGTCCATTTGTAGGGGTATAGGGGGTGGAAAGGGCCGTTACTAAAGGTTTTGTCCCGGCCGGATTGAATGTTTTGGCTTTTTTGTCCTTTTTGCTGCGTAGTGCTTGGGGGATTAATTCTTCAATGCTACGCTTATTCGTGCGGATTTGCAGGTTGTATTTTGAAAACTCTGCCGGAAGCAGTGCCTGCACACCTTGATAAATCTCTGTCACATTATCTTTCCGGAAAGGAATATATGCACAGTTCATGTTAGCGAATAATTGCAACGTATTTTCTTCAATGGCGACAGAGTCAATCCGGATGCGCCCTACGGAAACCTCTTTCCGTGCGGTTGCGTCCAGAAACTTACCGATTTCCTGGCGGACATCCGTCGGAAGCTCTTGCGCGCCTCCCGTTTGGGGGATCAGGGAGGCGGTGAGCAAAGTGAACAAAAAATGAAGTCTTACATTCATGGATGATGTATTAAGTTAATTATTAGTTCTTATCTTTTCTGATCAACAGGCAGAGTCCGATAAACGTGAACAGAGCGTTGAATATCAGCAGTTCGTAGCTGAACTGATACCCATTGAACCAGGCTTCCGAATTCTTTTGCAGGATGAAGCAAAGGATAGGGGAGAGGATGGCTACCAATGGGATATATTTGTCGCGAACCTGTTGTTTCATGAATATACCGAATGCGAATAATCCGAGAATGGGGCCGTATGTGTAACTTGCCAGTATATATACGGCATCGATTACACTTGTGTTATTCAATAGGTTGAATACGAATATCGTGATACCCATAATTACAGCCATACCGATATGTACCCGCTTGCGTATCTTTACGATTTCTTCTTCCGTCCTGCCTTTTGTCCCGAGGATATCCACTGTAAAGGAAGTTGTTAAAGCTGTCAGTGCTGAGCCGGCAGCGGAATAAGCCGAAGAAATAAGTCCAATGATAAACAAGATACCTACAATTGCAGGAAAGTAGTTACCGGTGGCTATCAATGGGAAGAGTTCATCGCTCTTTTCTACCTGAATGCCTTGGTTACCAGCGAAGATGTAAAGCAATACTCCCAGCATCAGGAACAACAAAATAACGAAGAACTGTGATATAACACTCGTAATCATATTTTTCTGTGAATCTTTGAAGTTCTTGCAGCTGAGGTTACGTTGCATCATGTCCTGATCCAGCCCTGTCATGGCAATCATAGTGAATGCCCCGGCAAAGAATTGTTTGAAGAAATATTGTTTACTGTTTACATCGTCAAAGAAGAAAATGCGTGACATGTCATTATCGGCTATTGTACTGATCATGCTGCTAAGCGACAGATTGAGATCGGAAGCAATATAACTGATGCAGAGAACTACGGATACCACCAGGCAGAATGTTTTGAGTGAATCTGTCCAGATCAGAGATTTTACTCCACCTCGGAACGTATAGAGCCATACTAATGCTACGGTAATGGCCACATTCAAAATAAATGGTAATCCAAACGGTTCGAATACCAGCAGTTGCAGTGTCAAGCATACGAGGAACAAACGTACCGCGGCTCCCAGCATCTTAGAGATGAAGAAGAACCATGCGCCTGTCCGATAGGAAGACATACCAAAACGATTTTCCAGATATTCATAGATGGATACCAGGTTCATCCGGTAGAACAGTGGCGTCAATACGAATGCTATGATGAACTGTCCCGCAACAAATCCCAATACCATTTGCAGGTAACCGAAACTACTGGCAACCACCATACCCGGTACTGATACATACGTCACTCCGGAGATGCTGGACCCAATCATGGCAAATGCCACAACATACCAGGCCGATTTACGGTTACCGACGAAGAAACCTTCATTGTCGGCTTTTCTGCCGGCTATATAAGATATAGTGAACAAGATCACGAAATAAGCGGCAATAGTAATGATGACAGATATCGGGCTCATAGGGTTGATTTATGATTTATAATAGTACATGAACTTATTCTTCGTAAAGCAGATATGGTTTACGTTGCACCTTGAATTTCTCAACGTCGTCTTTCCACATAGCTTTAATTTCATCGGCACTTTTTCCTTCTTTTATCATTTTCCGTACATAATCCCTTCCTACCAGCAATTCAAAGAATGGACGGAAGAAATGATCATCCAGGTTCAGATTACGATATGCATCGATGACATAAGATAAATCTACACCTCGTTTCCAGATTTCTTCATCACTCATATTGCTTAGGTCTACTCCATGGCACAGTTTATTCAGCTGCGGCGGATTCTTTGCTCCGGGAATACTTCTTGGGGTGAAACTGTAGCTATATCCGGTCATATTGGGATGTCCATAAACCTGAAATGGGAGTGAAGTTCCTCTACCCAAGCTGACGGGAGTTGCCTCAAAAAAGCATGTAGCCGGATATAGATATATCGACTTCATGTTCGGTAAGTTAGGAGATGGGGGAATTGGCAGCTGATATTTAGTCTGATGTGTATAATTCTTGCATTTGATCACTGCCAGATCACATTTGCGTGAACCAGGCAACCAACCTTCTCCATTAATCATTAATGCAAGTTCCCCTAATGTCATTCCGTGTACAATAGGAATCGGCAACCATCCCACACCTGATTTATATTTCATATCCAGAATCGGTCCATCTACATAATGCCCATTCGGATTAGGACGGTCTAATAACAAAACTTTCTTGTTATATTCCGCACAGACATCCATTAGCCGGCACATCGTTATGTAATAGGTGTAAAAACGTAATCCTACGTCCTGTATATCTACTATCAGAATATCAAATTTTTGCATTGAAGCCTTACTTGGCTTTTTGTCCTTCCCTTCATAAAGAGAAAGAATTGGCACCCCTGTTTTAGAGTCTACTGAACTGGATACGTGCTCGCCTGCATCTGCATTTCCACGGAAACCATGTTCGGGCGAGAAGATGGCAACTACATTGAATTTGTTTTCTAAAAGAACATCCAATAGATGTTTATCCCCTATCATTCCTGTATGATTAGAGAAAATGGCAATCCGTTTATCCTTTAGGATGGGAAAATACTCGGAAGTTTGTTCGTCACCCAAAATAATCCGGTCTGTTTGTGCCTGACACCAGAAGGTACTACACAATAAAAAGATCAGTAGCAGAAGTTTCTTCATAATAGTATTATTGTTAAGGGGGATATTCGTAGCAACAAAGATAGATTTTATTTTAATATCAAAAACACTTATTTTATTATTTTTAGCATTATAATTAATAATTTGCAAATAATCAGATATTCACCTTATTTATATAGAAGATATATTATCTTTGCTGTGAACCAAAAAAAATCATCATCATGAAATTTACTTATTTATGTGCAGCATTTGCGTGCATTTTCAGTTTGGCTGTTCAGCCGTTATCAGCCGGTAAAAAAAAGAAAGTTCAAAACCAGGAACAAAAGGTTGCTTTGGGAGTCTGGGACGATGTGGATAAAGGTGCCACGGTGGAGTCTCTGATTCTCTGGATGAAGCCTTTCGATGAGGCCGGTATCAAGAATTATTATATGTGTGGCTCACCGGAAGAAGTGGCGCGTTATATTGAGGCTGCCAAGTCCTATCAGGGTGCAAAAGTGCATGCGTGGATGTTCACAGTGAATGCTCCCGGGGATTCTGCGGCGTTGGTGCATCCCGAATGGTTTGATGTGAACCGGATAGGTTATAACAGTCATGAATATGACCCTTATGTAAAGCATTATAAATGGCTGAGTCCTTCTGTGCCTGAGGCCCGACGGTATATGAAAGATAAAGCGGCTTCTTATGCAGCTTTGGAAGGACTGACTTCTGTACATCTGGATTTTATTCGCTATAATGATGCGGTACTGGGGCGACGCCTGCAACAGCATAAATTTAAGATTCAGCAAGATACCTATCGTGCTGAATATGATTTTGGCTATCATCCGGTGGCAATAGAAAAATTTAAGAAACTGTTCGGTTACTCCCCGTTAGATTTGCAGGCTCCGTGGATGAGTCCGGAATGGTTGCAGTTCCGTTTGAATGAGGTCACTTCTTTAGTGAATGAGATTGTAGAAGCGACTCATTCTGAAGGCAAACTGGTTTCAGCGGCTGTTTTCCCTTATCCTACCCGTGCCCGCATGACAGTTTATCAGGACTGGCCTACCTGGAAAATAGATATTGTATGCCCGATGAATTATCAGTCGTTTTATTCGGAAAGCCTTGAATGGATACCGTTTAGTATAGAAAACGGTTTGCGCGAAACTTTCCATAAGAATAAGTATGTATCCGGTTTATTTGTTCCCGATATTACGGCTGAAGAGCTATATACAGCTGCAAAACTATCTATCGAAGCAGGAGCGGACGGCGTGAATTTCTTTAATGCACGTTCTTTGCTGAAGGATGGAAAGTTGCAAGTGGTCAGCAGGATTAATCAGGAATATAACTTGTAATTACCATTGGAACTGATTTATCACTAAACAATTTTATAGTACGGGGTCCTGTAGTAAGGCGTTCAAAGAATATAGTTTACTGTCTACCAGGACCCTGAATCTTGCCGATACATGTCATAAACCTTTCTACCCATGAACTGATATCCCATTCCCTCGTATTTCGTACCGGAGAATACTGACTGGATATAGCCATTTCGCTCTACCAGTATTGTATGGTAAATCTTCTGCTCCGGATTCTTTCGGGAATAAAACTGAATCCGACGGTTGTCTGCCGTGAAATAAATAATACTGTCATTTTCGGTTTTATTCCATGACAGACGTTTCATTTTCTTTTTCAGATATCGTTGCATTAAATAGGTTCTGTGCCAGGTCCCTCCTGTCTTTGAGACAAATGGCTTTCCATCCAGCAGAGCATTAGCATCATCATAACAAGCTACAAATAAGCGATTGTCGGAAGAAGCTTCCAGCCATTTTTGTAATTTATCTCCGTAACGTTCATTATCCCAGTTGTAATTGCTGTCAATGAAAGAGATTCTTTTCACATAATCCGGAATTTCAGAAACTGCATCCATAAAACCGAAAATGAAGTTGCCTCCTCCACTGTGGCTGTTCAGTTCGATATGTGGATTATACTTGGAAAAAAGAGAAAGAATATACTCTACTGTTTCTTTAATCTTTTGATCCCGTGTAGGTTCAGCTTTTCTCCAACTTCCCCAGCTTTTGGTGTCTGCTTCCAGGTAAACCGTAATAAAGTTACATTCCGGATCAGAAGCTCTGATATACCGTGTTTGAGCTCCTATGTGTTGTATATGATAATGCCAGTCATCACCTTCTGCCGGCATTTTCCCGATGGTCCAGTCTGTACTGTTGCCATTCGGTAGTGCATATAGTACAAGTTTTGTGGGTTTATCCTTTCCGAATTTAGTTTCTGCGGGAGCATTTATATGAACTTTGATTCCTGGAGTATGGATAAAGTTGATAACTTGTTCCTCAAAATAAGGACTGGTTACAAATCCGGGTAATTTGATTGCTTTACCGGATATTCTTGATGAAGGATTCATCTGTTCTTGTGCCCGATTGGACAGAGAAAGACAACATATAAGAATTAAGAGAAGAATATTTTTCATATTGTTTCAGATAAGAGGTTATATGTATAACAAAATGCGTAGCTGAATTACTCAACTACGCATTTCATAAGAATCAATTTTTAGTTAACATCCCACCATAGGTTATTTTGTATGCTGTTGCTTCCACCCATGCGCTTTTCGGCTTCTTTCACGTTAGCTTCGTTAACGGTGTATTCCGAAGAAGGATAATAGATACGCTTGATATAAGCGTTTGGAGTATTATTAGCCTGATCAGAAGGATTCATGTTGAAGACACTTGAACTTACGTTTGCGAATGGCATAAGCGTAGGTTTGTGGAACTGGCGATGATCAGCCCAAGTTTCAAAAGAACACTCCTGGAACTGAGCAATGTATTTCTGGGTAAGAATCTTATCCATAGGTGTATTGTTGGTTCCTGTAACATCGTCATACTTGGCTGTGGTTCCATAATAGTTTGGAGAAGTTGAAGCCAGATAATTTTCGATTTTGCTTTCCGGAACTCCCAGTTCTGTCATACTTGAGCGTACGCCGGCTTCGTATTCTGTTTTGGCATCTCCACTTGTAAGACCAAGTTGGATGGCAATAGCTTTCAGGAAGCACAGTTCGCTGTACTTGAACAAAGGATACTTTCTGTCAATGGTTTCATAATACCAGGGACCGATTTTTGAGAAGTCGCTAACAAACTGTCCATTGTCCATTGCAGCACCTACACCCGAAGCTACATGTCCCGGATCTGTGCCGTCCCAATTGCCGTTCATGCTTGGAGTTGCAGGGCTTTCGATGATACCTGCGGGTTCAAAGTGGATCGGAGCGCGAGGATCGACAACCGCAGGAGCATTCTTGGCAGTAAGAATAACTTCGGTGATATTCTTATTGGCTTCGCGGTCGGCTGCGGTAGGCCATGCTTGTCCACCGATACCTTCTACAAGACGTTTGTAAGCCGTTGACATATGCAACACCGAAGAACCTTTATGATAATAAATAGGGTTCTGGGCAAATTTATCTTCTCCTTGCGTCAGGAAGGCGGCATCAGCGTCACTGCTGAATACACCTGCTGAAATGGCAGCTGCGGCTTCTGTTTTAGCCTTGGCGGCATCTACGTCGGAGATACGGACAGCCATGCGCAGGCGGATAGAGTTGGCGAATTTCTTCCATTTGGTAGCATCACCCCCATAAATAAGGTCATAAGAACCGACATTATTGGCTGCCGACTCATCCAGTTTACTTACGGCATCTTTCAATTCTTCGAATATGGTATAATATATGTCCTTCTGAGTGTCATACTTAGGCTGATCAATGTCGTTGGCAGCTTCAGAGTAAGGTACATCTCCCATACAATTCGTTAAACGCAACATAGCATACGCTTTCCAGATACGTGCCATCTGAACGACGTTATTGTGAACAGGGTTGCTCTCATTGGCACGGATTAATGAATTGGCATTGGTAAGCACGGTGTAAGTCAACTCCCAAATGTTGTCCACATAGCGTGCGTCTATGTTATAGTCGGAAGCCGAGAGTCCGTCGTTAGCCGAATATTCACAGAAAGTACTGATCATCAGCTGGTCTATCTGTTGCCACTGATTGGCATACGGAATACCACGTCCCTGTATGAATATCAGCTGGAACTTAGGATCTACTGAACCCGGTGTCGGGTTGTTTGGATCGGTATTCATATCGTCAAAATCGCCTACACAGCCCGCGAAGGCCATTGAAAGACCAATAATGCTTATAATGGATTTAAATAACTTATTCATTTTATCTTCATTTTTAGAATGTAACATTAAGATTGAAACCAAATGAACGGGTAGACGGTAGAGCAGCGGTTTCTACACCCTGTCCGTTGCCAGTAGAGTATGTACATTCAGGGTCGAATCCCGGAAGGTTATTGTACAGGAAGCATACGTTGTTGGCTACAGCACTGACTTTAATACCACTGATGATTGTCTTGTTGAACCATTTGTCCGGCAATATCCAAGAGAAATTAAGTTCGCGAAGGCGTACGTTGGTAGCATCATAAACGTAGTTTCCGATGTTGCCATAGAACTGTCCCCAATAAGCGGTAGGATTCAGTTCAACGGTGTTGGGAGCTCCTGTGTTTACATTAACACCCTGAGAAATCAAGCCCTTACCGGTTGAATAGAATTCTTCACGTCCGGCAACTGTTTCTTTGGTCTGACCATTAGATTGCAGACGCATCATAGATTGCAGATATACATCGCCACCATAGCGGACATCAATCAGGAATCCGAAAGAGAAGTTTTTCCATCTTAATGAAGAACCGATACCTGCTGTCCAATCCGGGTTCATATTACCGGAAACGCGGAGGGTAGGATCTACTATGTATTTGCCGTCATCACCCACAAGGCGGTTTCCTTTCTCATCATATTTGAAACCATTCGTGTAAATCTGCCCGTAAGGTTCGCCTGTTTTAGCCAT
>OGFG01003087.1_pt1 | contig 12563 bp, 17 predicted proteins | sample 1570761 | NCBI WGS metagenome assembly OGFG01 (sample SAMEA2581938, study PRJEB24529) | metagenome | biome: Human gut stool | place: China | collected 2011 | reverse complement strand
ATTGAAATAGCATCTCCCTCATGCACTTTGATATTGACGGAGTCGCTCCCCTCGCGGGAGCGTGGATTGAAATATTCTCGGCTAACGTCATAGCATTATACATGTCTTGTCGCTCCCCTCGCGGGAGCGTGGATTGAAATGGTTTTTGCAGTGATAGCGGACATAGTGCAAGAAGTCGCTCCCCTCGCGGGAGCGTGGATTGAAATAGCTCCGGTCATTCCGTCAGCTAACGGAATCACAGGTCGCTCCCCTCGCGGGAGCGTGGATTGAAATGGTTATCCGCAAAAGAGACAGAAAAGTAGTGTAGTCGCTCCCCTCGCGGGAGCGTGGATTGAAATACAGATTACCAAGTTATATGGTGAAAATGCGAAGTCGCTCCCCTCGCGGGAGCGTGGATTGAAATTGAATAAATACGAAACAGAAAATAGAGAGATAAAACGTCGCTCCCCTCGCGGGAGCGTGGATTGAAATAATATTTACCCTAAAAAAATGTGAAACGAATTAAGTCGCTCCCCTCGCGGGAGCGTGGATTGAAATGTAATTTATCCGTTACTTATATTTGGGGTCCTACGTCGCTCCCCTCGCGGGAGCGTGGATTGAAATCCTATGAACTTGTTCGCTTGTTGACGCAGAATCGCAGTCGCTCCCCTCGCGGGAGCGTGGATTGAAATACAAGTAAAGCTGGAAAGGACTTTGCTGTCCTCCAGTCGCTCCCCTCGCGGGAGCGTGGATTGAAATATCCGTGAACACTTGGAAGATATAGCTCCTATTACGTCGCTCCCCTCGCGGGAGCGTGGATTGAAATTTGTTTAGAGTTTGATCTTGAAAAGCAATATAAGTCGCTCCCCTCGCGGGAGCGTGGATTGAAATGAGTTATATTGGTTCGTGTCCTTTCGGTCATTAAGTCGCTCCCCTCGCGGGAGCGTGGATTGAAATCGCACCGTTCAAATTCAATCACCCACACGTAAGGGTCGCTCCCCTCGCGGGAGCGTGGATTGAAATCAAAATTGTACGCTGCTTAACAGAATCCTGTAAAAGTCGCTCCCCTCGCGGGAGCGTGGATTGAAATTGTAAACGAAGAATGGTTGCGTACTGGGAACGGAGGTCGCTCCCCTCGCGGGAGCGTGGATTGAAATATCTGCGGAACGCTGACAGTCTTGATTGACTTGATGTCGCTCCCCTCGCGGGAGCGTGGATTGAAATGTTTGCAAACTCAATCTGCTTCATTTTGTTTCTGGTCGCTCCCCTCGCGGGAGCGTGGATTGAAATGAATGTATATGATATAAAGAGAAACGGAGATCTGGGTCGCTCCCCTCGCGGGAGCGTGGATTGAAATACAGACTTCGATCACGGAATTTTTAAGATACTTAAACGTCGCTCCCCTCGCGGGAGCGTGGATTGAAATGATACCAAGCGTCCTCTTAGTTATCCGCAAATACGTCGCTCCCCTCGCGGGAGCGTGGATTGAAATGAGATTGCGAAAGAAAGAAGGGGTGGATCCTGTGGTCGCTCCCCTCGCGGGAGCGTGGATTGAAATGTATTTCACAAGTATTTGGTTCATAATCGTTTTTGTCGCTCCCCTCGCGGGAGCGTGGATTGAAATTCCATTAGTGCAGAATCAACCAGATTTCGTACAAGTCGCTCCCCTCGCGGGAGCGTGGATTGAAATCTATTCCCATGTTTATTCCTCCAGTTATAATCTTTGTCGCTCCCCTCGCGGGAGCGTGGATTGAAATGGGTATCACTGATTATTTTAAGATTGAACGAATTAGTCGCTCCCCTCGCGGGAGCGTGGATTGAAATTTCAAAACAAGGAAGGAATCTCAAATATTATATAGTCGCTCCCCTCGCGGGAGCGTGGATTGAAATTAGTAGGTGTATCTTTAGAAATACTAGGCATATCGTCGCTCCCCTCGCGGGAGCGTGGATTGAAATCCGATGCATCGAACTTCCACACATCCGAATGTGGTCGCTCCCCTCGCGGGAGCGTGGATTGAAATCTATGAATCTACGCAAACACGAACCTATAGTGTGTCGCTCCCCTCGCGGGAGCGTGGATTGAAATCGCAAAGTACCCTGCCAGTGGATTGATGGCGAAGCGTCGCTCCCCTCGCGGGAGCGTGGATTGAAATTTTTTTATACTATAAGAAGACGGTTGGAATGTTTATTCCACTGCTGAGAAATGGACAGGAAAAAATGGTTAGCGTTTCTGTTGTTGGGGAAGACAGAATCATTTATATATCTTCTGATATGTTCAAACTATATGAACAGGGATTGAGTGAACCTGATGGAATTAGACTAAAAAAGAGTTTTATTTAAGTTTGTGCTCGGAGGAAGTATGTTATGTTTGATCCATGGTTGAAGATATGTCTAGTTCTGAAAAAGCACCGGATGTTGCAGCAACACTTAAATGCGATAATACGAGTGGGATAAGCTGCTCGAAAACAATGAATAATCTTGTGGCTGTATCGAAACACACAAGAATATGGTGTGAAAGAAAATTGGATAACAACCGTTTTGGAAAATCTTTCGAGAAACCGGATGCAAAGAATTAGAGCTGCTTCCTTGGTCGAACAAGCTGCCAGTGGAATGCAGATAGTAACTTTAATGATATGTGGTAAAAGGCAAATGGAAATTCCCAGAAAATATAGAGCTAATATATACGCATATTTGTTTATTGGGATGGAAGATTAAAAGGGTGATCTGCAGATCTCTGAAAATGGTAGAAAGATAATGTAAAATAGTGAAAAATAGTGTAATTTTAATGGAAAAATTAGCACTCTCGTGATATAATGAGCCTCAGAGAAAAACAAGCGGATGCGAAGCAGACAGTTGTTTTTCTTGGATCATTAACGAGCAAATAAGCTTGTGAAACAAGCGAATAAGTTCTGAAAGAGCGGATTTGTGAGTTTGATAAAAGGCTAATTGATGTTTGATATAATATACGTATCAGGAGGGTGCTTTTTATGATTAAAGTAACTTTGTCAAATGAAATATTAAAGTATATTACTGAGATAGATAAAAACAAGTATAAAGCATCAGAGGTTTCGTTGCCTATTGCGGTAGCAAGTAAGTTGCGGAAAAATTCAAAGAAGAAAAGTTCCTATGCATCTACTAAAATTGAGGGAAATCCTTTATCGGAGAAGCAGGTGGATGAGGTTATAGATAGCGATGAACGAAAACACTATCTTAAACCGGAGCAGGAGGTTCGTAATTATTTCCTGGCACTGAATTATTTGGAAGAGAAAGCGGCAAAGAAGGAGAGGTTTTCCAAGAAACTGATATTGGATGTACAGGAGTATGTTGAAAAGGGAGCTTCAAAAGAAAAAATCGGACTTCGAGGACCAATGCCCCCCGGAGTATTATTTACTGTATATGATTCACAAACAGGGAATCCTGATTATATTCCTCCGGAATATATTGATATACCGGATCTGCTGGATGAATTGGTGGAATATGTGAATGCAACAGATGATCATCCGCTCATAATTGCAGCTGTAGTGCATTATCAGCTTGTAACAATTCATCCATTTGAAGATGGAAATGGGCGGACCGCAAGGCTGCTCTCGGGATATATTTTAGATATCAACGGATATGGTTTTAACGGAATTGGCTCATTAGAAGAGTACTTTGCATATGATATTGATGAATACTATGAATCAATCCAGATGGGGCTGCCTGCATTGTATTATTCGGGACGAGAGAATCCTCTGCATCCTGAGATTTGGATCAATTATTTCCTTCGCATGGTACTGCTGTATTCAAATAAGGTTTGCGAATTGTCGGAGAGTTCAAACAACGAAGAATTGGAAGGAAGCCTTTCGTATCTAAAAGGGAAAGAGAAGGAATTGCTCTTGCTGCTCATGAAGAACTATAAAAGAGAGTTCACGCCTATCGAAGTCAGCAAAGAGCTTAAGGTTACAAATAAGACTGTAATAAATCGACTTGCAACACTTGTAAAAAATGGTTTCGTCATTCCGAATTTGGTTAAGGAACGTATACGTTCCTATGAACTTTCTGATTTTACCAAGCAGAATGAGAAGGAGATAAGAAAGCTTTTGAAGTGAGGCGGGAGATTGATGAAATAATGGATGGCAAAGTGGATAACAAAATTATAAAAAATTCCGTCCGCTTTTGTGCTATAATTTATAAGTAGATGGAGTCGTGAGGAGGTGATGTATCATGCTTACCGACGATGAGATTAGAGAAATTTGCTGAAAATTATCACGACCAGGAATTGGAAACAAAGGACTTTCGTGAAGTGGTCAGTTATATTGTGAAACATGATAAGAAGATGTTGCGCAATTATAAGAAAAGAACGAAGATGGACAAAATATTTGAGGAAATCGAGGAAAATGAATGTTCTGATTAATAGGGAAAGGTAGGTAGAATACTATGGATTTTTTTGGTTGGGAAGATTTGGACGGGGACGGTCATGTTGATGAAGTTGAGAGCCTGCTTGCAGACGATCTTATGTGTACGAATGATGAGGAACGTGAAATGAATGATGGTATCGGAGGTTTGGGTCCGACCTCTGGGTCGTTTGGGCTGGAAAGTGGTCTTGACGGCGATGTGGATGAGGAATTTCATGATGGACTGGAAATAGATTTACTGAATGCTGATATTGATCCGGATGATTTTCGGTTAATGGATGAGGAGGAAAGACTCGAGGCTTTGGATGACGCAGGTTTGGATCCTGATGATTTTGATGATTTTTTATGATTTTTGATATTGATTATAGTAATAGTGTGATGACATAGAGGACGGTATTCTTGATCGCGAGCAAAGACTTAGATCCTGCTCGCGATCTTGGATACCGTCTTTCTGGGATTCGAGCTTATATTCTCTCCAGATATCTTCTGCGGTAATATTCCATGGTTCTGTATTCCAAAATATCATGCATATGTTTTATAAAAGCATCGTTTTTTACGATATCTTTTAGGTCATCTCTAATTGCAAGTGCAAAGCCGTCTTTTTCGACAAAGAAACCTTTTCCCGAAGCCTTCAAATATTTAATGGGCATGCTTTTGGCTTTGCGCAAATGTTGCTTATCTGTTATAGATTTGTATTCATCATATGTAATGTCCGCGGCAAAATCTTTCCAGTTTTTGCCGGTATTAAAAAAGTCTTTCCATGCTGCAAGAACTTCGTCATCCTTGACAGCTAATCGTACATTCCCATGATTAAAAAAGCTATAAAGAATAGGCATTTTATAGACTTTCTGCATATCTGTTGTTTCAATTAATGTCAGAAAGTCCTTGCCCAAACCTGAGCAAAGTGTTTCATCTGTCTCAGAGAGCTCGTGCAACTTCTCCAAAAATTCCAAATAATGCCGGAATGGATTTTCTTTGGCATGCGTTATGCAATACCGGTAAACATCATCATCCATATAGGTGAATAATTGCATACGTGTAGGAATCTTGCCATCGAAGGTTTAAAAGGTAACTTAGCTGAATATATGAAAAAAATATGTTATAATTATGAAAAAAGTTAGGAGATAGACGAATGCGAAAAAGAGAAATAGGATATTGTCATATTTGCGGTTGCTATGGAGAATTATCTTATGAACATATTCCACCAGAGAATGCGCTTAATAGTGATAAAGTCATAATATATACAGGTGATGATGCAGTCAAAAGATACAAAGGAGAAAAATCAAGATATATATGCCGACAACAAGGTATGGGAAAGTTTTCACTTTGCGAAAATTGTAATAATATAACTGGTTCTTGGTATGTTCCGCAGTATAGTGATGTGGCAAAAGATGTGGCTCGAATTTTGCATAATAGGGAAAGCTTAGGGCATGGAGATATATTAGGGCTTTCGTCGGATAATTTTCCTGCGCTTGCTTTTGTTAAGCAAGTAATAACGATGTTTTGCAGTTTGTTACCGATAGAAGAAGTAAAACGCCTAGGATTTGATAAGTTATTGCTTGAAAAGGAAAGTAACGAGGTGGATACGACTCTGTTTGACTTGCGTATGTATTTGATACCAGCTAATGTTGGACAATTAATGATTGGACCATGTACGCTTTCGTACAAAACAGATATAGGATTTGAAACTATGGTAGTTTCTGATTTAGGTGCATATCCATTTGGTTTTATTTTGAATTTGACACCAGAACATCCTATAGAATATGGAGCGAGTGTAATGCACCTTTTTGAAGCTGAATACGGTAAAGGGTATAATATGCAATGTGGGTTGATGTATTTGGAGAGAACAAGTGATACATTACCGATGCCGTTGCTGTTTAAGGCATTGCCAAAAGAAAAAAATAGAAGAACATGAATATAATATGGAGATAGAATATAATTATCGCTCTATAAAATTTGGAAAAGTTTTTAAAAAGAACTTGTGTTCGAAAGTGATACGCAGTATAATTAACATATGAACAAAAATACCATTTGATATTGTCCGCCCCATCGAATATAATATAAGGGTAAGAGGTGATGTGCATGGGATATATAACTGCAAGGCAAGCGGCTGAAAAATGGAATATTACACAAAGAAGCGTACAGATTTTGTTTGCACAAGACAGAATAGAAGGTGTGTACAAGTCGGGTGAAAATTGGGCGATACCGAATGATGCGCAGAAATCAGAAGATAATAGGAAAAGGGAATGTAAAAACAATGAAGGATAATAAATTGATTGCAATAGATTTGTTTTGTGGATGTGGTGGATTTTCATATGGGTTCAAGCAAGCAGGATTTAAGATGGCTTTAGGTATAGATATGTGGAAAGATGCAACTACTACATACAAACACAATTTTCCAGAGGCTAGTGTTATTAATGAAGATATAACACTTGTAGATGCTGAAACTATTATGAAAAGGGCAGGATGTAAGGAAGGCGAAATAGATGTAATAATAGGTGGACCACCATGTCAGGGTTTTTCCCTTTCGGGAAAAAGAATGATAGATGATCCAAGGAATAAATTATATAAATCGTTTGTTGGTCTTGTTGAACAAATTCAGCCTAAGGTGTTTGTTATGGAAAATGTGCCCGGATTGATAAGATTGTTTGGTGGAAAGGTAAAAGACGAGGTGTTAAATGACTTTTCTGCTATTGGATATAGGGTTAAGGTTCAGCAATTATCGTCAGATGATTATGGTGTTCCACAACAACGAAAGAGAGTATTTTTTGTTGGAATCAACGAAAAGATATTTAATGAAAATGTTGAATTTGTATTTCCAGAACCTACTCATGGTGTGGGGTTAAAGGATGTAGTAACCTGTAAGGATGCTATTTCTGACTTGGATTTTGTTCCTGATGATGTATCATTAGGAGAAAATATAGAATATAGTTTGCCGGCAACTAATGATTATCAGAGAAAAATGAGACTTGGAAGTTCAATGATTAAGAATCACTCCATTTCAATTCATAAAGAGCAGACGAAGCAGATAATATCAATGGTGCCAGATGGAGGAAATTATAAAGATTTACCTGTTGAATTGCAAAGTACAAGAAAAGTAAATATTGCGTGGACAAGAATGAATAGTGAAAAACCTTGTTTCACAATCGATACAGGACATAATCATCATTTTCATTATAAAGAAAATAGAGTACCTACAGTAAGGGAGTCGGCAAGAATACAGTCGTTTCCAGATGTATTTGAGTTTATCGGAATTAAGACTAGCCAGTTGAAGCAAGTTGGAAATGCAGTACCACCAATAATGGCGGAAGCTATTGCAAAACAAGTTATTGAAGTGATAGAAAGAAGGTGATTTTGTGTATAATCGATTAAACCAGTACAGATGTATAATTATAAGGGGAAAATCTCAAAAAGAAATAGATGATTTATTACCGGCATACGCAAAAGTAATAGATGATATTACACCGTGTGAAGTAGAAGAGTTTTCTCAGAAATTTAACGAGTTGTTAGCACCATATTTATCAGCAGATAAAAGGATAACGAAGACACTGGATAATCATAGAACTGAAATTGCCGGAAAGTTATTTGGAATGTATTATGTAGAAGAAAATGGCTATGTATATACATCGGAAAGAACAAAGAAATTTCTGAAAGATAATGATCAGCCTGCATTTTTTAAAGATTTATGCTATAAAATGCAGTTTCCTAATGGAATGCAAAAGCCTCAAACATTTCAGCCATTGTTAGATAATAAAATTTCTATCAGACCTAATGCTTTTGTATTAAGAGTATTACAATTGGCAGCAGCAAAGCATTTAGTGTTGAACAAAAAGGAGATAGGATATTATATTCTAAATTCATTGGATGTGCTTCAAGGAATTGCAGTTCCAGAAGAAGTTATAGAAGCTATTGAAAAGGATAGAAAAGAAGGTGTTGTAAGAAAGATTGAAGCAGAAGGAAAGGCGTCATCCTATAAATATCAACACATTAATGAACAAATTAATTATTTAGAGTTGGCTAATCTTATTTATACAAATGGGACTGGTGAAGTTTGGCTTAATCAGAATGAAAGTGATGCGATTCAAATATTTGCGTCGGATTGGAATAAAACTCCAGAGTTTGATGTTTATTCATTTGATTTGTCAACAGTGGAGGGACGTAAACAATTTGAACTGGAGTGGACTGCTTATTTCGGTAAATTGAGTGATAAGGTTCAGAATTTTGAAACAACGGCAAGTGCTTTAGGTGTTGCTGATGAATTACCTAAGAAGAAAAAAGAAACTAGTGGTCAAACAACTGTTGAAATTGGTGATGAGGGCGAAGCTTTTGTATTTGAATACGAAAAAGATAGAGTATTCAAATTTAATCCTCGATTGGTAAACAGAGTGTTGGCATTAGGTAAGACAAAAGGATTAGGTTATGATATTCAGTCAGTGGTGGCTGAAGAAGGTGATAAAGCAGATTTTGCAAAATATATTGAGGTAAAATCTACCAAGAGAGTTACTGAGCCAAATCTGAGTGATGCTTATTGGATGGATACGCTTAATATAACAAGAAACGAATGGATTGCAGCACAACAACATGGTGAATTCTATTGCATTTACAGAGTTTATTTTATTAGAGGTCGTATATTAATGTATGTGATTAATAATATACATCAGAAGCAGATGGAAAAGAAAATGGATATTGTTCCATTGACATACAGAATTGACTTTGGTAAAGAGGCAATTGATCAGATAGTTATAGAGGAGATTAAAAGCAATGTATAAAGTAGTTTCATTATTCTCAGGATGTGGCGGAGCCGATCAAGGAATTGTGGGAAATTTTGTGTTTAATAATAAAAAATATAATAGACTTCCTTTTGAATTAGTGTATGCAACAGATATTGATCAAAAAGCACTAAATTCACATATGAAGAACTTTGAGTGCGAGAAGGTTGTTTGTAAAGATATATGCGAAACTGGTTCCGAGGAAATTCCTGAATGCGATATTATAGTAGGAGGGTTTCCTTGTCAGTCATTCAGTACTGTTAATCCGACAAAAGATCCTTTTGATGACAGAGCAAATTTGTATAAGCAGATGGTACGAGTTGTGAAGGATAAACAACCCAAAGTATTCATTGCTGAAAATGTAAAAGGAATGATGACGTTACATAAGGGGGAAATATTTGAACGAATCATAAAGGCTTTTGAGAAAGTGGGTTATACAACGTATACAAAGCTTTTTAATGCAGCAGATTATGGTGTGCCACAAAGAAGAGAAAGAGTAATTATTGTTGGCATCAGAAATGATTTGAATGATATTATGGAATATAGTTTTCCTAAGGAAACGAATAAAAACAATTGGGTTCCGTTATCGGTAGCGGTTCCGGAACTTGCGATTGAACAAGAAAAATACTATTTTTCTGAAAGAGCAGTTCAAGGAATGAAAAATGCGAAAAATAATATGAAGAGAGGTTTGTACCAAGATTTAGATAAACCTTGTTTGACGGTCACAAGTCATTTGGCAAAGGTGAGTTTAAATTCAAGGGATCCAGTATTATTAGTAGATCCGGATAAGGAATTGTACAGACGGTTCACACCATTAGAAGCGGCACGTATACAGTCATTCCCAGATGAGTTTGAATTTGCAGGAAGTGAAACAGATGCATATAGACAAATTGGAAATGCGATTCCACCTGTAATGTTTTGGCATATATCTAATTCGATTAAGAAGTATTTAGAGATGGTGGAAACAGCGGAACAAAAAGAAGCGATTTGAGAAGAGGAGATTTATGTCAAGAGGAAGAGATGCGATAGATACAATTACAGGATATTATTATCATTTTAATTATTATATTCTACAACTTCTTAATTTAACAAAAGACACTGATACTGTAACTATAGAAGGTGTTGAAGATGTAGACATGGATAATCCTAAGAAAATATATAGATTGGCATCATGAAATGAATGTTCCCGGATATGTCTCGCATTATGCGATTGATGCAAGACAACAGGATGGTTATGCATATGAGGAATATTCATATTTGCCAAAGTCATTGCAGGATATACGAGAAAACGATCGTTTGCCGGGATATGAAGAAGATCAGTACACAGACACCACAAACGATGATACTTCATCAAGTAGCAATGGTAATAATTCATCAAATTCAGATAGCAGCTCACAGAATGATTTTGATGAAAACGAGGTAGTTGCAATTGCAGAAGCTGGTCTTGGAGAGGCAATACTTAAGACATCATATGCTAAGTATTCCGCTGGCTGGACGAATCAAGGAGTCGTAAGTGTTAAGAAGAATAGTTTTGGACAGCCTCAAGTTAAGTTCAAGGTATTTTTCCCACAAAAAAATAGCGTGAAATACGTTGATGTAATACTTATGAAAAGTCCAATGCAGGGATATCGAGTTTTTCGTGGTGTGATTTATTGATAGAGGGTGAGTGTCCGCAGGATATCAGATGGCTGATATTTGAAGTTGATATTATGTTTATATGATAGGAACCAACATATTTCACAGGGAATATGTGTGGTTCCTATTTTCATTTGCCAATCCCCCGCCTGCCTGTTAAAATATAACTATAATTACTGTGTATGGATTTTCGTACGATCCACACAATAATAGAACATACAACAAAGCAAACAGTATGCCCTAGGATTCACTCTAAGCGGATCTGGGAGAATGGAGGTTCACCATGAACAAACAAATTTCTAAGATTTTGACAATGTTGGTGATCGCATGTATTTGTGTGACAACAGTTGGAGCAGAAGCTTCTGCATCTACGTACAAGATGTTTATGTACAAGAAAGGTGTGAAAGTGTATCGGGAGGCATCGCTTACGAAGGGAAAGAAGCATTATACGAAAGGAACCAATCGCAAGGGTGAAGCTACGCAATATCAAATTGTGAAGATGATGGGTAAGCGCATTGTGGTTCGTCCGCAAAAAGGATATTTCGACAGTGCCGATCCTTATTTTTTGAAGAAAAAGATTACGTTGAAGTTATCGAAAAAATGCCGGTTTTATTACACAGATGTATTGTTTCCGTTAGATGGGGAGAAACGAAAATATCGTCGTGTGTCCAAGAAATCGGTCAAGAAGTACATGAAGGAGTTAAAGATTTATTATTCACAGATAGAGAATGCCGGCAAGTATTACAATGGTGGATATGCCGGTGAAATTTATATGAAGAATGGGAAAGTGGTGGCTGTACTCAGTAACGGCGGTGACTGATGTTGCAGTGTCTGTGGTAACTGATGCCACAACATACATTGAGGATTCAAAGGAAAGAGAGAACTTATGGCAGAGATTAAGTGGGCGGTTCTTGGGACAGGCGTGATTGCAAATGAGATGGCGGCTGCGTTGGCAAAGGCTGGACGCAACATTTATGCGGTGGGCAACCGCACGCACTCGAAAACTGTTGCGTTTGCTGAGGAGGCATGATTTCATGGAAGAGCGATTGAAGGTTGAGGTGCAGATTTCCTCGTATGATGCAAAAGGGCTGCAATGTTTTGTTGCAGAGCAGATACAGAAGTATCGGCCGGAGGAATCCGGTCCTAAGAAAATGTTCAAAAAGGTTGCGGGCTCTTTGGTTAAGAGAATACCATGTCAGGCAGAATTGCAGCTTGCATTGAATGTGCTTAGTGTTCCGGCGGTCAATCGTAATTTATCACGTGAAGCGACGGAGGCGGTCAATCGTTGGCTGGCAGGCGTTGTGGGTACAGATGGAAAAGAAGATGAGAGTATTTTGACAATTGACAGCTTTTCCTATCAATTGCGCGATGAGGAAATGGATTTGCAGGCAGATGTGAGTGGATTTAAGCTGGAACGGTTATTGGACTGTCTGCTTCCCCAAGGAGACAGCGTGGGAATCCGGGTCTTGCAAGGAATCCGTAACAACATTTCCGAGCAGGAATCTTACCAATTACTGGAATATATAGTATGGTGGGCGAATGAACATCAAGTGTATCAACTTGCACTGGATGCATTGCAGCAGGAAGAGGATCCACAATATAAAGCGCTTCGCCAGATTCAACCGCATATTGAATATGTGCACGTGATCAGAGACAACACTTAAGTGCCTCAAACTTCCCATACCGGAAGTTATTGCACAACCATATATTGCTTATTATGTCAGCATAATAAAACTATTTTGCAGCCAATATATTAAATTGTTCTGTCATCAGAGAACTAAGATAA
>OGFG01003072.1_pt1 | contig 12617 bp, 8 predicted proteins | sample 1570761 | NCBI WGS metagenome assembly OGFG01 (sample SAMEA2581938, study PRJEB24529) | metagenome | biome: Human gut stool | place: China | collected 2011 | reverse complement strand
AAGAACGGATTGAGGGGGATGTGGCGGATGGCGACGAGCGTGGCGCCCGTCGGGATGAAGCTGCGGCCGTTGGGCGCCGTGAAGCGCACGCCGAGCGCAGCGGCCATGCCGCAGCCCGCGTCCGTCGTGCAGCTGCCGCCGAGGGTGATCACGATGCGGCGGTGGCCCGCATTGAGCGCCTCGCCGATGAGCTGGCCCGCGCCGAAGGTCGTCGTGTTGGCGGCGGAGAAGCCGGGCAGCCTGTGCTGCAGGCCCGCAGCCTCCGTGAGCTCCACATAGGCCGTGTCGCCCGCGCTCAGATAGCGCGCGCTCACGGGCTGGCCGCAGGGGCCGGTCACGCTGTGCACCACGAAGGAGCCGCCGATGGAGTTGCGGATGACGTCGAGCGTGCCCTCGCCGCCGTCGGCGGCCGGGATGGACGTCACCTGCGCGTCCGGCATGACGTCGAGCGCCGCCTTCTTCATGATGGCGCAGAGACGGGCGGAGGAAAGGCTCCCCTTGAAGGAGTCGGGAATCAGCAGAATTTTCACGATCAGGTTCCGTAGCGAGAAGTCGGCCGGCGGCCTTCGTGCTCGTCCAGAGCCCCATCGCCGGCCTCATCCGCACGCATCGGACGGCGTGCGGGAAAAAAGTCCCTACATCATATCGATTTTGCGTGCGTTTTGTACGACTCACACCCGCAGGGATACATCTGCTCGCCTTTTGTCCGCACGCTCCGCGCGCCCCTATGAACCGCATCCATCCCGTCTGGCATGAACCTCGTCCGCCACGCCGAAACGGTAGTCGTCGAACACCTCCGCCGTCGACGGAAGCACCCACCTGCCCGAGGCATCCCGCTTCCCCGCCTCCGCGAGCCTTGCCCCGTTCGCACCGAGCGTCCAGACGCGTGAGCTGCGCATCTGCGCGCAAAGGCAGGTCTTCTCCCGGATGCCGTCCTGCGCCGTTCCCGCAGCCTCGGCCTCGCGCCAGGCCTTGAGATACGCGCAGCCGCCGTGATCAAGCATGTACCCGTAGGCCGCGCACTGCGGCTTGAGCGCGGCGTTGATCGCGGGACTCGACTTGAGCATCCTCATCGGATAACCCGTCGGCGAAATGCCGTTGACCTCGATGTCCTCCGCCCGTGCGTCGAAGTAGCGCTGCTTGACGGCGTCGGGCAGCCCCGACTCCCTCGTCACCGCAAAGCGCGTCGCGGCCTGAATGCCGTCCGCGCCCGCCTCCGTGATCATCCGCACGCCGTCCGTCCCCGTAAAGACGCCGCCCGCCGCGATCACGGGAATCCGAAGCGCATTCTCATGCATCCAGCCCTTCACGTCCCGCACGATGTCGGCAAGCGAAAAGCGCTGCCAGTCCGCTCCGAAGCCCAGATGCCCGCCCGCGAGCGGGCCCTCGACCACGACGTAGTCGGGCAGGCGCCCCGTCTTCGCGGACTTCCTCATGAAGAGATTGAGCGCCCGGCGGCTCGAAACCACCACCCCGAGGCACGCATCGCGAAACCTCGGATGCCCGCTCATGAGCGCAAAGGATCCCGCATGCAGGCCCGCCGAAAGGCTGATCCCGTCGACGCCCGCATCAAGCGCCCCGAGAAGGCGGGCCCTCAGGGTTTCGAGCGAGGCGTTCATCGTGAGCTTCTCCATGATGTTGACGTGAATTCGCCCCTCGCCCGTCCTGCCCTCCATCACGCGCCCGAGATAGAGCTTCGCGGCCTCGCGGATCTTCTCCACGGGAAAGTGAAACCCGGCCTCGCCCGTCGTGCGCTCGAGCGCCTTGCAGGCAAGCGCCTTCATGCGCGTGAAGCCCGTCCCGAAAAGACGATCCGCAAGGTCCGGCACCATCGCGTCCGAGACGTGCCCGATGCCACCGCGCGCGGCCACGGCCTGCGCCATTTCGGCGGTCGAAATGTTCACGCCCATCCCTCCCTGCATGATCGGAACCAAACTTCTCCCCTTGAGCTCAAGGCGAAAGTCGTCAAGTCGAAGGTCTTCGAGGCTTTTCATCTATGATGTCCTTTTCGTGCTTGCGTGCAAAGGCACGGCGCCCGTGCATCGCGTCCGAAAAGTCTGCCCGCGGAACCCTCTCCTCCCCGTCGCCCCATTCTCCGTGCAAACCCCTAGGAACAACCGTCCCCATTATCCCGTCACCCTCGAAACGGCTGCAGCACAATCATGTCAAAACTGCCCGACATGAAGGCTTGTCCGAACAGCCTACCCTTGAGGCGTCATCCGCCTGCATGCCGTCCGAAAATGACGACGGGCCCGGAATCGCATGGATTTCGGGCCCGTTGGGCTCTGCATGGATGCAGATGCGCGCCAAAGCGCGCATGCCTCTTCAGATGATCATCATTCCATCGGCACAGTCGGCTTCTTCGGAACCTTGCAGCCGAGGATTTCCTTCGTCAGGTCGTTCCAGCGGTAGAGCGTGCCGCCGAATTCCTTCTGGAAGGCAACGGCGGCCTCTTCGGTGCTGAAGGAGGCGAGCGACTTGCCCATCGTGGCCTTGCGGCTCGAGCCCTGGACGTACCAGGCGGTCTTGGCGTCGATGAAGGTGGCGTCAGGATGCTCCCAGTCGTTGCCGACCATGTCGTTGACCCAGATGCCCGCGATCTTGTCGGACTCGCCGAGGCGAAGCAGCGTGCAGGTCATGCACTTCGTGCTGCAGAACTTGTAGACGTGGCCGCTCTTCGTCACGATCTCGGCCTTCGGGCCGGGATACTTCGTGATCCACATGTCGCAGCTGTGGCACTGGTCCTGATCGGTGATCGGCTGCGTGCCGTTGTCGGCGGCAACGGCGCCGAAGGAAAGGCACAGAGCGGCGGCGACGCCGGCAAGCCTTGCGGTGAAGTTCATTTCGATTTCTCCCTGTGCGGCCCGTCTGGTTTGAGTGTCAGCGCACACCGCCGGGGGGGCGTGCGGAGGCGTCACGGCGTCCGGCCGCAGGACGCTCGTTGTCTATAAGTCGCAGACATTATAGTTCACCCAATTCTGTCGAACGTTTCAATTTGTTACGTTCGACTTTACCGAACACATCGTTCGCGCCCACCTCTGGGAAAGCCCTTCGGACCTCCGTTAGCTCCTCGTTCACTGCATGGAGAAGAAGAGCATCAGGATGATCTGGCCCGAGATGATGCGCAGGAACATCGCGAGCGGGTAGACGGTCGAGTAGGCGAGCACGGCGAGGCCGCGTTCGGAGAGGCTGTTGACGAAGCTGAGCGCCGAGCTGCTCGTCGAGGCGCCTGCGATGAGGCCCGCGATCGTATGGAAGTTGAGCCGCATGAAGCGGCGCGCGACGACGGCCATGACGGCCATGGGCACGACGCTGATCACGAGGCCGAGCGCCATGTAGACCCAGCCGATGCCGCTCACGAAGGCCTCGATGAACATGTCGCCTGCGGCCAGGCCCGTGCTTGCGAGGAAGAACGTGAGGCCCCACTCCCTGAGCATCAGGTTGGCGGAGACGGTCGTGTACGTGACGAGATGAAAGCGCGGGCCGTAGTAGCTCAGCAGGATGGCCGCGATGAGCGGGCCGCCCGCAAGACCGAGCTTGATCTCGGTGGGCATGCCCGGAAAGGCGATCGGAACGCTGCCCAGAACGAGGCCGAGCGCGATGCCGATGAAGATCGCGAAGACGTTGGGCCTCTCAAGCCGCTTCTCCTGATTGCCCATCATGGCCGCCAGACGCGCCACGGCGTTGGCAGGACCCACGCAGTTGAGCGTGTCGCCGATCTGCAGGCGCAGCGTGTTGTAGGGAAAGAGCACGACGCCCGAGCGGTTGACGCGCGTGATGTTCACGCCGTCCATTCGCGAGAGGTGCAGGTCCTCGATGAGCGCGCCGTTGACCTCCTCGCGCGTGACGCTGATGAGGCGGGAGACGAGCGGCGAGTGCGCGGTCGCAAGGTCGATCTTCGTGTCCTCATCGCCGCAGAAGGCGACGATCGCCTCCTTGTCGCGCGGGCCTGCCACGATGCGCAGCTTGTCGCCCTCGTGCACGACCGTGTCGGCCGTCGGACTCGTGATCACGCCGTCGTGCAGAATGCGCGAGCAGATGAAGTTGCGGCCCACGAGAGAGCGGATCTCGCGCAGCGTATGATTGTCGAGCGCATGGTTCGAGAGCGTCACGTGAAAGTAGATCGGCGTCTGGGCGCGCTTCTTCTGCGCCTCCTCCCAGAGCATCTCCTCGTGCTTGACGTCGATCCCGAAGACCTTCCTCACGAAGAGAAGCGTCAGAATGACGCCGATGATTGACACGGGATAGGCGCAGGCATAACCCACGGTGATGTCGCCCTTGTACCCCATGGCCGCGAGCGCCTCCTGCGTCGCGCCCAGACCGGGCGTGCTCGTCACGGCGCCGAAGTGCACGCCGAGGAGCTGCGGCAGCGCCAGCGCGCCGTCCGAAGCCGCCCATATCCCGACCGTCAGAAGCAGGCTCACGCCCACCGACAGGCACATCAGCCCGTTGAGCCCCCAGCCGCTGTTTCTCAGAGTCGAGAAGAACGACGGCCCCACCTGCAGGCCGATGAAGAAGACGAAGAGGACCAGGCCGAAGTTGCGGAAGAACGAAATGATCGAGGGGTCGACGTCAACGCCCAGATAGCGCGCAAAAAGACCGAGAAAAAGCACGCAGGTGATGCCGACCGAGACGCCGAAGAACCTGAAGCGCCCGATCCAGAGACCCGCCGCAATGATGAGCGAATACGCGAGAAGCGCGTGCGTGAAGGAGCCCGAGTCGGTAAGAAGAGCCTGAAGCCAGCCCATGACAGAAATTTCCGGAAGTTTGAATCCGCAGCCAGTTGCAATCCGTTATTGTAGTTCAGGCCGCCCCCGAGCCGCCACACGCGCGGCCCCTGCGTCCCTGCGCTTAGGGCTTCCGGGCCACGATGCAGAAGCTCGTCGTCACCTGCGCCTCGCCGCCGCCCGTCGCCACCGTCCTGCGGTCCTCGCTCGCAACGCGCACCTCGGCGCCAAGCGACTCGAGCACCTCGGCGTCCCACGCGGGACGCTCGATGCGCGAAAGCGGCAGATCGCGCGCAATCCTGTCGATGCGCTCGCTGCTCACGCCCCTCATGTACCTCGCCGCATGCCCCGGCGCGGGCGAGGACCTCAGCGCCCAGAGCGCATAGCGCTCGTCAAAGAGATGCAGATAATGATTGCCGTCGATCACAAGAAGCCTGCCGCCCGGCTTCAGAAGACTCATCCAGCGCCTGTACGCCTCGGCGGGCGCAGGCAGGTTCCAGAGCACGCACCGCGAGACGATCAGGTCCAGCGACGACGACTCCATCCCGGGATCCGTCACGTCGCCCAGCCTGAAGTCCACCTCAAGCCCGCGGCTCTTCGCGTTCGCCCCCGCGTGCTCGAGCATCTCGGGCGACAGGTCCATGCCCGTCACCCTGCAGCCGAGTCTCGCCAGCACGATGCTGAAGATCCCCGGACCGCAGCCCGCATCAAGCGCCCGCATCCCGGGCTTCGCCCCGAGCTCCGTCCTGAACAGGTGCTCAAGCACAAGCCCCGTCCCTCCGTCAAGCTCATCGCAGTTGTGAAGCGAATAGCCTTCCGCGCGTGTGTTCCAGTAGTCGCGCACGTCGTCCGAGAGTGTCACGGCGCATCTCCTTTCTTCGTTCTGTTGTCGTGCGTATCGCCTTCACGCTCAAGCCTCCCCGTGCATCGTCGGGTGGCATCAGGCGTATGAAGAGTTTGGATTTCGTATGATACTCCCAAACTCCGCCACACCGCTCCTGGCCGGCGGTACTACGACGATCGGACTAGCGACTCCGCCCGATCGAAAGCGTTGCCTGAAAAACGTCCCGCCCGATCTTTTCTGATAAAGTTCGACTTTCGGGTTAACCCGACCACGCCTGACGACCTTCGCAAAAGCCTCCGAGCGACCGCCGCGCCTCTCCGGCGCTTCCGGCCGTCCCGCGCAGCCGGGCGCAAGTTCAGAACAACAGGCACCATGTTTATTCGCGCACTCATCTTTTTCTTCGGGCTTCTGATGCTCTCGACGGGCATCTCGGTCATCACGCACGCCGGTCTCGGCACAGGCACCATCAGCTCCGTGGCCCTGGTCCTCTCCAAGGCCCTTCCGCTCTCGATGGGCTTCTTCGTCTTCCTCACGAACGTCTTCTTCTTCGTGCTCCAGACGGCGGTCGATCCGTCACGGTTTCTCGTGAAGCTCGTCAAGCAGATTCCGATCTGCTTCGTCTTCGGCCTCTTCTTCGACGCGGCCTATGCGCTCACGTCCTTCGTCGCGCCCGCCGCCTACCTCGAGCAGCTTGCGACGATCTTCATCGGCACGGTCTTCAACGGCATGGGCATTGCGGGCATGGTCTTCGCGCGTCTGGCGATCCTGCCGCCCGAAGGTCTCGTCATCAGCATCATCAGGCGCTGGGGCGGCTCCTTCGGCAACCTGCGCACCGGCATCGACGTCTTCCTCGTCATCGCGGCCACCTCGCTCTCCTGCCTTCTCCTCGGCTCGATCGAGGGCGTGCGCGAGGGCACGCTCGTCGCCGCCGTCTGCGGCGGGCAGTTCGCCAAGGTCTTTCTCAAGGTCCTCGGCTGCCTCTTCCCGGCCCACCGCCCCGTCGACTGACGCACGACGCCCCGCCACCTACCTCGCAAGCACCGTCCTCAGGCGCTCAAGCACGCCTGCAATGGGATCGGCCTCCGAGAGCGCATTGACGCGCTCAAGCACCATGTCGGGCACGGGCAGGACGTCCGGGGCCGACGCATTGAAGAACGACCCCTCCTGCGTGCGGTCGTTCGCAACGCTGCCGCAGTAGAGCCAGAGGCCCGCATACACGTCGTCCTTTCTCACCGTCCCGAGCGAGGTCAGGTACTTGAAGGCCTGCTGCATCGCATGGTGCCGCAGCACCGTTCCCACGGTCGAGTACTTGCTGTCCATGACCGCCCAGGCCGTCCTGCCTCCGCTCTCGAGCGAAATCAGGAAGTCGGGCGAATACCAGGCCCTGTCCGTCTCCCTCAGCGTGTCGGCAGCCTCCGCATTGAGGGGCCTCACGGACCAGCGTGTCGTCCTCGCAAGTCCGATGCCGTTCTCGGGCTCAACATTTCCCGCCGCCAGCACGGGCTGGTACCAGAGCCTCACGATCTCCTCGTTCCCTCCGTCGTCTTCCTTCCTCCTGAAGATGAAGGTGTTGAGAAGGGCCGCGGCCGCATTGTCCGCATAAAGCGGACCCGCTCCCGCATACTCGTGCCTCTTCGCCTCCACGCTCGTCCAGCCCCTGCGCTCAAGGCCGCCGAGAAGTGAAACGAGCGAAAAGTACTCGTAGAGCCTCGGACTCGTCACGCTCGCAAGCCTGCTCACGAGCTTCTCGGCCTCGACGGGCCTGAGCTCGAACCACTCGCGCATCAGCTCGTAGACGAGCCTGTACTGGGACGTCTCGATGAAATGCCTCGCGGGCGCGGGCAGCCTGCTCACGGGCTCGGGCGTCACGCCGAGCGCGTCCCGGTAGAGCTCCGCAATGCGCGAGAACACGATGCCGTAGCCCCTCAGGACGTCAGCCTCCGAACTCACGATGCGCACGGCGGCCATGCGGCCGATGGTCCCCGCGTCAAGAGGTCCCGCGCCGACGCGCACCGCGTCCTCGAACGCCTGCGCCAGACGCCTCGTCTCCGACGCAAGATGTAGCGGAAAGCCTGCCACCACGCGGTTTTCATAAAGGTCCCTGCTCAGCTCGGACGTGCGCACGAGCGCATGAGCGGGCATCCAGTTCGCGCCCCGCATGCGGATGCCGTGTCCCGGCGCCACTCTCTGCCACTCGTGCGGATGCGAGGCCATCCAGCGCGCGGCCTCGGGCGTCATGTCGCGCATGCGCTCGATGCTCATGCGTCTGGCAGTGGAGGCGAGCCTGCACTTGGGATCCTCGCGGAAATACGGATACTGCCTCTCGTAGAGAGACGACAGACGCTCGAGCACGCCCAGAAGATCGCCAAGCGAATCGTCGCCCGTCCTGACAGCATCGCCCCCGAAGAGCCTCTCCACGTGCTCCGCCACGCTCTCGCTCATCCTGAGCAGATTGTCCGAGGCAAGCCCCGGCTTGAGAATGATGCGAAGCGGCTCGGCATGGAAGAAGCTGCACGCCTGAGGTCCCATGCTCACGAGCACCTCGAGCTTCGCCACGCCGATCATGTTGTCGAAGGGAAGCGGATCCTGCAGCTCGAGGTGTACGCAGTCCTCCTCGCGATACTGGTCGCCCGCGAGCACCTCGCCGCCCATCCTGACGGTGACGGCGGCCCTCGGCGGAAGGCCCGAAACCTCAAGCGACACGGGCACACCCGCCTCCACGGCGGGCTGCCCCGACCAGTCTCCGATCAGGGGCTCAGCCTCATGAAGCGGCAGCGGCACGGGGGCCGCGCCCTCGGGGCGGACCGTGAGCACGAGCGTTCCCGCCTGCACGCCCGCACCTGCATCTTCAGCAGTCATGGCCACCTCCGTCAGAAGAAGCGGTAGCAGTCCATGGCCTCGTCGCCCTGACGCAGAATGCGGTCGACGACCTCGACGGACCTAGACAGTCCGAGCGACTCAAGACCGCTCCTGAACTCCACGAGCTTCTCGCGGTAGGCGGCGCCCGTGCCCGTGATGCGCGGCAGGCACTTCTGCATCACCGCAAAGTCGGCCGCATCAAGCCAGGCGGGCTTGTCCCCGTCCGCAAAGATCGAGGACGCCGCGCCCACGTATCCGTTCATCTGGCGGATCGAGCGGGGCGAGAGCCTGATGCCGAAGCCTTCGAGCATGGGCATCAGCCTGTCGTGCAGGTCCGAGAGCTCGCGCGCGTTCTTCGAAACGGCCTTCGCCCCGAAGTAGGCCTGAAGCTCCTTCCAGGACACGGGGCCCACGACCTTCGCGGGGCTCGTGTTTTCAATGCAATCGACGACGGGCAGCGTCACGACGGCTGCACGGTCGATGAGGCGCGGCGAGAGCGTCTCGGTCGTACTGTCGTTGTTGATGGTCGCCATGAAGCGCAGCGTCTCGGGCACCTTCGTCGGCGCCTTGTCCCAGAGCGTCACGATGCCGGACGACGTCTGCTCGTCGCACAGACGCATCCAGTCGGACCAGTAGTACTCCATCGGCGAGAGGTTCGCCTCGTCAAGCAGCATCATCGCGGGATAGACCGACCCCGAAGCGCTCCTCTCCTCCGCATCAAGCGTGCAGAGCAGGTCCCATCTGGCGGGATCCGAAGACTCGAATCTGTTCGTGATCGGATTCCAGTAGCCCACGAAGTCGCGCTTCGACGTCCAGCCGTACTCGACCGGCACGTGCACGAAGCGTCCGGCGGAAAGACCCGCACGTTCGTCGGACGACAGCAAGTTGTCGAAGGCGTCCAGACCCAGCGTTCTCGCCAGAATGTGACAGATCGAGGTCTTGCCCGAGCCGGGCTCGCCCGAGAGCACCGTGAGGAAGTTCTGCGCCCAACAGATGTAGAGGTTGAGCACCGTGTTCTCATCGTAGCGTCGAACCTCCTGCACGGACCTGACGAGCGCATCGGCCAGCTCGCGTCCCCTGAGCTTCGCGGGCCTGACGCCGCAGACGGCCTGCGCGAGCCTTTCGCGACGGCTCCTGTCATCGTCCTCAGTCCAGGCGTCGAGCGCCTCACGAGGGACTCGGGCATCAGCTCGCCGTCGGCTCCGTGCGTGCGCTCACAGATTCTTTTCGACTCCTCGAGAAGCTTCGTGTGCAGGTTTTCGAGCCTGCGGTAATTCTCGCGACGCTTCTCAAGCATCCCGTCCAGCTTGAGAAGCTGCTCGATCACGTCCTTCTTTGCATCCAGAAGACAGGACGCGAGGGCCTTCCTCCGGAGCTCCGCGTCGAGCTCCTTCTTGCTTATCTCGAGACTGGCGTACTTGCGAGTGAGCTCGTCCCTCTTGCCTTCCTGCACTCGGATGTTTTCGCTGAGCGTCTTCTCCTCGGCCTTCAGGCGCTCGACCCTCACGCCCACGAGAGTCTTTGCGGAGATCTTGTCGATCAGCTTGTCACCGACCGCCACGCGCGAGATCACGGCGTCAATCATGGCGTCGTTGCCAGCCCTGATCTCGTCGAGCACGAAGTTCGCGACATGCTCCTTCACCTCCTCCTTGTACTGCAGGCGGCGCATCACGTTTCTGGCGCGGGCAAGGCGACCGGCCGTCACGTCCGGCTCCACGTCCTCGAAGGCCTCGGGAGACTGGAGCCGGTCCCTGATGTAGGCGGCACGCACGGCAGACTTCTCAAGGTCCCTGATGTAGGCGGCACGCACGGCAGACTTCTCAAGAAGGCGCCTGAGCAAGTCCGCGTCACTCCAGACGTCGACCGAAACCGCCTCCATGAAGGCTGTCTTCGCGCAGCGCACGCCCACGTGCACGGACTGGCCGGCGCCCTCCCACCTGACGTACTCGCGAACCTCCTCGACCTTGTCGGCCTTGATCCTGAAGGCGGACACGAGCCCCTTGTTGACGGTGCCGGAGAACGTGACGTAGTTCTTACCGCGGTTGTCTCTCTTCAGGCGCAGAGGACCGTAGAAACAGTCCTTGTGCTCGAGCAGCACGAACTCGTTGGCAACCTTCATCTCGTCTTCCAGATCCTCAGAATCCGTCACGCTGACGGGAATCATCGTCGAGGTGAAGTCGATGCGGTCCAGGTCCTCGGCGGGCTTCACGACAAGATGAATGCCGAAGTCGGACGCGCTGAAGAAGCGCTTGCTGCTCGTGATCCTCGAGAAGTCGACGAACTTGCAGAAGTCGGAACGCACGCGGCCGTTTTCGTCGAAGTTCGGCATCAGATCCGACGGGTACAGGTCAATGACGTAAAAGGCGCCTTCCTTGATCTGGTTGCGGCCCGCCGACTTCAGGTTGAAGGCACCGTAGGAGGGGAAAAGCTGCTTGGCCTCCGACTCGAGCGCGCCGAAGCGGTCCTTGTACCACTCGGCGAGAACATAGAAGTTGAAGAAGTTTCCGCCACTCGTGCGGATGTAGCCCAGATAACGGGTCACGCCTCGCGGCAAGGGCGGCACGGTGACGGAGAAGTCTCGCGGAAAGACGGTGCTCGCCTTCGCCCCTTCAGCGGGCACAGGCACGACGGGTGCAGGTACGACGGGGGCAGGCTCGGCGGCAGACTCGGCAACCTTCGCGGCCTCGACGCCGAGGACTTCGTCCCCCGTCTGCGCAGGAGCCTCCCGAGCCCCCTCAGTCTCGGACGCACCGGCAGGGACGGCCTCAGCCGGGGCCTGCTCCTGCGAGGGCTTTTCGGACTTCTCGCCTGCGGACGCCTCTTCGCCTTCAGGATCGCCGTCCTTCCCCTCGTACAGGCTCGGATCAAAGCTGATGGAGAGAGTGGTCTGCGAGTTCGCGCCAAACTCCCTGCAGTAGCGTTCAAGGAAGGCCTTTGCGTACCACGACAGTCCGAATCCGCAGATGTAGATGATGAGCATGGCAAATGCCCTGCGGTCATAAGGAGTGCCGTCGATCTCCTCATGAAAGGCCCTCATCGCCTCCTTCGACTTCTCGTGTGTCGCAGCAGCCTCCACGCGTCTGAAAAAGGCCTCGGGCGTCTTGTCCTCAGACAGCCCCGGATAGTCAAGCGCATGCATCTTCTCCGTGTTGGCGGCTGTCATCAGCGGCAGGGAGCCCAACCCTGCACGATGGGCCGGCCCCGCCACAAGCATCTCGACAAGACTCTTGTCCTTCTCAAACCAGGAGCCTTTCAGCGTGCGTTTTCCCAGAACATGCTTGAGCCTCTTGGTGAGGTAGTCCCTCTCCTCAGCCTTCAAATGTCTGAAAGCCCAACTCAGCATCTCAGCTTCTGCCAGCCATCCTTCCTTGCCCGGTCCAAACATGCCCATATTCTTACCTCTATATCAAAAAAATTGCGAAGCTCGCGCAATCCTGAAAGTATTTTATAGAGTGGTACGAGATGGTGCATGCTTCGCACGGGAGACGGGCGCGGCGAATCGAGATTCTGGCATGGAAAAAAACGGCCGCCCGTTTCACCCGGCCTGCAATCTGTGTCAAAATAACGCCTTTCACGCTTTTCAAGGCTTCCGCCTTGAGGGGCGCCAGGCAAGATAGAGGCGCAGGGACTGCATCAGTAGACGGCCGAGGAGGTATCCGAGGACGCCGCTCGAAAGGGCAGCCTGCCGAAATGACGCCGCGGACACGCGGCGGCCATTGGTGACGCGGAGAACATCCGCCTCACTCCCGCCGATCCGCGGCGGAGGAGCTGTCGCTGACCGTTCGGTCGCTTTTCGACAGTGCGGCCGGCAGGCCCGCACCCGGAAAAGTTCGCCCGGACATCTGCTGCAAGCCCGCAAGGCCCCGCCGGCCGCTGCAGGTTCGCTCCGTGTCCTCCCTCCTGCGAACGCATTTCTTTCCGGAGATTCCTACCCACATGTCCGACACTACCACCGGCTCCAACACCGGACTGCGCCGAGACCTCAAGGCGCGTCACATCACGATGATCGCCGTCGGCGGCTCCATCGGCACGGGACTTTTCGTGGCGTCCGGCGCGACGATCGCCCAGGCCGGTCCCGGCAGCGCCCTGCTCGCCTACTCGATCATCGGCCTCATGGTCTACTTCCTGATGACGAGCCTCGGCGAACTCGCCGCCTACGAACCCGTGGCCGGCTCGTTCTCCACCTA
>OGFG01003069.1_pt1 | contig 12642 bp, 10 predicted proteins | sample 1570761 | NCBI WGS metagenome assembly OGFG01 (sample SAMEA2581938, study PRJEB24529) | metagenome | biome: Human gut stool | place: China | collected 2011 | reverse complement strand
GCATTCCGCAAAATCAGCATCCTTGCGAGCAAATAATTTTGCGTTCATTATATCATGGTTCATAAATAATGTACAAACCTTGTATAAACGGACAAAAATATAAAAATAACCTTGTATAAACGGACAAAAATGCAAAAATAAACTTGTATAAACGGACGAAGATATGGCATAATATATATGAAAATATGAAAGAAGGTGTAGAATGAGAAGAAAAATAAAAAATGATATTTTGAATTTTTTGAATCAGGATGCAAAAAAGAAGGCTTTGCTTGTTACTGGAGCCAGACAGATCGGTAAAACATATATAATTAGAGAATGTATAAAGGAAACCACAGCTTCTTTTGTTGAAATCAATTTTATTGAGAATAAAGAGGCAAAAAAATTATTTTCGGATTTTAAAAATACACGCGATTTTTTGCTCAGATTATCGGCATTTACAGAAGGTGAATTAATAAAAGGTGAAACGATTATTTTTTTGGATGAGGTACAGGAGTGTAAGGAGATAGTTACGGCGATAAAATTTTTGGTTGAAGAAGGAAATTATAAATATGTATTAAGTGGTTCTCTTCTTGGTGTTGAATTAAAGGATATTCGATCAATTCCTGTCGGATATTTGCAGGTTATAGAAATGTATCCTATGGATTTTGAAGAGTTCTGTATGGCAAACAATGTGAGCCAACGGATATTGGACTCATTAAAGGATTGCTTTATAAACAAAAAAGTCGTAGATGAAGTTGTACATGAAAAAATGTTGGAATTATTTCGCTTATATTTGATCGTTGGCGGAATGCCAGAGGTGGTTAAGCAATATATTGATACAAATAATCTTCAGAATGTTATTGATTTGCAAAGCCAGATTATAATGCAATATAAAAAAGATATTGCTAAGTATGATCCGGAAAGCAAGTTATATTTGGAAGACATATTTGATCTGATTCCAAGTGAATTGAACAATAAGAATAAACGATTTATTATGAAAAATCTTAATGAAAATTTTAAGCTTTCCAGATATGAGAATAGTTTTATATGGCTGAAGGATGCAGGGGTTGCGCTTCCGGTATTTTGTATATCGGAACCCATGTTACCGTTGCTTATATCCAAATCGACTAATTTATTTAAGTTGTTTCTTGCAGATGTAGGACTTCTTACAGCCATGTATGCAAATGGAATTCAAAAGAAAATGTTGATGAATGAGCTCAATATAAATTATGGTGCAATATATGAAAATGTTGTTGCACAGGAGTTAAAATGTCATGGATTTAATTTGTTTTATTATAACAATAATCGATCTGGAGAATTAGATTTTATTATCGAATATGAAGATTGCGTATTGCCTATTGAGATAAAATCAGGAAAAGATTATGAAAGACATGCGGCTCTTAATAATTGCATGAAAAATCCTAGATATAATATTCATGAGGCGTTTGTTTTCTGTAATGGTAATGTAAATAAAAAAGACAATATTATATATTATCCTATTTATATGGTAACATTTTTGAATAAGGAAAAAAAACTGGGAGATATGATATATAAGCTTGATCTAAGCGCATTAATAGAATAAAAATAATTCTATGTTCATTCCATCAGATAGACATACACAAAAATTCCTCTGCATACATTGTAAAAATGAGATTTGCAGGGGAAATTTTTTGAGAGATTATATTGAGGAAAGAGCAGAAGAAATTGGACAATATATCGTGGAAAGCGGAGCGACTGTCCGGCAGACAGCAAAGAAATTCGGAGTAAGTAAAAGTACGGTACATAAAGATGTGACGGAACGGCTGGTGAAGATCAATCCATTTCTGGCGGCAAGGATCCGGGTCGTTTTGGATGTGAATAAAGCAGAGCGGCACATCAGGGGAGGAATGGCAACGAAAGAGAAATATCTGCATGAACGGGAAGAACAAGAGGTGCAATGAATAAAAATATTTGCATAGATCGGTATAAGGCGAAAAGATATGGAGTCAGAAGATGACATGATGACGCAGAGAGGCAATTTGAAAAAGATTGCTTCTCTTTTTTAGTTTACTTGTGTTATCAGATGAGATTGGTTAAAATGAAAAATAGATATAACGAGGAGAATGTACGAGAATAAGGGGTAAAAGATAGTTAACGGAGGCGATTACAATGAGACAGAAGTTATGGAGAAAGAAAAAGTTTGTGGTAATGGCAGCGGCATTTGCATGTATTGCAGCCTTGTCCGCGTGTGGAAAAAAGGATACCGATTATAATGTGGATGTAGGTAATGGAGATGGCGGAAGCGTTCAGAGTAAATATAGTATTCCGGAATCGTGTGATACCACATTTGACGCAGGATCGACCGGGCTTAAAGAGATCCGGTTGACAGATTCGGATATTACTGTGCCGAATACCGGTGCAATGTATGTAGCTCCGGTAAAGATGAAAGAGATCGATCCGGAATATCGAAAAAATCTGGTAGAAAAGTTATTTGACACAGATAAGGGTGTCTATGTCTATTATGATATGGAGAATATGGACATGCTGTCAAAGGAGGATATTCAGGAATATATCGATCTGTACGAGCAGCAGAAAAAGGCAGATCCGTCAAATGCAGCGAATTATGATTCGGATATTGACCGTATGAACCGTTTGCTGCAAACGACATCAAAGCAGAGAGAAAATGCGGGAGATTATTCCGCAGATGAATATATGGGGACAGTTAGTGATCTGGAATACAGAATAAGTTTTCCTCAGGAAGGGGAAAATGATACTCTTTTTCGGATAAAGGAAGATCTTCTGCAGTATCGTCCGATGGAAGGTGCGACCGGTGTATTCACATCCAGCCTGGAAGAATACAATACCGGCTTGGGTGATGAATATGGAGAGTTGGAATCGGATATTAATGAATGTTCACTGTCGGTAGATGAGGCAAGGCAGATTGCTGAAGAATTTCTGTCAAAGATTGGCGGATCGGATGTGATTTTACAGAGTGAATCGGATCTGTGCTGGCTGTATCGGAACGATGGTTCGTCTGACCAGAATTTGCCGACGGTTGTAGATGGATATTCATTTGAATACATAAGATCGGTTATGGATCAGCCAGTGTCGGATGTAGCAGTCTGGACTGCTGATAATCTTCGTCAGGCAAATGGATTTGTGAATGTTCCGATCGAGAAATATACGATTCAGGTAGATGCAAATGGTGTGATCGATGCTCTATGGAACAGTTATCTGGAAGCCGATGGTAGTGCGCAGGCGGTGGAGCTGTTATCCTTTGATGAGATGCTTAAGAAAGCAAATGAGTCGATAGCAGCGTATTATACCAAATATCCGACAGCATATAAGCAGATTGCATTTAACGATATTACGTTGTCTTACTATCTGAAACAGAAGGAAGATGGAAGCGGATTTGAATATGTTCCGGCTTGGATTCTTGCGGAATACGAAGACCCTGCAGATCACGAACTTCCGGAGCAGGTTGTAATTCTGGATGCCAGAGATGGCTCTGCCATCGACCTGATGAAGCTCGCCGAAGCAGTTGGTGGTATTTCCGGTGCAACCGACTGACTTTCTGAAAATTAAAAATTGCTCGATCAATGCCCGGTAGTTGGTGTTACATTAACGTGTTCCGGTTTCTATTCGGTTCGCACACTTATTTGCCAGCAGTCGCCCTAACTCGTCCTTACGGACTCAGACAAGGGCTTGGTGCTGGCAGTTAGTGCGAACCTCATTACGAAATCCTCACAATGTTATTGTAATACCAACTACCGGGCATATTTTCGGCCAATTTTTAATGTCTGCTAAACCAGCACCCGCATTCGCTGACAATATACACCTCCTGACGAAATGCTCGCTATGTTGCTGCAGAATAGACCATTGATATACAGCAGTCGCTAAACACAGTTGATAAAAGGTGCCTGATTGCCGGTTGGGTATATGGTGTTCCGTTAACATTCGGCGAGATTTTGTAATGAGGTTTGCACTAGCTGCCAGTACTAAGCCCTTGTTTGAACCCGTGAGGGTGAGTTAGGGCGGCTGCTGGCAAATCAGCGTGCGAACCGAATAAAAATCAAGTCGAGTTAATGGAATATCATATAGTCAACCGGCAATCAGGCAATTTTGTATTATGGGAAAGTTGAATGTCCATCGTGTATCGTAGTCTGTCCTGTAACAACATAGCGAGCATTTCGTAGAGAGGGACATACTGCCAGTGAATGTGGGTGCTTGTCTGAGTCCGAAGGACGAGTTAGCACAGGAGCATGAACGAATCAGGCATATGCTGGAAGGCGAGGAATATTTCATTGTCAAGCCTGCCCTATCTCCATTACAAACGTTGGTGTAGATTTCGTAATGAGATTTGCACTAGCTGCCAGCATCAAGCCCTTGTCTGAGTCCGTAGGACGAGTTTGGGCGACTGCTGGCAAATAGGCGTGCGAATCGAATAGAAATCGAACCAAGTTAGTAGTGGAGATAGGACAGGCTTGATAATGGAATATCCATAATTCCATTGCCAATCAGGGGGCAGGTGGGGTATAATCAAGGGTGAGTTGCCAGAGGTTTTTCTGGCTGAGAAACAGAAAAGGGGTCATCCTATGAGATTTATTCATATTGCGGACGTCCATCTGGGCGCCGTTCCTGACAAAGATAAAAGCTGGAGCAAAGAGCGGGCAGACGAGATCGAATCAACATTTGACCGCCTTTTGACTGTGGCAGAAGAAAGAAAAGTAGAATTGCTGCTGATCGCCGGTGATCTGTTCCATGCACCGCCATCTCTGCAGGAGTTGAAAAGTCTGGACTACAAGCTGTCAAAGCTTACAAATACAAGAACCGTTATGATTGCAGGAAATCATGATTATATCGGAAAAGGTTCACCGGCGGAGAGTTATGAATTTACATCAAATACAGTGTTGATGCCGGCAGATACTTTTAGTAATGCATATCTGGATGATATCAATGTCTGTGTGACCGGATTCAGTTTTGGACAGGTGGAATACACAGAAGATGTCTATGCAGATATCATGCCGCAGATGGAGGATGCAATCAATATTCTGCTGGCACATGGCGGAGACGAGAAGCACATACCGATCAATTTCAGACGGATGGCAGAAGCAGGATTTGACTACTGTGCACTCGGACATATCCACAAGCCGAAGCATATCGTGAAGAACAAAATGGCATATCCTGGTTCGCTGGAGCCTCTTGATTGGACAGAAACCGGTCGACATGGTTTCATTTACGGACAGATCAAGGATGGCGCGACGAAGATCCGCTGGGAGCCATTTAACTGTCGGAGTTATATTAATCTTGGATTTGCCGTGAAACCTGAATACAGCGGAGCAAAGATCCTGGATGTTCTTGCAAAGCAGATGGAGAGTATGGGTACTCAGAACATTTATCGAATCATCCTATCGGGTCACATGGCAAATGGACTGAAGCTGGATTTTTCCGGTCTGATGCGGAATTACAGGATCTATGAGATTGTAGACAATACGTTGTGCGAGTATGATCTGGATAAATTGTATCTGGATAATGAAGATAACCTTCTCGGACAGTTTATTGATCGATTTGCGGAAGCAGATGACGAGATCAGCAAACGTGCCCTGAAATACGGAGTAGAAGCAATACTTGCAACTGGAGATAAGTAAACATGTATATAAATAAGCTGTTATTAAAGGAATTTGGAAAATTTAATAATAAAGAAATTCGGCTTAAAAAAGGTTTGAATCTGATCTATGGCGCAAATGAATCCGGAAAGACGACTGTAAAAGAATTTATCGTTGGTATGTTGTATGGAATTGATAAGACCAGAGGTATCGGTGCGCGGCTTGATAATTATGAACTTCGCAAGCCGGTAAATGGCGGTGGGTATTCCGGAAAAGCATATGCGGTAACAGATGAAAAAAGCTATCTTCTGGAGCGGAACTTTCTTCGCACCAGTAAGAATGCGACGCTGACGGAGATTGATACCGGAAAGGAAGTCCAGCTTAAGAATCAGAATTCTTATAAGGGCATCTTGTTTGATGTGGATAAGAGCACCTATACAAATACTCTCTGTATCGGAGAGCATGGTGCAGCACCCGGCAAAGAACTGGCAGAGGATCTCGGGAATTATGTGGTGAATCTGACAACGACCCGAAATGCCGATATTGATAAGACAGAAGCTATCCGTTATCTGAAAAACGAGAGACGGAAATTTGAAAATAAAAAACTGGCGGCGGAGATCGATCAGTTAGGGGAACAAATGGATGCATTGGGTGATGTAGACGGTGATCTGGAAGCGATTCGGGAAGAACGTCGTGAAGAGCTGGATGCATATAATATGGAGATTGCCCGCCTGAAACGAGAAGCAAGGCAGCTTGTAAATGAAAAGGATGCCGCTATTCCGGATGAGGACGAGGATCGAACCAGAAGCCATATCTTCCTTGATGTAGAAGCTCTTGACGATGAGGAAGACGAGAAAAAGAATCGGCCAAAGGAAAAGAAGAAGTTAACAGATAATATTTTGATCATTATGTTGACCGGTGTATTGGTTGTTGCAGCTGTTGTACTTGCTGTTCATCTTTTGAATTTCCAGAAAGCGATTCAGCAGTTATTTACAATCTGCACGATTGCATTTGTCGCAGTTACGATCATTGATGGTTTATTCCGAAAAGGATTCTTCGATGGACCGGATGTCGTACCGGATGAAAAGGAATTTGACCAGATGATTTATGAGCTTGGACGTGCAACAGAATCGAGAACGGTAAGAATCGAGATTGACCGGAATTTTCAGGAGGCGCATGACGCAAAACTTGAGTTATTGAAGTTCAAAGAGCATGATGCCATGGCAAAACGTGATTCCTATTATGAATTAAAAGGAAAACGTGACGAGCTTCAGAAACGATTCGAGGTCTTGGAGAAGGAACAGAAAGCGATCGATCTGGCGATCCAGACCATCAATGATATATCGGTTGATATTTACAATGATTTTGGCGGACAGTTAAACGAGAATATCTCGGAGATCGTCAGTATCATTACAGATGGCAAATATAATGACGTGAAGCTGGATGAGAACATGCACATTTCAGTATTTGACGACGATCATTATATGCCGATCGAATTCTTAAGCAGCGGAACGATCGAGCAGATCTATCTGGCTGTCCGGCTGTGCATTGCAGGGCTTCTCTGCAAAGACCGTATGCCGATCATTGTAGACGATATCTTTACAACTTATGATGAACATCGCCTGAAAAATGCGCTCTATTGCATGAGCCGTATTGATACTGACCAGATCATTATATTCACATCAAATAATGCCATTGGGGATATGCTGGATGATCTCTCTATGGAATATAATTATGTGGAGTTGTAAATTGATTTCTACTGGCTGTTATAGCTAGTGCTATTAACATAATATTTAAACAAAGCAATACCCCATCCGTTTTTGAAATAAAAATGGATGGGGTATTAAAAAAATAGGAGAGGACATGCTCGTTATCCTCTCTTTTGAACTAAATACTGGCTATTGGCACTCGTCCGTCGCCTCTTGTATGAATTATACTATCATGATTCAGGTTATTTGTCTATTCCTTTTTTAACTTTTCAATTTCTCTCTTTAGAGATTCGATAAGGTTATCTTTCCTGAAAATATTTTCTTTAAGTTTTTTTACATAATTTTCTGTATCTTTAAGTTTTCTTTCCATTTTTTCGTAATGATGAAAAATATAAAGGGATAATGATATGGCTCTATCTATTTTTATCATATCTTCTTTTGAAAGTTTCATAATAAAATTCCCTAATCTAGCTTTGCTAATACAAATGATATTTCCAAGTATTGCATATCCATCTAAAATAATATCTCCATGATCATCTGCATAAGATTCTATTTGAACAACGGTATCTAATCCTGCTTTTGAATGAGTAATGGGAGCAACAATGACATTTGGAGAATTGCGATTGGCACCATTATTTTGAATCACTACACATGGGCGCGTTTTCCTTTCTTCACTACCGACCCCCATTCCAAGTTTACACCAATATACTTGCCCTCTATCAACTTGTCTGTGAGATGCTTGTGGGGATTTTGAGTTTATTAATATTATATCTTTTGCCCACTGGGCATAATCTAATACTTCATTTAAATCCATTATTATATCCTCTTTCTTTGTGAACTGCATTGAATTATCATCTATTCTGTCGACAAGAACAGCTTACCAGAAATAAAAAGAAAAAGTTTATAAATGTAATAAATGGTATGTCTGGATGTAACAACTTGCATTTTTCAGCTTAAATAAGAAAATAAATCAAGAAGTTATAGAAAGAAATAAATTATATAGCACCTTATCAAATGACAAAAGAATGGGTAAACAAATCAGTAAAGAAAATTAATTGTTTTTATTACGAAGTGTATCAACCATTAGTTTTACACATTTAATCTCGCTGTCCGTTAAACCGGACACATCAAGCATTTTGGTATGTTCAATACCGAGCAGATAATCTGTGGTGACATGAAATTCGGCAGCAATCTTTTTTAATGTATCAGGAGATGGAATCCGTTCCTGTAATTCATAGTAGGAGATTACTGATTTAGTGACACCAATTCGTTCTCCAAGTTGTTTTTGTGTTAGTCCAGCTTCTGTGCGTAACTGCTTTAATAATTCATGAAATTCCACAAATATAAACCTCATTTCCAGATATTGTTTACCGTTTGATTGATTTTATAACATAAAAGTATTAAAATGGTTGACAGGAATATCAAAATAGTTGACTATTTTGGTATATAAAATGGTTATTATACGAAATGAGAGGTGAATGTCGATGGAATAAAATGAAAGCCAGAGATTGAAAAAAGTAAGATTATAGTATGCGGGATAGTAAAAGATTATACAAAGGGTATCTCGAGGAAAGGAAGGATGAATGTATATGAGAATAATGAAAAACAAGATAAGGAGCCTAATCTATGTAGGCGTGGGATTGATTCTGTGTGTGTTGTTGTGTGGTGGATTTGGTATGACAGCACAGGCGGAAGATGAAGATATATATGTTGATTTTGACTATGAAGAAAGTGAAAATGGAATTACCATTACTGGGTATACAGGTGATGAGGCAGAGCTTGTGATTCCGGGAGAGATTGATGGCAAGAGGGTAACAAGTATAGGAAACTGGGCATTTGGAGGTCATAGTGTCTTAACGAGTATTACGATTCCAGATGGAGTAACAAGCATAGGAAACTATGCATTTTCAGATTGTAAAGTATTAGCAAACATAACAATTCCAGATAGTGTAACAAGTATAGGGGGATATACATTTTATGGTTGTAAAGGCTTAACAAGTGTAACGATTCCAGATGGAGTAATAAGTATAGGACCATATGCATTTTCAGGTTGTAGCGGCTTAACGAGTATAATGATCCCAAACGGTGTAACAAGTATAGGAAAATATGCATTTTCTAGCTGTAATGGTTTAACAAGCATAACGATTCTGAACAGTGTAACAAGTATAGAAGATGATATATTTTTGGATTGTGATAATTTGGTGATTATTTGTTATAAGAATTCTAGTGCATACGAATATGCACTAGAGAATAATATCCCTGTTAAGTTGATCGGGGAAACGGCAACTCCGGGTGACGCATCAGGTGATGATACCACGGATCCAAAGCCTACACCGGATCCAACGCCAGTGCCGACGCCGGTAATACCGACACCAACCCCAGTAACACCGGTAACCCCGGATCCAACCCCAGATCCAACCCCAACGCCGGCACCCGTTACCAAGCTGGCTGCTCCGGCGAAGAAGGGCACAACCTTTACTGTATCTTCCAAGAATATCAAAGTAAAAGTAACCTCATCTTCTAAGAAGAATCCGACTGTTACAATTATGAAGTTCACGGATAAGAAAGCCAAGAAGCTTACGATTCCGGCAACTGTAAAAGTAAAAGGTGTTACTTATAAGGTAACTGCGATTTCCGATAAAGCATTTAAAGGTAATAAGAAGCTGACAACGGTTACCATCGGAAGCAACGTGACGAAGATCGGTAAAGAAGCATTTTCCGGCTGCTCTGCTTTAACAAAGGTAACGATAGGTAAGAATGTAACATCGATTGGATCTAAAGCATTTTATAAATGTACAAAGCTGTCATCAATTGTAATTCCTGCAAAAGTAAAAACGATTGGAAGCAATGCATTCGCAGGCTGTAAGAATATGAAAAAGATCACTGTTACAGCAGGAAAGCTTAAGACCATCAGTAAGAATGCATTCAAGGGCATTAATAAGAAAGCAACCATTACTGTGAAAGGCACAAAGAAAGCAAAGATTGCTTTAAAGAAACAGTTGAAAAAGAAATCCATCGGATATGTAAAGACATGGAAGATTAAATAATAAGAAAATAAACTTATAAATCCCCTGCCTGTTATAGATATGAGAAATGTATGAATCCATAGCAGGCAGGGGGTTTTGTTATGTTTTTATAAGATGTGAAATGCTATTTATTTAATGCAGCAAGCTGAGCTTTTAGTGTGGCGATCTCTGCACTCATTTCAGAGACTGTAGCATCTTTTTCGGCTAGAGCAACATCCTTCTCAGCCAGTGCAGCGTCCTTCTCAGCCAGTGCGGTGACTGCTTCATCACGTTCTTTTTTCAATTCATCGATCATGTAATTGACTGTATTTTCATCCAATTTTCGTAATGCTTCAGAAAACATGGTAACAACCTCCTCCGGGTGATACAGATACTCAGACATATCTGTGCAGATAGTTTCCATCCATGGATAGTCGGATATCAGTGCTGCAAGGTCATCCATGGTAGTTGCCGTTAACAGGGATAACCATGCGTTAAGTTCGTTGATATCTTTAGAATACTTACTTTTTCGGAAGACGTCAAGGGCAACGACATAGTATTCCTGTAGAAGACGAAGATTGATCCCGGTATCAAATGCTGTTTTTCCATGATGTAGATAGATGTCAGCCAAGTCGGCAGTCTTACATTCATTCGGGCTGTTTTCAAACATTACGATCGTATAAACGGTTTTCAGATCCTGATAGGTGAATGTACTTCCCTTTTCCCCTTTTACTCTGATAGTTTCTTAAAAAATGGATCATAGGTTCAAGGCAGACTTTTCTTCCCTTCCATGAATTCGAGAAAGCGCGATTTCCATTTGTCAGGCCAGTTCAGATATGTCCGGTAAATGGATGGATTCTTCTTTAATTCTAATAGATATTCATCGTTGGTTCGGGATGGGAAAAGCTGTTTAATATTTGTAATAGAAGACTTTGGTCTGTTACTTTCTGGCGTAGCCACGATATTATGGTTTTTATTTTCATTGTACATAAATTTATTATCCTCTTAATTTCCGGCGCCTTTTTTGTCGACAAGAAAGCCAAGAAACTTACCATTCCTGCAACTGTAAAAGTGAAAGACGTTACTTATAAAGTAACTGCGGTTTCTGATAAAGCATTCAAGGGCAATAAGAAGCTGACAACAGTTACAATCGGAAGCAATGTAACGAAGATCGGTAAAGAAGCATTCTCTGGTTGCAAGAACCTGAAGAAGATCACCGTTACGGCTGGAAAGCTGAAGACCATCAGTAAGAATGCATTCAAGGGCATTAATAAGAAAGCAACCATTACTGTGAAAGGCACAAAGAAAGCAAAGATTGCTTTAAAGAAACAGTTGAAAAAGAAATCCATCGGATATGTAAAGACATGGAAGATAAAATAATAAGGAACTGAATTTATAAACCCCTTGCCTGTTATGGATATGAGAAATATATGAATCTATAGCAGGCAGGGGTTTTGTTATATTTTATATGATATGAGATGTTGTATCCGGATTTTTTATGGTTAAACTTGTTTTCCCCTCGGATATCCGTTACAATCAAACATGGAGAGACGGCGGCAATATATTAAGATATGCATGTTATTCTGTTCTGTCAGGAAAGGAGATGGGACATGGATAACGAATTAATATATTCCGCTGATGCGACATATCAGAAAGCACAGTATGATGCCAGCGCCAAACGGCTGCTGGGTCAGAAGATCATACTGGCGCATATACTGATAAGAATAGTAGACGAATTTAAAGGCATGGATGCAGAGACGGTCGCTTCGCTGATCGAGGGCGAACCGTATATCAGCCAGGTTCCGGTAGAACCCGGATTAACGAACAAAGAAACAGTGGATTCCGGAACCGGTGAACGGATTGTCGGGCTGAATACAGAAAGTTCCGAGATCGATGAGGGAAAGGTGTGTTTTGACATCATTTTCTATGTACGGATGAGGGATGGACTGGCGAAAATGATCATCAATCTGGAAGCACAGAAGAATGAACCGACAAAGTATTATATTCTGAATCGGGCAATTTTCTATACTGCAAGGTTAGTGTCATCACAGAAAGAGCGGGAATTTACCGGTTCCGATTACAACGAGATCAAACAGGTATATTCCATCTGGATCTGTATGAATATGAAGGAAAATAGTCTGAGTCATATCCATATGGTAAAAGATGATCTACTTGGTGATCAGGACTGGAAAGGCAATCTGGATATTTTAAATATCGTGATGATCGGGCTGGCAAAGGAGATTCCACCTAAGGAAGAAAGATATGAACTGCATCGATTGCTTGGAGCGTTACTATCGCAGACAATGACAGCAGAACAAAAATTGAAGCTTATGAAACAGGAGTATGACATACCGGTAGACAGAC